>MDSV01206387.1_pt1 | contig 20218 bp, 25 predicted proteins | sample 810851 | NCBI WGS metagenome assembly MDSV01 (sample SAMN05326640, study PRJNA326480) | marine metagenome | isolation source: seawater | place: Atlantic Ocean: North East | collected 2012 | reverse complement strand
TAAACCCGCCAGCACCGGGAACTTATTCTTATGAAGTTATAGTGAATAGACATTATCCATTAATTAACGGAGAAACTCTAATAACCTCGATTAATACAGAAAGAATTTCTTTTACAATTAGTAGAGATGTTTTCTATTCACCTAAAACAGCAGTAATTACAGGTCCAGGTTCTACCTCTGCTAGTCAGAGTGGTTATAATGTAGGAAGACCGGGGTCTTAAAATGAAATAAAATATATTTATGATAAAAGCTAAAAAACTATGAGTTATATAATTAAAAACAGTACCCAAGGTACTATCGCGGCCAGGCTTACTGATGCTGGTAGAAAAAAGTTGTCAGAGGGTAAACTTAATATTGGTTTATTTCAGTTGGGGGACAGCGAAATGTGTTATGATTGTTATAGTACTAGTTTAGCGTCTACACAATATGTAAACGGACTAAACATTTTACAAGCAGAACATAACGCACAAAATCTAACACCAATACCAGAACAAAATAAAGGACATATAAAATATCCATTACCCGATACAGTTACAACAGGAAATACAACTACCTTTGGACCTACAATTCCCCAACACCAACATGTGGAAGTATTTAATACTGCAACTCCTAGAGGATTTTTTAAAGTACCGACTCAAACAGTAGCACAGGCTAATTCAGGAACTTACACTTATTTTTCTGGAGAAACTACTGGACAATATGTATTGTCTTCTAATTGGACCGCTTGTTTTTCAGCTTTAACAGGGGGTAATACTTTGAATATTTTTAGTGGTAGTTGTACCGGAAGTCCGATGCCAGCATATACTCCTCGTATAGGGGATTTAATATCTATTACTTATGAGTATACATCTACATATTGTTCACAATTAAACTACAGTGCAGCTTCCCAGACACTATTCTATCAAGTTATAGGGGGTAATACTAACACAGCACAGACTAGCACCAACGTTACCTTAACATTGGATAGGAATTTACCTAATTTCTACGCAACTCCTTCAGCGTTGTATTCTGCACAATCTAGTACCTGTGTACATGTTAATGTTTATCCACCATTTTCTGCTAGTCCTATGGTAAATTCTAGCATATACACTAAAAGTAGTAGCATACAATATTGGTGTGATGACACCTTATCTTTTAATGGTTGTTGCAATGTTTCTACAGATGATGTTAAAATATGGAATATGAACATAAACTGGACACATCAAGTTGCTGGTGTAGATAGTACAACTGTAGGAGTCTATGAAGGTGTAGAAAATTATGGGTCTACTGGTTATTGTAGTAGTAAAGAATATTTTGGTTATGAAAGTAATAATGGACAAACTTTTAGTGACCAATACATTGATTCTTACCACAATGGAGTACAAGGAGGTTCATGGTATTATGATTCTTATTATAATACTAGGGTAGTTTTACCGGAAGAACAAAAATGTATCGGGTTGATACACTATACAAATAAAACCACTACTGATTTTTATGGTGAAAAATTTGCTATGAAAAGAAATGGATATAGCCCAACCTCAACTATTGGTGAAGCTAAGAACTTTAAATTACACTTACCTTGGTTAATGTGGCATAAAAAACACGTTAATGGTTCTGGTGATGGTACAGGTGCGGGTAACGAAGGTTTGTACGGACAGACATTCTATGTTAATCCACCAACAAATAGTATCTTTAATGAAGACCCACATTATATGTACTCTAGTCCTAATTCTAATATGAATGACCCAGGATTAAGATATTATCATTTACAAGACGATAATATTGGTACCGGAACACAACCTAACATTGTGGGTAAAGTTTATCCAGATTACAAAATGTTGGTTATTGATGACGAAGAATTGTTAGCAGCAATGTCTTATAAATCTAATAGAAGTTATACATTACCAGCACCAAAAACAGAAAAAATACCAGCGGGTACAGCATGCTTACCTACAGGACAAGTAAACTGTCAAAACGGTGTAGCTGTCGCACCAGGAAAATTATGGATAAGTTATTTATTTGTTAATAATTCTGGTTTTACTAGTGGTTTACACTGTAACTATTATGTTTATGAAGAATATGATGGTGTAGAACCTAATTTTGATGTGGGTGTTACTTTAGGTAGTGAATTCCCGTATTTACGTCCTTTTGCTACTACACCACCGACATCGTCACCATTACCTGGGACCGGTTGGGAAGCAGACAGACTTTTCATACTTACACAATTTGTTGCGAACGGAAGTGCGTCTATGAATCCTTCCCCACAAGGATGGGCATATAAAGATGTCACTGGACATATCCCTAACCATACTTATGGTGATAAAATTACGGCAAGTAATTTAATAGGTCATACATTTTATTTGACAGGTAATGATTTTCCAGTTGGTTGTGGTGTTAGTTATACAGCCCAAACTGGTTACACTTTAAATAATTTTATAACAGTCCCAGAAAAAACTCAACCAGAAAGATTACAGTTTGGTGACGAATACTTTTTATACGGTACTCTAGAAACAGATATAATGGCGACTATATATGAGATGAGACATGTAGTACAAGTAGGGCAAAATCAATATACAAATTCAGTAAACCCAACGTGGGTCGACTACACTAATAGTGTAGCTTATACAAATCCAAGAATAACTGAAATAGGGTTATTTGATAATGAAAATGGTTTCCCTGATTTAATGGCTATTGCGAAATTTCAGTCACCAGTAGAAAGAACGGGGACTCAACAATTCGTGATAACTATTGATTTTTAATGGGATATTTAGACATACATAATAAAGGATTATCTGGTAACACCTGTAGAATTTATCTTTCGGATTATGGAAAGTCAATTTTAGCAAGCTGTAGTGGACTTGCTGATAAAATAAGTAAATTTGGATTATCCGATAATGATGTAGATTATAGAAGATTTGTAGGTAATGGTTCTTGTGTTGGAGAAAATGAAGGGACAGCATTTACTCAAACATGTTTTTATGATTTACCCGATGCTAGAGGAGGTGAACCCATAAGTTTTTCCGCTGATTATGGTACTAATGCTAGTATTTCTAAAGGACCAAGATTTACATTTAACAATAATAGAATAAATTTTTATGACACATCATTAGGTGTTACTCCTATCACTTCTACTATGTGGATGAACTACACCACACAAAAACAAGGAGAAATACCCCAACCACAAAGTGGGTTACACGATAGTTGTTGGGTTATAGGTAGTAATAGTGGTAGGTATTACCCAACGTGTTGTTATACTTGTGCAGATTTTACTAATAGTGGAATGGTAGGGATTGAAGATTTAAAATTTTTCCTAACACTAATAGGTAGTACCTCTACTAGTATTAAAAATACTTTAGTGGGTGACTTTAATGGTGATGGTATAGTGGATACCAAAGATTTAAATATAATGGTAAATTGTTTACAACATAACGGACTTCAAATGGAGGAGATGTGTAGAGATAAAGAAGTATTTTGTTTGATGTGTGATAAACTAGGTGTGGATTCTTTTTGTAATGGGGATTGTTTTACCTGTATTTAAAATAAAAATTATATTAGTAGATAATTATATAATAACAAGACAAAGAAATGAGCTATATAAAAAGTGGTAGTACAACAACATTAGACCTTCTACTAACAGATGAAGGTAGGAGAATGATAATAGAAGGTGCAAATCACCTTAATATGTTCCAGAAATTTACTTTATCAGACTGTGACATAGACTATAGAAGTAGTAAAAAACACGCAGATACATCAAGTACAGCAAATGACTCACCACAATTAGGGTTTGTACCAGGAGTAACAGGTAACATTTTGAACTTCAGAAAAGCTATAAATAATGGATATAGTATGAGAAATACTATATGGGCAACACCAGAAGGTAATCGTCTCTCAGAACCAACTAAAAAATATGTAGCGGTAGGAGTAAGGCAAACTAACAACACTATAAAATATTATAGAGGAGACCTCGAGATAGATTGTTATCTACATGACTACTTTACACTATGTAAAATATTTGTTTCGAAATACATACAAGATACAAAAGATGTTTTATCGTTAAACCCAACTACTATAGAAGATTCTTTAAAAACATATTTTGAATCTACTCTCGGTGTCATAACAGATACTGATTATGATACATTCTTAAAAACATTAGAGAGTTATGGGGTGGGACAATACTTAGATTTCTGGGAAGAAGTAAAAGTATATAATGGTAATAGTTTTAAAACAGAAGCAGTAAGATTAGTACCCGAAAAAGATTTTACATATTATAATGGTTTAGCTTTAGCGGGAGGTGCATTTATAAGAAACGGTGGGAGAGGTCAATATACTGGTATAGATTTTAGTGGTACTTTCTTAAAAGGTTTAAAACAAGCTTCTCCTTTTTCTTTAATGTTTTCACCCCACATAGGGGATGACCCTAAAAATTATAAAACCGGTGCAGGAAATGCTGGTATAGGATTTCAGGGTTATGATTTGGGTTATTTAAATTGTGGTGGTTTAGGTAGTTGGAATAACACTGGTGAACCATACCCTACATTTATTATGAACAGTAGGGAAAATGGGTGGTCTAATGAAAGTACCAGTATACAAAATATTTTTGTTGGTTTCGTAAGTGCTGTTGAGTTAGAAAGTACCATACCATTAACAGCAGAAGGTTTCGGTAATTCAGGATATGATAATATCCACACAACAATACCAACAAGTAGGTTAGTACTTAACCCTAACGCTATAAATACTGGACCAACATACTACCCAATAAAACTAAAAAGGTTAACAAGAGACCAAGGAAGTTTTATTGGTATTAACACAGACAGAGGGCTAGGTACAAGAATTACCCTAACAACCCACCCAACGGATACGTTTGGATTACTACTTTCATCATTAGAGTATAGTTCTAATTGGAATACTACACAAGGTGGGTTAGCGTCATCATCACCTTTCTTTAGTATGGTACCAACAAAAGATAATGGGGAGGTAATTTCTTCTAGTCAAGTAAAAGCAAGAACACAACCTTATTATACGTTAGCTACCAGAATGATGAAAATGTGTGATACTATATTTACTAGTATTGCTTCACAAAGTAATAAATTTTGGTTAACTGACACATATTCAGGAGGTTATTTGGGTGGTTTAAGTGGTACAAGTATGAATGAGTACAATATTTCTATACCACTAACTTTTAACGTACATTCGGTAGAAAGTTCTGACGCGGAACCTTGTAAAGTAACAGTAAGGTTTAAATTTAATAAGGGAGCAGTAAAAGAATCTATAACTTATTCCGCAAAATCTTCACAAAATTACTATAGAATTTTTGATGATGCGACATTTAAATTTTATGGAGAAGCGGGGGAAGACTTATCTTCTTTCTCACAAGACCCAAGAGGTCATAATTATAGTAGTGGAGCCAATACTACTTGGCAAACAAGTGGAAATAAAGCATTATTTAGAAAGGTAACACGAGGACAAGAAATATAAAAATATGGATGCAGCAGCTTTAAAATGGTATAGAGAAAATAGTAGTTTTACTGAGAATAGTGGAAAAGTAGGGCAAACCCCTATAACTTACTTTAATATGGGTGGACCCGGTAGAGGTTTTAACTTTAGGGACAGTGCTAGAACAACACCATCAAGTACATATTATGGTACACCAGGTGATTATAACGCAAATTACCAGCCATCTAAATATGTATCAGTAGCAAGTCCTCCTAATGAAGGAAAAGTGTTTTTTGCCGCATACCCAACTAACCCTAATTTAACAACTAGAAAAACATTTCCCGGAAACTCTAATAACGATAGTGGTAAAAATAGTGGAAGTCCTTTTCACCTAATAAAACTTTACTTTGCCGGTAGAACTTCATTAAGTTTAAATACTAATAGTAAGTCTAACAATTATAAAATATGGTCATAATAAATTAAAGAAAATGGGAAAATTAAAACAAATACAACCAAATCAAAAATCTATAAGAAGTGTACTAGTGCCTTTTAGTGGTAATGGGTGGAATACCGTAACAGGTTCATCATTGACATTTACCGCTGTACAAAGAACACCAACCAACGGAAGAGCTTTTTCTAATCTCTATTCCTCTTTTAATTTACCAGCTACTTCAGCACAAAGTAGTTCGTTTAATTCTACTTTTGTAAGGACGGGATTTTCTGGTTTAAACCAAGATAATGTAATTGTTATTGATTTACCTAGAAATAGTTATGGTGAGTTAATAGATGGAAGGACAATTAAATTAAAAATACCTAATAATACAGGAACAACATACAATATATACAGTTCATATTATGAACCAGAACCATTTGCATCTGATAATTCACCACAAGGAGCTTATTTTGGTAACGCTAATATAAATGTTGTGAATGTGAAGGCAAAACCAGATATAAACGCCACTAATATTGCTTTTCTATTTTCGGATAATATTAAAAAACCAGTATTAGCGGACTCCAATACTAGTATAACAAATTGGGCAGATGGATGGCAACAGAATATAACACCAGTAGGTTATAATGGAGCTTCCGCTGACAATTTTAGATTTATAGATGTGGTAACCTCGTCAAACACACCTAAAGCCTACGCTCTATCACAAGATACTCCAGTAGGTATATGTTATTTAGATAAAGGTTTTATAGTCATTACTAATCCAGAAATTGTAAGTAATACTTCTAGAGGATTTAATTTTTCTGGGGCGTCTTCTGGTGGTACAGAACCTTACGGTGGTAAAAGTGCAGCATCTAATCTAAACACCCTATCTTCAGCTTACACTCAAATATACTTTACCTCTAGTACTTCTGCTAGTTGTAGTTATTATTCTTTTGAAAAACAATACGAATTAAGTATTGATGTTACTGCGGAATCAGGTGAGTTTTATGTGACTGAAAATCAAACCGCGTCCAGTTCCGATTCACCATATTATGGTGCGGGGGGTACGGATACCGGAATAGAATTTAGGACCCCATATGGTGAAAATCTTAAAGTGTGGAATCTTAGTGATGTTACAGATGCATTTATTACAGAGGTTGGACTGTACGATAACTCAAATAGATTACTAGCTATTGCAAAACCTGATAGACCCATTAAAAAACCTAAAAACGAACCGGTAACCTTGACTTTGAAGTTAAAATTCTAATATTTGTATTATGAACAAAATTGGAAGCAACCCAAAAGTACTGGGGTTAGACATATCAACTAAAACAATAGGATGGGCATTATTCGACATCCAAAAAAAAGAATTGTTAGAGTTAACTCATTTTTCACCTAAAATTAAAGGTGAACATAGTAAGATTGAAGAAATGATGTTAAAAACCGAACAATTTAAGAATAAGATATTAGATTACGTAAATATAGGCATAACAAAAGTTATAATAGAAGAACCACTTTTAAACTCAAATAATATTAGAACAGTATCTACATTAATGAGATATAATTCGTTTATAACCAGAGTTATATATGAAACACTAGGTTTAGTGCCAGAATTTATATCCACCTACAACTCAAGAAAGTACGCTTTTCCAGAACTTTTTACTGAAAATAATAAAGGAAAAAAAGTTTTATTTGGTAAATATGAAGTAGGTTGTGATAAAAAAAACATAATTTGGCAACATGTATCTGATAAAGAACCTCACCTCACTTGGACTTATACTCGTAATAACACCCTTAAAAAAGAAAATTACGATATGGCAGATGCTTACACTTGTGTCAGAGGACTAATGAAACAAAAAGAGATTTGGTAATTGATTAATCTTCTTTTATTCCGTATATTTAAAATATGGAAGATTCCCCACTACTATTAGAATTATTACAAGATGTGTTAGGTGATGTTAATGCCCATTACCCAAACAAAGGACAAATATCTTTTGATTGTCCAGTATGTTCCTACGACATTAAAGGGTTAGATAAAGGAGATGGTAAAGGAAATTTTGAAGTAAACTACCACCAAGGAGTTTATAAATGCTGGGCCTGTTCGGAAACATATAACACTCACGGTTCTTTAAATAAATTATTTTTAAAGTGGGGTAACAGAAGAAATAAATCTACTTGGCAATTAATAGGCGGGGACTTCATTAAAAAAACCGAAAAAAAATATAAAGACGTAACATTACCCAAAGAATATATATCTTTTAATAAGGGTAATAAACTAACCATCCAATACAAAGAAGCTTATAATTACTTAAGAAAAAGAAATATAACCAATGAGATAATTAATAAATATTCTATTGGTTATACTACAGAAGGGGAATATAGAGGTAGAATTATTGTACCTTCTTTTGACGAAAATGAAAATATTAATTATTTTGTTTCTAGGTCTTATGTGAATCATAAAAATAAATATAAAAACCCAGAGGCAGAAAAAGATAAAATAATTTTTAATGAACACATAATAGATTGGGAAAAAGATGTTTATTTGGTAGAGGGGGTGTTCGATATGTTTTTTTTAGAAAATTCTATACCTATATTAGGTAAGAGTCTAAGTGATAAATTATGGGAAAAACTTTATAATAATTGTAAAAAAAATATAATAATATGTTTAGATGGTGATGCTTGGGAGGACGCACAAAAACTATATAGAAAATTAGAAGGAGGTAAACTAACCAACAGAATAAGACTAGTAAAACTACCAAAAGACAAAGATGTAAGTGACTTAGGTGGTATACAAGATTTAAAAAGAATTAAATTATTATGAAAATAACTAGAGAACTCGCAAAGTTTAATAATATAAAGTTTCATGACCAGGAACATAAGTACTATTTAAATGGTACCAGAACTAAATCAGTAACCTCTATCATAGGTGAGTATAAACACCCTTTTGATAAAGAATATTGGTCAAAGAAAAAAGCGGATGAAAGGGGTATAACTCAGGAAGAAATAATTAAAGAGTGGAAGTATAAAGCAGATTTTTCTTGTGAAAAAGGTTCAGCATTTCACGAATACGCAGAAAATTTTCTAACTAATAAAATATTCCCATTTCCCGAACATAAAATAACTAACGCTTTAGGTGGTGAGGAAAATATGTTAGAGTGTAAAAATGCGGTAATCAAACTAATAAAATTATTTGATAAATTTTATGACGATTCTTTTGGGAGATTAATACCAGTTAAAGCAGAAGTAGTAGTGGGTGATGAAGAATGGGGGGTTACAGGTATGATTGACCAGTTATTTTTTAATGAAAAATCAGGAAAATTAGAAATATGGGATTGGAAAACAAATAAGGCGATTAAAAAACAAAACAAATGGCAACAATTTAAAGAGCCTTTAAATCATCTAGACGTATGTGAACTAAATACATATTCTTTACAACTTTCTTTTTATAGATTAATAGTGGAAAGAAATACAGAATTAGAATTAGGAGATTCATACATAGTGTGGTTCAACGAGAATAATGAAAAATACGAAATTATAAAATGTTATGATTTTAGAAATGAAATTTTAAAAATAATGAAAAATGGATGAAAAGTTAATAAAGGTTAAAATTAAAGACATGTTTCCACTACCTCACTTTAGAAGTTTTATGGGGGTAGATATCTATAAACATCCAGTTTTTAAGGATACAACCAAAAGTATACAAACAAAAGGTTTTAGACCAGAGGAATACGGATACCAAAAAGTTGTATATGATGAAGGACACAAAAAATACAAAGTTTTAGAAGGTAATCACAGATGGAAAATAGTGAAAGAATTATATGGTGAAGATTACGAAGTTAAAGTAAGAGTAGTTAAGAGTATGGAACAAGTAGTGAATAACTACGTACACAAACTAGTAAATGACTTTAACCTAAAAAACCTACTAAGTTTAATTTATAACACAGGTAAAGAATTAATACGTAAATTGTATACCACACCTATCGCGGTTATTTTATTCCTAACGTATATTGTATTTTGGGAGATTACCAACCTATTAATAGCAACTATTGTCTTGATAGGAACTTCGATTATCCCAAAAGATAACTTTATAACAAAAAAAATTACTGACTATCTTAAACCAGACAATAAAATACATGTAGTTATTTTTAATATTTTTAAAAATAGTAGGGTTATTGTTTATGCTTTATTATGTGTTTGGTTAATTTACAGTTTTATCGCTAATAATTGGTTTGCGTTTACAATGCTTATATTAATTTTTTACGTTATAAGAACAATATTACATTACCTAACTGGTGAGACATACGCTACATTAGAAGATGCGGTAAAAGGTTTTCGTGAAAAAATATCTGGAATTAAAAAATAAAATAATATTATGGAGATAAAGAAAATAATTCATTATTCTGATTTACATTTAAAATTATATAAACAACATGGTAGGGATAAAAAAGTTTTAGAAGAAGCTTTAGTACAATGGAAAAAAATCAAACCAGATAGGATAGTTTTCACCGGGGACTTAGTACACTCCAAAAATCAGATGACCCCAGAACTTATTAATTTAATGTCTTGGTGGTTTAATGAAACATCTAAAATATGTAAATGTGTTTATATAATAGGTAATCATGATTTTTTAGAAAATAATATGGACAGAATGGACGCTTTATCACCAGTTATTAATGGTTTAAATAATTCTAATATTGTATACCATAAAGATATGGGTTGTTATGAAGATGAAAATATTATTTGGTGTGTGTATTCTTTAACAAACCATAATATTAGACCAGACATCCCAGAAGATACTAAAAAATTAAAAATAGGACTCTTTCATGGACCGATTGAAGGGTCTTCTAACGATTTTGGTTTTGTTTTTGATGAGGGTTATAGCATAGACCGTTTTATTGGTTGTGATGTCGTCCTTGCGGGTGACATACATAAAAGACAAAGATTTAATATACCAGGTGGAGGAAAAATATATATGGTAGGTTCGATGATTATACAAAACTTTGGTGAAAGTATAAAAAATCATGGATACGGTGTTTACAATGTAGAAACTAATAAATATCGTTCTTACAACCTTGAAAATACTCAACCATATCTTAATTTTAAGATAACAGATATTGAAGATATAAACAAAGAAAAAGAAATCTTAATAAATGGATAATATAGAATTAAAAAAACTAATTAAACAACAAAGGAATGAAATAGATGAACTAAATGTACTTGTAGATACATTACAAAGGGCTTTAGGAACAACTCAAAACTATTTACAGGACCACCCTGACTATAATAGTATTTTTACAACTAGTGCAAAATGGGCTCTAAATCATCAAATAGGTAAAAAAATATGAGTGTAGTAAAAGTAAATTTTAAGACTAATTTAAATAAAGAATTTAGTGATTACTGTAAACTTAATGAAATTGAGAATATAGAAGACTTTATACAAAAATGTGCAAAAGATGGGTTAAGTTTGGATAAATATGGGGTATCACCCTTTTTACCTAAATCACAAATACAAGAAGTACCCGTAGAAAAAGAAGTAATAAAAGAGGTAATCAAAGAAATTCCAGTAGAAAAAGAAGTAATAGTAGAAAAAATAATTACTAAAGAAATTGACAATACTGAATTATTAGATAAATTAGAAGAGTATAAAAAAACTATACAAGAAAAAGAAAATAAAATAGAACAACAACAAAATAAAATAAAAGAACAGGAGGATATACTAGAGCACTTCAAACAAGTTACAGTGAATAGAAGGGCAAAGTATATGAGAACCTCTAATTTAAACGATACTTATTTAGATTAAAATTATGGAAATATTAATATGGATTTTAGCAGCTTACGGAATGTCAAATATACTAGTATATGGTAGTATATTTGAAAATTTAAGAGATTGGATAATAATTAAATCAGACTTTTTTGGTGACCTAATACAATGTATGATGTGTACATCTACATGGGTTGGATTCTTTTTTTCTTTAGTATTTTTTTCACCTACAGCAGATTTGGTTTTAATTCCTTATACTCATGTGTTTTTTGATGGTATGTTAGCTAGTGGGGGTGTTTGGGGGTTAAACGCTATCATTGAATGGTTTGAAGAAAATAAGCCACCTAAAGAAGACTAACGACTCATTGTGTTTGGTTGAGAAGAACCTTTATCCGAAGGAAATAAGTTAGGATATGCAATATGTGGATTTATAGACTTATTAGGGTAAGGATTCCAAAGGGCATAATGTAAATGAGGGCCACCACTTCTACCCGCTTTATCATATTCAGGACTATCACCACCACTTACACCTAAAGGAAAACCTTGTGGGACAATCTGACCAACAATAGTGTCTTTAGGTATAACAAAATCCAAGTGACAATATTGTACTTGAGTTCCATCATAACACCCTAATAAAACCATACCACCACATGCGGAAACTCCATATTCTGACCTAAGTACTTCTCCATGACACGTAGCTACTACTGGTTGATTATTTACATTTCCAGTTGTATCTAAATCTACTCCATGGTGTTTTCTACCCCATCTATTTTTATTGTAGGTACTATTAATACTACCTTCTTTATCAGTATATAAGGAAGATGTTGGGAGAGGAAGTATATCTGGACTATTTGAACCATTGCCACCTCTAAAAGTTTTAAAAAGTTTAATAGCGTAAGAAATTGTTTGTGGTGTTAACTTTCTAAGAGCTAGAGAATCAACTTTTTCCCAATCGATTCTATCCCAATACGCAATTAATTTTTTTACGTCTTTCATACTAACTTGTTCTACGAGATTAGTATACTGATTTTCTGTGATTCTAATTTTCACTTCATATTGATTTATACTAATAAATATACGATATTTACAACATGGAAATAGATAAATTAGAAAATCCTTTTATTAAAGTAACATGGGAAGACAACCCTGAAAATTTTACACAGGAAAAATTAAAAAGGGTAAGAAGTTACTTTCAAAACAAATACAATTCTAGAAATATTACGGTATTGACAAAATCCGTAGATAGGGACTCTAGTGAACTGGACATAGACATTGAAGAAAATGTTATGGATACAAACTACCAAAAAAATTTAATGACTCAGTTTGTTGAACGTAATGAGATAGAAATAGACATTAATTTACTTAAAAGACTTGATGAAAAAGTTAATAGTAAAATGTCTGAAGAAATGACTATAGATACACACTATAAAAGAGTTTACATTAAAAATATTAAATTTTCTAACTTTCTATCATTTGGTGACGGTAATAAAGTAGACGTAAGTGCGTTGGGAGGGATAACAGTGATAGACTCCAACCCACCTAATTTTGGTGGTAAATCTGTGTTAGCTGTAGACCTGATACTATTTTTATTTTTTAATACCACCACTAAAACAACAAAAGCTGCTGAAATATTTAATAGATTTAGAGGGGTCAACGAAGTAGTGGTCCAGGGAGAAGTAGAAATTGATGGTAGAGATTTTACCATTGTAAGAAAAGTTAAAAGAAGAAAAACTAAAAGGGGTGAATGGTCAGTTAGTACCAGTCTAGAGTTTTTGGAAAAAAAATCAGACGGAAGTCTACAAAATTTTACTGGAGAACAAAGAAGAGAAACCGAAAGTTTTATTAAAGAATCAATAGGTACAATGAACGACTTCTTATTAACTGTGTTAACAACAGCATCTAACATAGAGTCTATTATAGAATCTAAACCCACCGAAAGAGGGAATATACTTAGTAGGTTTGTGGGGTTAGAAATACTAAAAGAAAAAGAAAGTGTGGGTAAAAAAATGTATTCCGAATGGTCCAAGAAACTAATCTCTAATGTGTATAATATCGAAGAGTTAAAACAAGAAATAAAGAATTTAAAAAGTGGTATTAATGTATTGATAAATAAAAATACAGAAAGCGAAAAATCCCTATTAAAAACTAAAGAAGAATTAAAACTTAAAAACACTTTAAGAGATAAATTAATATTAGAAAAAATAAGTGATATAGATAAAGAAATAGAAAACGTTAACCCAAGATTGGTTGAGGGAACAATTAATGAAGAAAAAACTACCCTAGATTTATTAAAATCAAAACTAAAAGTTTATGGTAACAAAGAAGTGCCAGAAGAAATAGATTTAACAAAACTTAGAAAAGAAACAGAGGAAAGAAATAACTTAAATCTACAACGAGTACAAAATAAAACAAATTTAAATAATTTAACTAAGACATTAAAAAATCTAATAGAATCGGAAACTTGCCCTATGTGTAAACAAAATCTTAAAAATGTAGACCACACCGAAGAAATAAGTAAATTAAAAAAAGAAATAAAAGTACTGGAAGGAGATATAATTAAAAAAGACAAAAAAATAAAATTATTAGATGTTAATATAGATGACTTAAACACTAAAAAAATAGTATTTGATGAATATGAAAAAGAATTATTAAAAAAAGAAAGGTTAGTTTTAGAAATAGCACAGAAAGACTTAACATTAGAAAAATTAGAAAGTAAATTAAGTAGGTGGAAAGCAAATAAAGAAAAATTAGAAAATAATACTAAAATAGAACAAAAGATTTTATCTCACAATTCTAGTATAGACCAACTAAACAATACAAAAGAAAATTTAGTTAGAGAAATAGAGTATAACAGTAATACGATAACAACTCACGAAAAAGAAATAAAAGATAAAAAAAGTAAAATAGATAAAATAAATAAAGAAAATGATGTGGATAAAATTTTTAGAGCTTATTTAACGGTATACGGTAAAAACGGCATAATTAAAACAATTATGAAAAGTATTGTACCTAAACTTAATAATGAATTAATGAGACTTCTTAATGATGTTACTGAATTTTGTGTGGAAATTAGAGTTAATGAAAAAAATGAGGTGGAGTTTTGGATGGTAGATAATAACACCCAAGTAGAAAAATTAGTATCAGCAGGTAGTGGGTTTGAAAAAACTTTATCAGCATTAGCTATTAGAACTGTACTCACTAAAGTTTCTTGTCTCCCAAGACCTAATATAACTGTATTTGATGAGGTATTGGGTAAAGTGAGTAATGAAAATTTAGAACAAGTCAGTGTATTTTTTAATAAGGTAAAAGAATATTTTGAGAATATATTTCTTATCACCCACAATCCCTTAGTTAGAGAATGGGGTGATAATATTATTACCGTTACTAAGAAAAATAATGTTTCTATGTTAAAATAAAATATTTATAAAGTATGGGAACAAGAATTAAAACATATTTTCTTTTTTTATTGGGAAATTGGAAAACTAGTAATGTACATCCAGATTTAGTTAATAACATCAAAGATGTAATGGAAACAATAATAGTGGGTGATGAATTTAGTTTTATAACCGGAGACAACGTAATTGTAATGTCTTTGAAATCTAATATGAGTTTTGAAGATGTGGATGGGATACTACATGAATTTTTAAACCCACAAGTTGCAGCATTCTTTTTAATGCCTAAACCTAGAAAACTAAGTTATAGGTTGGACCCCAACCTAGAACATCACCTATTTGGTAAAAAAATAAGACTAGATAAACCAAACTACGTAAACCCTCTTTTAGCACATGAGTTAACTAAACAATTAAAATCTCTGGTTGACTTTAAAATGATACAAATAAAAAAAGACATGCAAAAAAAATACGAAAAAAAAGAAATAAAAGACTTGACACTAGATGAATTATTGGATAAAATTAATAAGAGTGGGATGGATAGTCTCACAGAAAACGAAATAAAATTTTTAAATAATTATAATAATTAATATATGAAATTAGATACGACCAAATATAAATTATCTATCTTTACAGAAGATGTTTGTGAAGATTGTGTTAAAACAAAACAAATATTAAAAGAAAATAATATTCCATTCCACAATAAATCTATTACCCGTGATGGAAATAAAGAAAAAGATGCTAATCGTTGGGATTACATAGACGCAGAAAGAGAACATAACCTACCTTGGTACACTCCGGTTATAATAATAGAAGATACCTCAGGAAACATCACATACCTACCTTCAGTTCAAGACAAAAGCATATTTGAAGAGGGTACTTGTATGGAAGAAGCTGAAGATGTAATGGATGTCCTTAAACCCTACTTAATATAAATCACCAAATTACTTGTGTAATTAAAAATTATTTTTTATTTTTGTAGACATAATATAATAAACTGACAAAAAGTCAGTTCTATAGTTATGGTATACTAATTGTAATATTAATAATAAAAAATAATCTATGTCTAAAAATATATTTATCAATCAAGCAGAAATATCACATTACCTTAAAGATGTGAGAAAAATAAAGGTACTAACACCTAAAAGAGAAAAAGAACTAGCTAAAAAAATGCTAGACCCAGAAACAACCCAAAGAGAAATAGAAAAAATACATTTAGAACTTTTAGAAGGTAATCTTAGATTTGTTATTAGCGTAGCAAAAGATTACCAAGGACAAGGGGTGGATTTACCGGACTTAATTAATGAAGGAAATTACGGTCTATTAAAAGCAATAAAGAATTTTGATTGGAAAAAAGGATTTAGGTTTATTTCTTACGCTGTTTGGTGGGTTAAACAATCTATATTACAATGTTTAAATGAAAATGCAAGAACTATAAGACTTCCAGTAAATATAATACAGGAGTTACATAGACAAAAAAAACAAACAGGTGAAAAGATAGAAAAATTAGATAGTAAATTAGCATTATTACCCACAACAATCAATTATGATAGACCTATTAACGAGGAAGGAGACACCCTAATTGATTTAATAGAAAATAAAGATGCTGATAACCCAGAACAACAATTTAATGATGAGTTTAATCTTAAAAATGAATTATATAATTTAATGTCTACTCTTGATGAAAGAGAAAGAGATATTATAGTTGACTATTACGGTCTAAATAATACTCCAATGACATTACAAGAAATTGGGGACGAAATAGGTCTAACTAAAGAAAGAGTAAGACAAATTAAGGAAAAAGCTCTAAGGAAATTAAGAAATGATAGTTATAATTTATTAGACTACCTAAGTGACTAATATTTATCAATAAAGATAAAAATGAAAAAAACACTTTTTCCATTATTAATTGCGTTATCTGCATTGGCAGTATCAGGTTCAGCAGCCTTCTATTCGGTATTCGGATTAAGTAAATTATTTGCGGGAGCTTCAACCCAAGTAATAATAATGGCGGGGTCACTAGAATTCGCAAAACTTGTAGTAGCCTCATTGTTATACCAATACTGGGATACTATTAATAGAGCATTAAAAATATATCTTTCAGTAGCTTGTTTCATACTTATTTTAATAACCAGTGGTGGTATATATGGTTTCTTATCAGGTGCCTACCAAGAAACCGCAACCAAATCAGAATTTTTAGATAAATCAGTAGTTGTACTACAAACTAAACAAAATAGATTTGAGGAAAATAAAGAAGATTTAATAATTGAAAAAACTCAGTTAAATCAAACAATAACTGATTTAAGAACGTCACTATCAAATCCTGCTCAAGTATCCTATTATGATGCAGAAGCAGAACAAGTAATTACTACTACATCCTCCTCAACCAGGAGAGCATTACAGAAAGAATTAGAATCCACAATTGTGGATAGAAATGGCATTAATCTAAAACTAGAAGGGGTGCAAGATTCTATAATGAGACTTGATACTGAATTATTAGATTTGGAGATTAATAATGAAGAACAAAGGGAATTAGGACCTTTAAAATATTTGGCTGAAACAACAGGTAGACCAATGAATGAGGTGGTTAATTGGTTTCTATTACTTATTATATTTGTATTTGACCCCTTAGCAATAGCGCTAGTAGTTGCAGCAAACTTTGCGTTCTCCCAAATAAAAAGACCAGAAGAATTTATTGTCACAACTAAAGGGATTCATCCAGAAGACGTAAAAATGTCAGTTCCAGAAGGAATGGAATTCGATAAAGAATACCCAATGCCAGAATCTTGGCATAATCCAGAATCAGATGAAGGTCTAGAAGAAATGTTAGAAAAACAACAACAGATAGACGAACACAGAATGAACATTATAGGACAAAATGGTAATGATGGGTTACACTATGATAATATTCTTAAAACTACAGATAACTTAACCGAAGACGAAATAGAAAATCTAAGTAAAGAAATAGGAAAGAGTGAAGAATTAGATGATGATGAACCTATAAATCCTAAACCAGAAGACCTTGAAAAATTAGCAAAAGTACTTAATATTAAGTATGATGATAATAATGTGGATATAGATAGGTTAACCGACACAACACAAACTCTTTTAACCAAAACCACTAATAAAAGAAAAAGTGAAGAAGTAGAAAGTGGAAACAAACTTAAATACAAAGGAAGATAACAGACAAGTGTTATTATGTAACACCAACAGAGACGCACAATGTTTTCTCGATACAATTAAGTACCGCCAAAACGGAAATTATAAAAAAATACCTAATTTTTTAATTAAAAAAAATGGAGAAGTCATTAACCTACATAATAAAGACGTGACTTCTTTTTTCTTACCAGGATTTAAAATACAAAAAGGTGTGGTAGTAGTGTCCTTAGAAAATAATGGGTGGTTAAGAAGAAGAAATAGTGACGGTAAGTATGTTAACTGGTTAGGGGATATTTATGATAGTAAGGTATGTGAAAAAAAATGGAGAGGAAAACTATTTTGGGACCAATATACCGATAAACAAATAAAAGAAACCAGTAAAGTGTTGAGCAAAATATGTAAAAAATATAATATACCTAGAGTGAGTACGGGACATAATGTATTCATGGAAGATGTAGAATACTTTAAAGGTGTGGTGTCTAGAAGTAACTACAATGAATACTGGACAGACATAAATCCAACATTTAACTTTGAATTAATATGAAAAATAAAAAATCAATAAATCTAAAAAACCATACGGATTATAGTAATGATATGTATGATGAAATGAAAACTCTTCTAAATAAATCTAAATTAATGATGGAACAGGTAGAAGTAGAAGATATTAAATTAGAAAGAGAAGCTGAAAAAACTAAAACCTATGACGTATCAAGTGGGAAAATAGTAGTTCATGGTTATACCACTTCAGATGTTGCGTTAACAGATGAGGAAAAAAATACCTACCAAGAAACCATGGATGAATTTTTAGAACAAGTATCTGATTTAGTTGATTATAATACACTTAATATATACACTAATAATGTGGAGTGGTCAGGTAAACTAGTTAAGTTTGATACAGAATTTTTCTACAGTGTAGGAGAACGTAACGGTGTTTATATAATAGGAAATATGATAAAAATAGATGATGAGGCTATGGAAATGTTAAATAACCTTAAAGATTATTATCAGACTTTTTCAGTAAAATGGGCAAAAATATTGGCGGATAGAAAGTCAACTAAAACAATGGAAGACGAAAACGAGTAATATGGAATTTTTAAAAAAGTCTTGGAAGTGGATACTAGGTGTTATAGGATTCTTCATAGGTTTAGTGTGGATGATGAATGCAAATAGTAGTAAAAAAGTTAAAAAACTTAAAAAGAATATTAAATCTAATAAAAAAGAAACAAAAGAACTTGACAAAAAAATAGAAAACGTCAAAAAGAAAAAGAAGAATACAAAGAAAAAAATTGTCGATACCGATAAAGAACTTAAAGAAGTTAAAACTAAAAAACCAGTTATAAGAAAGAAGAATGCTTCACAAGCAACTTCAGCAATTAAAAAAAGACTTAAAAAATGACAGAATTTTTATACCATGCCTTAGGCATATGTGGTGAACATTGGCACCCAAACTTAATTAACTTATCATTAATTACAATGATGGGTATAATTTTAATAAAAAGTTTAAGAAACAAACTAGTCAAAAAATGAAAAATTGGACAGAAAAATCATGGGGATTATTAACGATGACAATTGTGTCACTAGTTATTATGATGCAAGTTTCCTGTGGTACTACTAAAACATTGGAAAAATGTGACAAAGAGAAAAAAGAGTGTTGTTCCAAAAAAGAATCAAAATGAAAAAATTAATATTAATACTATTATTGCTTACTCCAGTATGGGCACTATCTCAAACCCAAACTTTTACAGAAAAAGAAGTAATTGAAATGGACTCTTTATTCCAAGTATACGAACAAACCGATAGTTTACAGAAATTGGAAATTAATCTACTTAAGGAACAACTAATCAATTATAGTACACTACACACTCAAGACAGTCTTCATATAGCTTTTATGAATGAAAAGACAAACTTATTAAATCAAAGAATAGATTTATACATGGACCTAACAAAAGAACTACAACCAAAGTGGTATAATAAACCAGTAGTTCACTTCTTTTTAGGTGCAGCAACAATTGTTACAGCTTCCTGGGTCGTATCTAATGTTAAGTGATATTTATAAGTAATGGCATT
>MDSV01135962.1_pt1 | contig 20219 bp, 19 predicted proteins | sample 810851 | NCBI WGS metagenome assembly MDSV01 (sample SAMN05326640, study PRJNA326480) | marine metagenome | isolation source: seawater | place: Atlantic Ocean: North East | collected 2012 | reverse complement strand
TCGAGCCTTGATATATTATTACCCTTAACACTTTTGATGTTCACCATGGAGCAAAAAACCACTTCCTTAATGGCTATGGGTAGTATAGAGGACTATTAGATTTAGTTCAATTTATATACAGAGAAATATAAGATTTATTGCTATTTTTTAAACTTGTCAACAATGCCTTGAAGCTCATCTAAGCTCGAGTATTTAACCTGGATTTTACCTTTGCCTGAATTAGTATGGGTGATTTTTACATCTGCTCCCAGTGTTTCTGACAACGTTTTTTCTAGAGCATGGGTATCCTGGTTTTTTTTTGAAACCATAGGTTTTTTGCCCATTTGTTTCTCACGCACTAATCCCTCAACAGCGCGAACGGAAAGCTTTTTCTTGATAGCCTTTGTAATTATCAAATCCTGTTTAAGTGGATCTAGCGATAGAACAGCTCTCGCATGGCCCATCTCAATGACGCCTTCGATTAGCTTTGATTTAATATAATCAGATAGAGAATTAAGCCTCATGATATTTGTGATATGCGATCTAGACTTACCTGTGTACTTTGCAATATCGTCATGAGTCATTTTGTAATCAATATTAAGTTTGTTCAAAGCCTCAGCTTCTTCAATAGAATTAAGTTGTTCTCTTTGCACATTTTCAACAATGGCAATCAAGGCAGATTCTTTATCTGAAACATCCATTACAATGGCATCTATGACTTGAGCTTTAAGTGACTGCATCGCTCTCCATCTTCGTTCACCAGCTATCAGCTCATAACCGTTTTGACTTTCGCGAACTATTATAGGTGATAGCTGTCCATTCTCTTTGATGGATGAAGCCATTGAGTCAAGAGCACCATCAAAAAATACCTGTCTTGGCTGAGCTTTGTTTCTGGTAATTTTATCTATAGGCAGAGAAATAATTTTCTGGTTTGGCTGATTATCATCAGCATGTGAAGAACTAATTACTTGTTTGTCAAGCTTGCTGCTTAGCAAAGCTTCTAAACCCGAGCCCAAGGCTTTTCTTTTTGTCATATCTTAAATATAACTCGGTATCGCATAGATGTATAGATTACTATTTTTCTTGTTTAAGAATTTCACCAACAAGAGATAGATAAGATAGTGAACCTCTGGAGTTTTTATCATAAGCAATCACCGGTAGTCCATGGCTTGGGGCCTCTGCAAGCGTGATGTTCCTGGGGATAATAGTCCTGTAAACTTTGTCAGCAAAGTACTTCATTAACTGCATACTAACATCACTAGCCAGATTGTTTCTAGGATCAAACATTGTCCTAATTATTCCTTTAATGAATAACTCCTGGTTACTGCTTGACTGAATTGTTTCAATGGTTGTGATGAGTTCGCTCAAACCTTGTAAAGCAAAAAATTCACACTGCACAGGAATTAATACACCAGTAGCACTAGACAAAGCATTAACGGTCAAAATATTTAGAGAGGGAGGACAGTCAATAATTATATAATCATAACTATCTTTCAAAGGACTTAAAATATCTTTCAATGTAAATTCTTTTAGATCGGATGATAACAGCAAGACTTCAGCTTCTGTTAATTCTGGAGAGGCTGGTAAAAGAGATAAGTTTAGCTCGCCTAAAAAGATAATACACTCATTCGCATCCTTTCTTCTCAGAAGAACATCATTTATTGTGAGATCAATGCCATGAGGGTCAACACCGCAACCACGAGTTGCATTAGACTGTGGATCAAGATCAATCAACAAAACAGAACGCTTGGCTTTTGCTAGTGTAGCGGCAATATTTATACAGGATGTTGTTTTGCCAACACCGCCTTTCTGGTTTACTACAGCCAGAATCTCAGACATTGCTAATCTCCAATACATAGCGATGAGTATTAAAATAAGGAGTCTGAATTTTTCTAATAGTTAAAGAAGAGCTTGTCTTTTGCTCATAAGATTTTTTATTTTTATTAATTTCTAAAATATTGGAGCCGCTTAACATAAATATATTAGAATCACATAAGAGTTTATGTCTAGCAATGCTTATGATATGACAAAGCTTTGATTCAAAATTAAGCTTTGAAATAATTTTATTACTAAAGTTCTTTATCAATATCGCAGAGGGTTTCATCTTAGTTTTAACTTTATTGACATCTCCTTTAATTATATCTATATTCTTTAGCCCTAACTTTAGCTTAGCATGTTCTAAAAACCTTATTGCATTTTCTCTTCTATCTAATAGCATCATATGGTCATTTTTTCTTATAAAAGCTAATAGTATTCCGGGGATGCCTGCGCCAGTTCCAATATCCAAAAGTGGGCCAGGTGGGAGGTATGGAAGCATAGACAGTGAGTCAAAAAAGTCTCTTTTTAAAAAATATGAAGGATCTCTGGTGGATAGAATATTATTTTTTTCATGCCACCTAAAAAGAATATCCAGGTAATTCTCAATATTCTCAACTGTGCTGTCATCAAGTCTAAGCGATAAATTCATTAAAACTTCTGTCAACTCTTTGTATTTATTCATATGATTTTTTTGGCATAGCTAGGATGTCCTTGTGAATATATTTCAAAGCGACTGTTTTTTTATGTATATTCTAAGCAAAGAAATAATTGCAGGTGTTATACCAGAAATTCTAGATGCTTGACCGAGAGTTTCGGGTAGGACCAAAGCAAGTTTTTCTTTAGCTTCATTTGAAAGTCCTTTAATTTGAGAATAAAGTAAATTTTTCGGAATTTTTACTTCAAAAGTCTTGGCCATTTTATGGATCTCTTCATCTTGTCTTTTTAAGTATCCGGAGTATCTTTCTTCTATTGCTACCAAATGCCCAATGTCGGAGTTAGCGGTTTTACCGAATGATTCAAGATTCTGGATATCTGAATATTTAATGTCAGACATTTTTAATAAGCTTTTCATTGTTTGGGCGTTTTTGATTTTCAAATTAAATTTTTTTTCAATATCTAAAGAAAGGTTTGTGGACGGCAAAATTTTGATATTGTCTAATCTTGATGTTTCTGATTCTATTTTTGCTTGTTTTTCATGGAGCTTGTCTAGTCTTTCCTTTGAAACAACTCCAAGATTATAGCCTATCTCTGTCAACCTTATGTCGGCATTGTCTTCCCTCAGCCTTAACCTATGCTCAGCCCTGCTTGTGAACATTCTGTATGGTTCATTTACCCCAAGTGTTACAAGATCGTCAATCATAACACCTATATAAGCAGAACTTCTATCAGGACACCACATATCTAGACCCTTGCTAAGGCGCGCTGCATTTAATCCTGCTATAATGCCTTGAGCTGCAGCCTCTTCATACCCTGTGGTTCCATTTATTTGTCCAGCAAAAAATAAGTTTTGTATTTTTTTTGTTTGTAAATATTTGGAAAGCCCTCTCGGATCAAAGTAACTATATTCTATAGCATATCCTGGTTGAGTAACTTGGCAGTTCTCAAGCCCCTTTATAGTTCTTAGAAATTCTAACTGTATACTCTCGGGCAAACATGTTGATAGGCCATTTGGATAAACTTCTTTATTGTCTAAAGTTTCAGGCTCAAGAAATATTTGATGTGATTCTTTGTCAAAAAACCTTTCAACCTTGTCTTCTATTGATGGGCAATAACGCGGTCCAACTGACTCTATGGCTCCATTGAATAGTGGCGAAAGCTCTTTAGAGCTCTTTATGATTAAATGTGTTGCTTTGTTTGTGTAGGTAATATGGCATGGAATCTCCGTAATGATGTTTGGCTGAACACCGTAGTGATCGTGCATATAAGACAAACATGGCCGATCTAAATCACTGCCTTGTTTAACCAAATCTGAATAGTTAATAGAGCTTCTTAACAGTCTTGGCGGTGTGCCTGTTTTTAGTCTTCCTAGATCGAAATTATAATCAGCAAAGAATTTCTGTAGTTCGTTTGAGGCTTTATCACCTTGTCTTCCAGAAGAATATGATTTTTGGCCGATATGTATTTTTCCTCCGAGAAAAGTACCCGTAGTGAGAATGACGGTATTCGAATATATTTTTTTGCCCTGAGATGTTATTATGCCCGCCACTCTGTCCTTGATAATAATTAGGCTTTCAACAATTTCTTCAATCAATATAAGATTTTCTTTCTCTTTGATCGTTTTTTGCATGAGGTGTTTATAGGTGTCCCGACACGTTTGAATTCTTGTTGCTTGAACGGCAGGGCCCTTTCTGGCATTTAATTTTCTCCGTTGTAATGCAGAGCCGTCAGCAATCTTGCAAATAAGCCCATCAAGAGCGTCCACTTCTTTAGCTAAATGTGATTTTCCAATACCGCCCACAGCTGGGTTACAGCTCATTTGACCTATGTCTTGTTTTTTCATTGTAATCAAGGCTACTTGTGTTCCGGTTCTCGCAGCAGCATGTGCAGCCTCACAGCCTGCATGACCTCCACCAATAACTATTACATCATATTTCTTATCCACATCATTTACCTATACAAAAATCAGAAAAAACTTTATCTAACAAATCTTCATTGATATCACCGCCAACTATAGCAACTAAGCGACCATGAGCAAAGCGTAATTCCTCAGCAACAAGATCAAGCTGATGTTTCTCGCTATATTTAATTGCCATATGGATATGTTTCGAGGCAAGATTTAACTCATCTAAGTGCCTCTCTCTAGCCGTACCAGTTGTCTCATCGAGCGGTATATTTGTATGTGATAATTCTTTTTTAAGAGGTTCGATACCTAACTTTTTCAATAAGGATATATAAAACACTTTAGTATCACTTTTCGTAGAATTTGTATTCACACTTTTTGTTAAGTCAGTTTTATTGTGCACTATCCAATAACTTTTTATATTATTTTCGTCAATTAATTTTTGGTCTTCGTTATCAAAGCCAATCCGATCATCGACCATATATAATACTAGAGAAGAGACGCTGAATGATTGTTTAGAGATTTTAATTCCTTCTGCTTCAAGCGGATCAATGGCATTTCTTAAGCCCGCGGTATCGATAATAGTTATATTTGTATCATTGACGACTATCTCATGCTTGAGCGAGTCTCTGGTGGTGCCCGGCGTTTCTGAAACAATCGACCCTTTTTCACCTAGTAGTAAATTGGCAAGTGAAGATTTGCCTACATTGGGTTTGCCAGCAATTGAAACGACTGGCTTTTGATTGATCGCTATCCCGTTTTTAACAGAAGATAAAATTTTTCTAAGTCCATCTAGTATACTATTTAAGTTCTTGATGTTGTTTGTGGAAGTAACATCGGGTGAGTCATCTTCCGGAAAGTTTATATTTGCTTCAATTTCTGCACGTATTTTAAGAACTTTTTGAATTAAAACCTCTATATTATTCGAGAACGCACCACTAAGTGATATCAGGGCTGCCTTGGACGCGCTTATATTGGACGCGTTTATGATATCGGCTATCGCTTCAGCTTGTGTTAAATCAATCTTATTATTTAAAAAAGCTCTCTCTGTAAATTCTCCTGGTTTAGATAACCTTGCAAGTTCTTTACAGGTATGTTCCATAATATAATTTAATATCGCGGGGTTACCATGTGATTGGATTTCTAACATATCTTCGCCAGTGTATGATGTTGGCGATTTATAAAAAATGACAACCGCATCATCTATTGGGTTCCCGTCTTCATCAAAAATTATTGTATTATATGCATAACGCGTTTTTATTTCCCGCCTTATAAACTTAGTAATAATTTTACATACGTTGGAGCCTGAAAAACGAATAACGCCTATAGCGGATCTTCCATACGGTGTTGCGATAGCGGCTATGGTGTCAGCTGAAACCACTTATCTTATACCATAGCTCTTTTGTTGATGACATACTGTTGGGCAATAGAGAGAATATTGTTCGTAAACCAATATAAGACCAATCCAGACGGGAATGTTGCAAACAAGAAAGTGAAAATAAAAGGTAGTGCTAGAAATATTTTCTGCTGCATTTCATCGGTAGGCGCTGGGTTCAGCTTTTGCTGAACATACATAGAAGCCCCCATTAATATTGGCAAAATATATAGAGGGTCAGCACTCGATAAGTCCACAATCCACCATATAAATGGGGCATGTCTCATTTCAACACTTTCAATTAGGACCCAATAGAGCGCAATGAAGACGGGTATTTGGATCAATATAGGCAGACAACCTCCAAGCGGGTTCACCTTTTCCTCCTTGTATACCTTCATAAGTGCTTCGCTAAACTTTTGCCTATCATCACCAAATCTCTCTTTTAAAGCAGTCATTCTTGGCGTTAATTTTTTCATTTTAGCCATGGATTTGTAGCTTGCCTCAGATAATTTAAAAAACAGAATCTTTATAAGGATGGTTAACATTATTATTGACCAACCCCAGTTACCAAATATTAAAAAGATCTTATTAAGAACCCAAAACAATGGCGCTGCCAAGAATGTCAGCACCCCATAATCTACAGTTAAGTCTAAACCTTCGGCGAGGCTTGTTATTTCTGCCTGGTCTTTTGGTCCAACATATAGCCTTGTTTTAAAACCAACTGTATCGCCTGGGGCGATTTCTTTATAATCGCTGACTGTGCCAATTAGATACATGTCTCCATAGTCATTTTGAAGATATCTTGTGTAGATGGTCTGCTTGTCACTTGCGCCTACGCCTGGCAACCAAGCTGTAAAAAAATAATGTTGTATCATGCTGATCCAAGCACCGCTTGTTTCTTTTAGGAAATTATCTTCACTGATGTCAGAAAATTCAATTTTATTAAACTTGTCTTCTGAATCATAATAGGCTGCCCCAGTGTATGTGTACAACATTGCATTTCCTTCTGTTTCATCGCCTCTTTCCAATGAATTAAATTGCCTCCAGGCTGCCCTAGATGGCAATAAGTTTGTGACAGCTTGTTCTACCTGAATTAGATGGCTCCCGCGCGTAAAAGTATAAACTTTTTTAATTGAAACTTGCTCGTTTCCATCACTAATGAGCGTTACCTTTAGTGTGTTGTTGTTTTTAATATCATAAGACTGATTAGCAGTAAGATAACTTGTTGGCGCGACAACATCTTTACTTTGGACGTTCGTTTTAGCAATATATTTTTGTTGTCCAGAGCTAAGTAACTTAACATTGTCATCTATGCTTTGAAATTCTTCTGCGTATTTTAATAACTCTGCAGAAACAATGGAACCGTCCGTTAAATTAATTTTTAGTTTAAGCATATCTGTTTTCACATCGATGTACTTGGGTTGCGTGGTTTGTTTGGTTCGCTTCGGTTCAATGTTTGGCTCAGACAGCTCTATGGTTTCAGTGCTGCTAGCAGTTTCTGGCAATGATGATTCAGAGGAGATTTTGTCTGACATTATGTGGGCGGGGTTGTTCCAAGCATCGAAGAGTAGAATAAGTACAAAAAATAGAGCGCTATAAAGAAACAATCTGCTATTCATTGAAAGTTCTCTTTTTGGTTGGGACCGGATCGTAGCCTTCTCCGCCACCCGGCCTGCAATTCAAGATTCTTTTCAAAGTGTAATAACAGCCCATTATGAACCCTCGTTTTTCAAAAGCCTCAATAGCATATTGCGAACAGGTGGGTATATGTCGACAGTTCTGTCCAAGATAAGGAGACAATACAACCCTATATGCTTTAATTAACATTATAGAGATTGAGACAATAATTTTACTGATGATTTCCATTCTTGCATAAGAATATCACTTAATTCGTATTTTGCTGAGAATATTTTTGACGAAATAACAAAGAGAATGTCATAGGAGCCAAGAGATGGATATAAGCCTCTAAAATTCTCACGAATAGTTCTCCTTATCTTATTCCTAATCACTGCCAACTTGACAGCTTTTTTAGATATTTGAATGCCCAGGTTAGCCGATGGACCATCGTTTTCGATATATAATAAAAGAGAGTTTTTTTGGACTATTTTTTTAGCGTTGTGGAATCGAGCAAGGGTGTGGTGATCAATTTTTAAATACATGATGTAAAAAAAATATTTTTCTAAGGACAGAGAACTGCTCTTCCTTTGGCTCTTCTGGAACTAAGGACCGCCCTGCCAGCAACTGTGCTCATTCTGGATCTGAACCCATGCTTGCGTTTACGTTTTAAGTTGCTTGGTTGAAATGTTCTTTTCATAATAATCTTTACCGATTAGTATACTGCAAATAATATATGTCTTTGTCAATATATGATTTTACTTTTTTTTATGAGATATTAGATTCTCAACGGCAGAAATATATTATGAAAGAATTAGCAATTTGGGATAGATGCCTTAAATCCTTTAGCGAACGTTTAACAGCCAAACAGATGAGAACATGTTTTCATCCGCTAGAGGTATCAAGACATAATGATAAATTGAAAGTAATTGCTCCTAATAAATTCATAATGGATATGATAGAGAGCGATTATATTGAAATGATTAAAAAGTTTGTCTATGAGACAAGCGGCAACGAAATATCAGAGGTCCTTCTCTCTTTGCCAAAAATAGATGAAGACAAGGGGCAAGTGACATTAAAGAAGGAAAAAATTACTAGCTCGCTAAGTCGCGAATTGAACTTTAATAATTTTGTAGAAGGGAAATCAAATCAACTAGCTAAGGCTGCCTGCACATCTGTAGTAAAAAAACTTGGACAGTATAACCCGCTATATATTTATGGTGGCGTTGGGTTGGGGAAAACACATTTGTTGCACTCGATAGGCAATGCGATTTTAGAAGATGATAGTGATAAAAAAGTTGTTTACCTGCACTCGGAGAAATTTGTACAAAATATGGTTACAGCACTGAGACAAAATAAGATTGAGGAGTTCAAAAATTTTTATAGGTCTGTTGACGCATTGCTTTTAGATGATATACAGTTTTTTGCGAACAAAGAAAGGTCACAGGAAGAGTTTTTTCATACGTTCAATACTTTATTTGAGTATAAGAAGCAAGTTGTTCTGACATCAGATAAGTACCCGAAAGAAATCTTGGGATTAGAGGAAAGAATAAAATCAAGATTAGTTTGGGGAATGAATGTAACGATAGACCCGCCAGACCTAGAGACCAGAATGGCAATTTTACACTCTAAGTCACTGTCCGCTGGTCAAAAGATCTCTGACGAAGTTGCTTACTTTCTTGCTAAGAATGTGTACTCAAATGTTAGAGAGCTAGAAGGAAGCTTGAGGAGGGTTTTAGCAACAGCACATTTTAAAAGAGAACCCGTAACATTACCTTTTGTAAAAGAAACGTTGAGAGACTTAATAGCTTTGCAAGAGAGACTTATGACAATAGAGCAGATACAAAAAACAGTGGCGGGATATTTCAAAATAAGAGTGTCTGACATATTATCAGCTAAACGTGACAGGAAAATAACGCTGCCTCGTCACATTGCGATGTCTATGTCTAAGGAATTAACTAGCCACAGCTTACCAAGCATTGGTGACGCTTTTGGCGGCAGGGATCACACAACGGTCCTTCATGCTTGTAAAAAAATAAAAGCACTAAAAAGTACATCCTCAACGGTTTCGCAAGACTATCAGAACATCCTACATATTTTAAATAACTAGAATCTTCATAACGCTTATGTTTATGAACGTTTGTGGATAAGGTGTGCATAGAATAAACCCTGAAAAACAACAACAACTTATCCACAGCAAAAACAGTCTGTTTCCAAAGTTAACCAAAGTTAAGCCAAGCCTAAAAGAGCTACAAGCTTGACCTACATAGAAAAATACTAAAACTTAATAATAAAAATAATATATAATTCTATATATATGATTATATCGATCGAGAAAGAAAAACTCATAGAACCACTCAGACATGTCGTTGGAGTAGCGGAAAAGAAACAAACAATGCCTATTTTGGGCAATGTGCTTTTAAAAGCTGATGCAGGCGCAATTCTTTTTGTTAGTAGCGACCTTGAGGTGGAAATTTCTTCTACCATTCAGTATCCATTTGATGGCGCTGTAGAGACTACGTTGCCTGCCAAAAAGCTGTTGGATATTGTGAAATCTCTGCCAGGGAATGATCCAGTTACAATTGATATAGAGGACACTAAGGCTGTAATTAAGTCTGGTAAAAGTAAATTTACACTATCAACACTCCCCGCCAGTGACTTTCCATATAAGGAATCAGAGAATGCGTCCATGAGTCACTCTATAAACATATCAGATCTAGAGTCAATAATTTCTCAAACATCATTTTCAATGGCGATTCAGGATGCTAGGCACTTTCTTAATGGCTTATTTTTTGAGTTAGGGAACAGCAAGCTTACTGTTGTAGCAACTGACGGCCATAGACTAGCAATGTCTAGCTGTAAAGCTAAAAACTCTGTTGAGGAGCCAATTTCTTGCATAATACCTCGAAAGTGTATAGTAGAACTTAGACGTATTTTAACTACTTTTAAAAACAATAAAGAGATTTTAGCTGAAGTTATAGTAGATAAGTCCGAGATAACAATAAAAATAAACAACTATGTGGTGAAGAGCAAGCTAATCGACGGCAACTATCCAGACTACAACAAAGTTTTTCCTGACTCCTTGCCCCACAAACTCACCACCAACAAAGATGGTTTTAAACAATCTCTGCAAAGGATGGCTATTCTTTCTAATGACCAGTTCAAAGGCGTCAAACTATCTTTAAACGATTCTGAGATTAAGCTTTCTACTAACAACCCCTCTCAGGAAGAGGGCGAAGATACTGTCGAGTGTGTCTATAGCGGCGATCCTTTTGATGTTGGCTTCAACTTAACATATTTACTAGAAGTAATAGATGTTATTACCACAGAAGATCTAGAGCTTCAGCTCAACAACGCAGACTCAGGTTGTTTGATAACGTCTTCAGATGATAACAACGTTAACAAGTACATCATCATGCCTATGCGAGTATAGTTTTGTTTATAAAACAATACTCAGCATCTAATTTAAGAGGCCTAAAGTTTTTTACATTAACTCCTGGAAAACAAATTAATGTTCTCATTGGCAAAAACAACGATGGCAAGACCACCGTACTAGAGGGCATCTACTATTGTTCTTGCTTAAAGAGCTTTAAGAGCGTTTCCCTTGACAGCTTATTGATGGAAGGCCAAAAAAAGCTACAAATATCATTAATTTCGTCTAAAATCGGAGAAAATTACACTATAAGCACTGAAAAGTCTATAAGTTCTGCTAACATATCTAAAGTTAATGATAAAAAAGTTTCTGTTAGGACTTTAATGTTAACCACCCCGGTTATTGCTCTAACTTTTGGCACAGAAAACACAGTTACGCAATCTTCAGAGTATCGTCGTGGTTTATTAGACTGGGGCGCGTTTCACGTGGAACCCTCTTATCTCGATGTATATAAACTTTTTGTAAAGACTTTAAAACAACGCAACACACTACTTAAATCAACCAACAAAGAGAGTCTCGATTTTTGGACAGAGAAACTTGCTGAGGTAGGAACACGTCTTGAGGAGCTCAGAAGCAACTATTTTGATCTCCTGTTTTCTGAATATCTTAGGTACATAGATTTAATTAAATCTTACGATGCGACTACCTATTCAGACATACAAAATAGCACAATTGCATATAAAAAAGGCTGGGATGACAGTATTTCTTTGTCTGAAGCTTTGGCTGCAGCCCACACCAAAGACACTGCGCTTAAGTATACAAGCGCGGGCCCACATAGATCTGATATCTTATTTCTTAATCAAACTCGCGACATCAAGTCTATTTCTTCTATGTCCACACAGATTATCATAAGCCTTTTATTTGTATTGAGTCAGGCTGAGGTGTTTCACGTGAAACATGGGTTTAGACCTATAATACTAATAGATGATTTATTTTTTGGAATAGATGATAAGAACCTCAAGCTTGTGATAAACTTACTTATAGATTCAAAGTCACAATGTTTCATATCAGCGCCAGACTTATATAAAGAAAAAATTAAAAGTTTAGATAGAGATGATAAAGAGATTAGGCTTTATAGTTTCCATAATGGTGTTTTAAAGGAAGAGGATAAATGACAGATAAAAAATATGATTCTTCGAACATTAAGGTCTTAAAGGGACTAGAGGCTGTTCAGAAAAGACCGGGCATGTATATAGGCGACACAGACGATGGTAGCGGGCTCCATCAAATGGTTTTTGAGGTCATGGACAACTCGATAGACGAGGCGTTAGCGGGTCATTGTAGTGTTATAGACGTAACAGTTCATGAAGATCAATCAGTAACGGTTTTAGATAACGGCAGGGGAATACCCGTTGACGAGCACCCGGGCGAGAAGAAGTCGGCAGCAGAAGTAATATTAACAGTCCTACATGCTGGTGGAAAATTTGATGATAATTCTTATAAAGTATCGGGTGGGTTGCACGGGGTTGGTGTTTCGGTGGTTAATGCGCTTTCGGAGACCCTAGAGCTTACGATATATAAAAACGGCAAAACATACAATCAAAGCTATAAAGATAGTAAACCATTAGCGCCTCTATCAGTAGCAGGTGACACAGACCTTACAGGCACAAAGATATCTTTTAAGCCAAGCAAAAAATACTTTACCTTAACAAAATATAATTCTGACTTATTAAGAAAGAGGTTTAAAGAGCTTGCATTTCTTAATAGTGGCATACAAATTAATTACAGCGATGAAGCAAAATCGATCAAAGAAACTTATAAGTATGAGGGCGGCATAACTGAATATATTAAGGAGATAACAAAAAAGAAAACACTTATTCAAGATGAAATAATCTATTTTAAAACTGAAAACAAAGACATAGTTGTAGAAATTGCAATGTTGTGGAGCTCATCTTATCAAGAAGAAATTCTTAGCTTTACAAATAACATCCCTCAGAAAGACGGGGGGACACATCTGTCCGGGTTTAAAGCCTCTCTCACCAAAACGGTTAATTCAATAATAGAGAAGCAGAGCGCTAGCAAGAAAGACAAAGTAGATATTACAGGCGAAGATGCAAGAGAGGGGCTTTCATCTATTATTTCAGTTAAGATGTCAGACCCTAAATTTTCTTCCCAGACAAAAGATAAACTGGTTTCGTCAGAGGTGAAAGGCATTGTTGAGTCTTCGTTAAATAAAAAATTATTTGAGTTTTTTGAAGAAAATCCAAAAGATCTTAAATCTATTATAGCAAAAGTTTACCAAGCAGCGAAAGCAAGAGAAGAGGCTCGCAAGGCTAAAGAATTAATTAGAAGAAAAGATCCTCTCAGTATCGGAAATCTCCCAGGAAAGTTAGCTGATTGCCAAGAAAAGGATCCAGAGAAAACTGAAATATTTATAGTTGAGGGTGACTCTGCGGGTGGTTCAGCAAAACAAGCTAGAGACAGGAAGACACAAGCAATTCTTCCACTAAAGGGCAAGATACTTAACACACAGAGGGCTCAGGACCATAAAGTCTTATCATCTTCAGAAATAGCGACCCTAATCACAGCCCTCGGTTGTGGTTTCGGTGATGATGTTGAAATATCTAATCTCCGATATGGAAAAATTATTATTATGACAGATGCAGATGTCGATGGTGCCCACATACGCACACTTCTGTTAACTCTTTTTGAAACAAAAATGAAACCACTAATAGACAATGGCCACGTATTCATAGCTCAACCGCCACTCTATAAATTGAAAAAAGGCAAGAGTCAAAAGTATATTAGTGATGACTCTGAGTTAAATAAATTTATCAATAATGATATAGCTAAATCTTATAAACTAACGATAGCTAAAAAGGAACAATCAGAAGCTGATTTTATTAAGTTGTTGGGTAGCTATTCTTCAATGCAAACTGTAGTCGATCAATTTTCTTCTAAAAGAGATAAATTAATCCTTCATAATCTTGCTTTCTTTGAGAAACTAAATATCGATCTATTGAAAGATAAGAAAAATTTATCAATCTGGTGTGAGAAATTTACTAAACATATTAACGATAATACGCCTATTAACATAATTTTTAATTTTGAGCCTTCTAGCAAGCCCGCAGATGATGCCCTACACTCTGTTACTATCAAAAAAATTACTAATGGCGTAACTTCACATCTTGAACCCTTGAATAAACATTTTTTTATTTCAGATAATTACTTAGACTTAATAAGTTTGGGATTCAGTAATTATTCTGATAATAACTTTAAATATTCAAATATTGAATCAAGCACATACTCTGACAACTTCACGCTTTCTAAATGTTTTGATGCATTAATAAGTTTATCTAGAAGCACTATCAGCCTCCAAAGGTATAAAGGTCTTGGCGAGATGAACCCTAATCAACTCGAAGAAACTACCATGAATACTAAGAGCAGGACATTGTTAAAAGTTATGCCATTAGAAGACGGCAACCAAGTTGTTGTAGAACTAATGGGGGATGATGTTGAGATGAGAAAGCAATTTATTAAACAACGATACTCTTCTGTTAAAAATCTTGATATATGATTTTATCTACTTGGAATGTCAATTCAATCAAAGTACGTTTACCAGCAGTTTTGCAATATCTCAGTGAACAAAAGCCCGACATTCTTGTCTTACAAGAAACAAAGTGTCTAGATGAAAATTTTCCCTCAGACATATTGCATAATCATGGCTATCATTCTATTTTTTGTGGCCAAAAAACTTATAATGGTGTAGCTATTCTCTCAAGAGACGAGCTTTCTGATGTTATATATAACCCGATTGTGACAGACGAGGGTGAATTCAGGTCTATTATTGCCTCACATGGGGACATTAGAATACTGAACTTATATGTAGTTAATGGTCAAGAAGTCGGTTCTCTGAAATTTGATTTTAAGCTTAGATGGCTTCAAAGCCTTATAGATTATACGAAGAAAGAAATGGTTAATTATAAAGACATCGTTATTATGGGAGATTTTAATATTGCACCTAGAGACGAGGATGTCTTCGATGTTGAGAAGACTACAAATCAGATTCTATGTTCTCAAACAGAAAGAACGATGCTCAAGTCTTTAATTGACCAAGGGCTCTATGATTTATTTCTAGACTTCGATTTTCCTGCCCAAACTTTTACTTGGTGGGATTATCGAGGTGGCGCATTTCAAAGGAATATAGGCTATAGGATAGATCTGATCCTAGGAACAAAGTCTGTTAGATCAAAATGCGTTGACTTCATTATTGATAAAGATACTAGACATAAGTCCTGGTGTCTCGAAGAACCAAGAACTTCAGATCATGCCCCTTGTAGGATAATTTTAAAATAATTTTCTAGAAGTTATCATATCACTTTGTTATCATTAAATAACCTTGGAGGCTGACCATGAAATCAATTATGGTAATCAATTCAAAGGGCGGCTCAGGCAAAACAACCATAGCTGTTAACCTGTCTGCCTACTGCGCGCAACGTGGCTATGAAACGACAATAATAGATTTAGATCCGCAAGAATCTAGTACGCAATGGCTAAAAGAGAGACCTCTTTCTAAACCTAAAATTCTTGGGTTCAAAAACTTTTCAAAAACTCTCAAAAAAGGAAAGAACAGAGTAGTTATTTATGATGTCCCTGCGGCAGTTCATGGCTCACGCCTTAATAATTATATAAAGAAAGCTACTATGATAGTTGTTCCAGTTATGCCGTCGCCCATCGACATAAAGGCTGCTAAAGATTTTATTCAAGCCCTTAGAGTAATGGGGCCAGTTATTAGGAACAAGATCAAAGTTGGGCTAGTTGCTAATAGATGTAGAGCTTATACAAATATATTTTCGGAGCTTGATAGTTATTTGTTAAAAGAAAAGGGCATGAAATATATTACGGCTTTTAGAGATAACACAAACTACATCAAGTCGGCGAGAACTGGTCTAGGGATCTTTGAAATGGGAGAGAGTGCCACAGCGCAAGATCGTGAAGAGTGGAAGCCATTAGTAAGATGGCTTGGCCTATGACTCTAAGCTAGCTATGACTCCTTTTTCCAAGTCAGTATATTTTATACATCCGGGCAAAAGTTTTTGCATCTTTTTTACGTTTAGTTGTCTAGATTCTTTTAAAAAAGACAATCTTTTCTCCGTAAAAATATTAGCTGCCTCTTCATAGCTTATATATTTTTCAATTTTTACCCCTAAAATATTGCATATTATTTCATAATATTCTGTTGATGTAATTGGACAGCCATCACTTACATTAAATACTTCAATCTTTTTTAATTTTTTCTTCTTCATTGCACATACTACTATACGAGCCAAATCTTCAACATGTATAAGGTTTGTAATCCTACTCTCCTCTTTTTTTATCAATGGTTCGCCATCTCTAATTTTCGCTATCGGCAGCCTATCTTTTCCATATATGCCAGGCGTTCTTAAAATTATCAAACTCACTTGATGAGTTGAACAGTAATTAGTCAATTGAGTTTCCGCATCTACTCGTCTCTTTGCTCTATCTGTCAACGGGTTAGTTTTATTTTTCTCATCTACTATCATTCCATTACAGTCTCCATACACCCCACTTGTACTAATATATAGAATTTTCTTAATTTCATATGCTTTGATATTTTTTATGAAATTAGATAATCTAGAATCAGTCAAGCCTATGGCATTAGGTGGCGCCATATAAACTATTTCTGCTTTGTCAACACAATCTAGGTCTATGTCTAGTTCATCAAAATCTCTACTCAGACTTATTATATTAGATTTTCGCTTTTTTACTGTTCTAGATAACTCAATTATATTTGCATAGTCATCAATCTCAGTCAGAAGTTTTATTAAGCTATTTGCTAGATATCCACTGCCAGCCAAGATTATTTTATTTTTCTTCATATTTCTCAATTTCATATATATACCTGCTTTCGCTTGCTGAATTCTCTATGATCATATAGTCATCGAATAAGTTTTCATTAGCTGCTTTTATAAAGCGTTCATCAGGTACTATTGCAATTTTTTTTATGTCTTTCGAATGTTCTTTTACCATATCATTTATATGATTCAGTGCCGTGAGACTATTTATGATAAAATAGTTATTCCCTTCTCTTAAGTCATTATTCTTTATCACCGCACCTGTATATATTCTCTCATAAACATCATAGCTTCTTACAAAAACCCCATTTTCTTTTAATTTTCTATTAATATAGTCTCTTCCGCCAACTCCTTTTATAATAATAAATGTTTGACCTCGTTTTATTTTTTTTTCAATAGACTCTATTATCCCTTCGCTTGAAAACTTTTCAGCATTATATATTGGCTGGCCTCCCACTAACTCTTTGACTTTTTTTGCAGTATATTTTCCTAAACAATAAATATCAAAAAAATTAGTAACCCCAGATTCTTTTCCATGTAGTTCAATTCGTTCTTTGATTTCTTTATAATTTTTGTTGCAATATTTAATGGCATTTTTACTTTGAAAAACTATAGCGTCAACACTTAACAAAACCGAATTCATTTCCGAATGATCATATTTTATAGAGTTTGTTTTCAAGGCAAAACACTCCTCTATTTCAATACTCTTTTTCTTACATATCATTTCAAGACTTTGATATATGGACATTTCAGAAATGACAAATATTTTCATAAGATTAACCCTTCAGCAATTTCTTAGCACCTTGTTTAATAAAAATTTTAGCCAATCTCTGACCGGCACTGATTTTTTCTTTAGTTGATGTTTCATAGGTTGTTTTGATATAGTTATTTCCATCTCTGCTTGCAACAAACCCAGTCAAACATATTTTCGCATCTTTTATTATCGCATGGGCCCCGATGGGCGACATGCAGTCGCCACCTAATTCTTCCACGAACCTTCTTTCTTCTATTGCACACTGCTCCACATTTTTAATTTTATATTTCTGAAGTACATTCTTTATCTTTCTGTTTCGTGATAAATACTCTATACACAAGATCCCTTGCCCAGCAGCGGGCACAGACTCTTTTATTGGAATATATTCAACTATTTTGCTTTCCATTGACATTCTATGTAAACCTGCCGCCGCCAATATAATTCCATCATATTTTTCTTCATCAAGCTTTTTCAGTCTAGTATGTATATTTCCTCTAATCTCTATTATTTTGAATTCCTTGGATATGTTTTTTAACACAGCTATTCTTCTTGGACTCGATGTAGCTATCATTGCATTCTTCGGTAGTTCATGGATAGATTTATAATTATTTGAAATAAAAGCATCTGACGGTATTTCTCTTGTAGATATAGTTATTATTTCAAATTCTTTGCCCAACAATGCAGGAACATCTTTTAGCGAATGAACAGCGATATCAGTTTTTCCAGATAACAAAGACTCCTCAAGCTCTTTTAAAAATAGGCCTTTTCCACCAAACTGTTTGAATTCTTTTGTAGATACCCTGTCGCCACTAGATGTCATTGGGACTAACTGTGCTTTTATCTTATCTTTCAGGATGTCTTTAATAATATTGGCTTGTCGAAGGGCCAAAGGACTATTTCTCGTTGCTATTCTTATTATATTATTCATCTTTATAATTTTTTGTTTTTATTTATACTATACTTACTAATAAATAATGTAATTAAATTTTAATAAAATAATGAAAAATGTTACTTGGTCGAGTAGATTTACAAAACAGATTGACGCAGAAGTTCTTGAGTTCAGCCAGAGCCTAAGTATTGATATCGTTCTTTATGATGCGGATATAAGAGTTACCTCAGCACATGTTGAAATGTTAAATAAATGCGGCCATATTAAAACATCAGAATGCAAGAAGATCTTAATGGGTCTAAATAAAGTTAGAAAACTAGCCGATAGTGGAAAATTACCATGGTCTATTGACTATGAAGATGTGCACATGAACATAGAAAATGCACTCGTGAAAATAATAGGTGAAGTCGGTAAAAAAATACATCTTGGAAGATCTAGAAATGACCTAGTAACAACAGACTTAAGATTATACCTAAGAGACTTTGTTGATATTTATCTCCATCAAGTTAGAGAAACTAAATATGTATTAGCCAGTATGGCAAAAGAATATTCTGATGCTCTTTTCCCTGGATTCACGCATATGCAAATTGCACAGCCTGTTACTTTTGGACATCACTTGCTCGCATGGAGCGAAATGTTAACCAGAGATGAACAAAGGCTTGAAAGTGTGCGGCATGCTCTTAATATATTGCCTTTAGGGTCCGCGGCTCTGTCTGGGACATCTTTAAAAATTGACAGAAAAATGGTAGCTAAAAAATTAGGCTTTAAAAGCATTACAAACAACTCTATGGATGCAGTCAGCGATAGAGATTATGTTTGTGACTTCGCTTATGTAAACTCTATGATTATGATGCACCTCTCGAGAATTAGCGAGGAACTCGTAATTTGGATGAACCCACAGTTTTCATTAATTGACATTGATGAAGGGTTTTGTACTGGTTCTTCAATAATGCCTCAAAAGAAAAACCCCGATGTTGCGGAACTCATAAGGGGCAAGACTGGATCCGTCTACGGTTCTTTGGTAGCAATTCTTACATTGTTAAAAGGGTTGCCACTAACCTATAACAGAGACATGCAAGAAGATAAGTCCATTATTCTTGAGTCTATTGACACAACATTAGCATGTTTAAGCTTGTTGCCTAGACTCATTGCTACCTTGAAACTAAACAAAGACAATGCAGAAAAGATGTCAGGCAGTTCTTTTTCAACCGCTACAGACTTAGCTGAATACTTATCAAAAAAGGGAATGCCTTTCAGAACTTCACATCATACTGTCGGAGAAATAGTTAAATTTTGTGAAAAAGAATCTTGTGAGCTTGCAGATCTTTCGTTGAGCCAGTTACAAAAATATTCACCACTTATCAGTAAAGACATATTTAAAGTGCTAAGCCCTATGGCATGCGTAAAGGCTAGAAACGGTATTGGCGAAACCTCGCCATCATCTGTTACTAAACAAGCTGACATGATACTTGTTGACTTGAGAAAACATGGCTTTAAAAAATGAGGATTTTTGTTTTTTTCTCACTTTTGATTTTAGCAACCAATGTCTATTCCGGTGTTCCAACTATTGAGGAATATCAAAATAAAAAAACTGATGAACTCTATGATTCTTATATATATGGCCTTGAAAATGGCATAGAGTGGGCATATGAACACACATACTCAAAGCATGCTATAGAAATATATTGTAAGCCAAGAGATTTAGTTTTCTCCGCCAAGCAGCTAAGAGGCATTATAGATGCTGAAATACGAGATAATAATACTTTTTATTCAAAATACAGTGATGCGCCACTTCTAGGTTTAGCTTTGAGGAACGCATATTTGTCAAACTTCCCATGTAATTAGAATAAATCCTTAATTTTTCTAGAAGATTGGCTAATTTTGATTATAATATTATATGAACGACTAAAAGGAGAGTAAATCATGGCAGATCATCCAGTACCAGAAGGCGATGACATAATATTACCGGATGGAACAAAGG
>MDSV01122135.1_pt1 | contig 20219 bp, 10 predicted proteins | sample 810851 | NCBI WGS metagenome assembly MDSV01 (sample SAMN05326640, study PRJNA326480) | marine metagenome | isolation source: seawater | place: Atlantic Ocean: North East | collected 2012 | reverse complement strand
TGGCGGCGGCGACCACGATGGTGCGCCCGCGCGGCCCGATCTACTGTGCGCTGCGGGCGCCCACGCCGTCAGGGAGGACGACCGTCGTTATTATCAAGACGGTCGACTGGCACCTGAACTACTAGCTCTACGAGTCCTAGCGGGCGTTCAGTAGCTGGGCGTACAGTAGTCGATGTGCTCAGCTACCCGGCTGCGCGGCGAGCGCGCGGATTGCACTCGCGAGTTTCGTGACGAAACTTCGGCGCAAACGTGCATCCCCTTCCACGAAGCGCATGCCGCCATCACGCAGGTGCACGACCAAGCGCACGTCCGTGCGCGGCTCCTCGGCGGCCACCTCTGCTGTGGCGATCGCCGACAGCGGCTCTGCCCACTCGAGCTCGGCCGAGTTCCCAACCGAGCGCGAGAGGCAAACCACGTGCGTTGTGGTCAGCACAAGAAGCCGGGAGCCGGCCCGCTCGTTCGCGCGGCCACCGGTGCATGCACAGTGATAGCAGAACCGGCCTGCGGCGAGCCGCCGTGCGCGAGAACCGGCAGCGGCGATCGCCTCGCCGAGTAGTAGCTGCGCCTCGGCGGCTGCGTGGTCGTACGGCAGCAGCTCTCCGAACGGGCCGGTCACGCGAGGCAGCCGCTGCACCCCGCAAGCCGCCGCGTGCACTGAGTTTGGGGTGGCGCGTGGCAGTGGCGCGCGACGGGCGCAAACGGGCGCACCTGGCGCTGGGCGAAGATGCCTTGGCTGCTCGCGGAGGCTGAGGTGTTCCGGATGCCCTCAGACGCAGAGGTGATGCCGTCGGCGACTCCCACCACCGGCTTGACCACGAGGCCAACCGCACCTTGCGCGACGCCGGTAGCAAATCCGAGGACACCGCCGCGCTGCGCCCCCTCGATTGGCTTAGAGATGACCCCCGCGAGGCCCCGAAACAGCCCCCCTGCAACGCCTTCTCCCGCCTTCAGCAACCCCTCCCCCACGTTGCGCGGTGGCGCCGCGGCGCCACCGCCGGCGGCCGAGCGCGAGCGCCGGTCCAGGTACCTGAGCGGAGTCCGGATGGGGTCGCTGGTGGCGGCGGCGGCGGGCGCCGGTATTGGCGGCAACGGTGGCGCCCGAGGCGGGCAAGAGGCGGGCAAGCCGGTAGCAGGGTCTAGCAGGGTCGGTGGCGGGGTGGAGGCGGGGGTGTTTCACGGTAGGAGCAAGTGTGGACGGTTGCGCCACGGAACACGGGCGGCGCACTCTTTGTCCATCGAGAGCTCGGCGACACCCTTCGCGAGCGAGCCTGTGATCTTACCGATCGAATCGGTTACGCCCACCACAACATTATCGACGAGCGACTTCCCGCCGCGCAGCACGCCGTGCGCAAACTCCTCTGGACCACGCACGAGGCCCGCCATCGGCTCATAGAAGGCGTCGGTCACACCTGTCGCCATCTTCGTGAAGAGGCCGCGCGGGTTGCCGAGCAGCTCGATAGAGAAGAAGAGCTTGTAAAGCTGCGTGACCATCTGTTCCTGGTAGGACGCGCCAATCGTGGCGGCGAGCGTCCCCGCACGCGCGAAGCAATTGTCGAGCACAAGTGCCTGGCACAAGTCGGTGGTGCAGATCGGGGACGCTGGGTGAGCGGAGTGGCAGCGGCACGGGGGGCGTGCGTTGGTGTGGAAGCTGTGCCGCGGCTTTCCTTGAGTCTGAGGGGCGCGCGGTCGATATTTGAGAGCATGGTCGAGACGACGTGAAGCAACCCGGCAACGCCTGGCGGCGCGCCATCGGTCAGTCGCTCTAGGCCGTGGCCACCCGCGACAGAGCGACACGACAGCAACACGCGCAGCGGCTGGAAGTTGAGCCAGCGGATGTACACCTTTGGAACGTTATGCAGCTCGGCATCGGTCTCGGGACCCAGCGCCTCTGACAACGCACTTACGAGATTGGACACATCGGCGGCGGTTGACTCGGCGTAGACAAGCAGAGTTCGCATCAGCGAGGTGTCAAGCATCAGCTCAAGCGTCTGAAGCCGCAACGAGACCGTCTCGTAGAAGGCCACGGACGGCTGTAGGAGGATTGAGAAGTCGGGTTTCAGTGCTGGACTTCACGCGTGCTCTCGGCCGCGCGAGTTCGAGTCGGCCACCCTCCTGCTCTAGGTTTCGACGGACTAGGAGCTGCAAAGCTGGCGGTGGCGACGGTTGTTGCCGCTCCGCCTCCGACCAAAGCGGCCGGAGGAGCACGGGGAAGACGGAGGCCGGCGACCCGTCCACGCCCTGTAGCGGTCGTGCGCCCTGGTTGTCGACTTGCACGTGGCGCACCTTCAGCGCGAGTGTCGCACGCCCGGTACTGCGCGTGTACGAGATGTTGATACCCTGCCCCGAAGCGTAGAGGAGCTCGTGCGCACCGCGGCTGATGAGTGACAGGCCGACGGCGTTGAGACCAATCGAGAGCTTCAGCCTCGGTCGACTGTCGTCGCTGCCCACGAAAGAGCCCAGCGACGACAAAGACGGGGCGTGCGGCACAGCAGCGAGCAGCGACGAATCGCGAAGCGACAAAACCTGCAACACGCGCACGGGCCCGTCTGCGAGAGTGCGATACCGCAGCACTTCGACCGTGCGCCCGTCGGGGCCGGGTACTTCGACCGATGAGGAGAGCGTGAGCTCGTCGATTCGCAGCGCGCGGCATGTCGCCCCGCCCACGTGCAAGTCGAGCGCAGGCCTTGCAGTCACTTGCTCCCACGCAAAAGGCAGCCGGGCGCCCGGAAGAATCTCCTCTACGACGCGCGGCTGCGCGAGCTCGAGACACCTGCGTGCGCGCCACAGCGCCTGAGACCAGCGACATAATGGCACGACAAATGAACGAGGGGCTGCGCGCACGTTGATTGGTGCACCACAAGTGCGTACGGCGAGAGGTTGTCGATGCGGTACGGTGGCACCGCCTCGTCGACGGCGGAGAACACGACGCGCATCGCTGCTTTGCTTGCCTGGACATCAATGTTGACAAACAGCTTCTGCCGCGAGTCCGGCAGTCGTGCAACGACCGTGAGGTCTCCTACGTCGGTGAGGGGAAAGGCAAAGGACCAATCCGAAGACGCAAGCGCAGTCGTCGCATCGACGCGCGGCGGCAAGAAGCAGACGGCGAGCAGCCGCGGGGCCTGCGGTAGCGGCCAGTGGAATGGTGCGCGCTCGTCCGGCTGCAGGACGCCGCTCGCTGCCACTGACGCGTGCTGCTTCCAACCGACGGCGTACGGCAACCGATTGATGAGCTGACGAGGAGGTGGGGGTGGTGCCTGACGTCGGTCCGTCGCCGTGCGGTGTGGTGTGTGTGCGGGCGCGCGGCAACGATTGAGAGCACAGCCAACTCGCGTTGGACGGAGGGCGAGGGGGGGGGGAGGAAAGGGGGGGAGGGGGGAGAGCGTAGAGGGTACCTGAAAGCGATGCGTCACCGTGAGCAGCTTCGACCGCCAGAAGGGCGCGGGGCACGATGAGAGCTGCATGGCAAGTTGATATGCGCGTTCGGGGACGTTGTCGGCTCGGGCAAGCGCAGCACACGGCGGCAGCTCGAGCAGCCCGTGAGTGCCTACGGCCTCCAGCTGCAGCGGCGCTGACCACGCGGAGCCGGGAAGCTGCAGCTCCATCCTCCGCTTCGCCTGGACCGGGGGCATCAGCGGTGCACTGCGGCTGATTGCTCCAAGACCCCATGGTGTGTGATGCGCCGGCGACTCTTCCGTCGAAGCGACACTGGCGCCGGCGCCCGCCTCATCCAGGGCACGCGCGGCATCGCGAGCCTCTCTCGCGCGCGCATGCAGGTCCGCGTCAATAAGGTGCTGGTGGGTGAGTCCGGCGGAGACGAGCAGGCGGCGCAGCTCCTCGGCTCTCATAGCATGAATGGTCGCATCACTGACTCGTGCCAATGTGGCCGGTTCCATCCCGGCGAGCCGTGCGCGATAGCGCAGCCATCGGCGGCGGCGAACATGAGCGAGCCCCCACACGTGCGGGTACCAGCCAGTGTCCCAATTGATCGCGTATTGCCACGCGCGCTCAGCGTCGGCCAGCCCACCAGCGGGCTTCCAGGCCGCGTCGAGCCAAATCCAGCCCTCGGGGAGCCAGTACGCATCGAGTGAAGAATATTTGCGCTCCATTCGCTCGTCCGAGAAGCGCCCATGGTGATCAGTTGCGAAAAGACCTTCGGCCGAGAATTTGTGGAAGACAGTCTGACGCCTTTGGTTTTCGCAAACGACCTCGAGGATGACGGGCGGCTCGTCCCCGCCGAACCCGTGCACTGCGCCCTGCTCGCGCAGCAGCATTCGACAGCCCGTTTCGTTCACTACCCAGTACGGCGCGTGGATGAGCACAGCGTGGACGCAGCCGTGAACCTCCTCGTATTCGACAGACAACGGCAGCACGTTGCGCTGCCCGTCGAAGACGGAAATCGCGCGGCAGAGCGCATCCGTGTCGCGCTCTTCCTCAGGTACCGACACGAGAACGCGCTCACTCGGCGCGTAGCCACCCGTTTGCACGTTCAGCGCTACGATGGACGCACGCCCGAACGCATGCAGAGGGAGCGCGTCGCCCGAGGCAAGGACGCCAGCGACCGAGTTGCCCGACCCACGTAGCTCGAAGCGGAGTGGCGCAGCGAGTAAATTGCGCAGCTCCATCGTCGGCAGCACCCGCGCCTCTTGCACGCCGCGAGGGCCGTCCCGCGTCGACGAGTGGCGCACAACGCAATGCCACGATAAAGTGCCCATCGAGAGTCCCATGCACGACAATGCATCGGTCGCCTCCGCGGGCGGCTGCGGCTGCGTCCCGGGACGCAGCTGACAGCGCGCGCTCCAATCGTACTCACCGTCCAGGGGTCTTAGGCAGATCATGAACCCGCCTCGTGACGAGCGTACTGGCATCGGCAACCGCGCCCCTGGTTCGAGCGGATGCACGCTCTCTGCGTCCGACTCGGGGTGCCACAAGCGCACAGCGAGTGCAACCCGCGTCTCGTTGGACAATGCGACAGTCGACATCAGGCGCACGTGCTTTTGATCAGCGTGGAGCGAAACGTCGCATAAAAGCGGCTGCGTCAGGCCTGGCAACTTTGTCGACTGAAGAATGAACGCGGCACAGCCGACGCGGTCGATGGGGACCTCGTGGAGTGAGCTCCAACCATCGCAAACTACGGCGAGCGCACGGCGCGGGGCGCCCTCTTCGGAGCAAAGCGCGATCCGATCCGTCGCATGCGCCCACAGGTTGAGCTCTTGACTTTCTCCTGGTACCAGCAGTGTCGTTGGCTCGCCCTGCTCCGCCGCACCGTAGCGCAGCACGATCCCCGTCTCGTTTCTTAGCACGTAGGGCGCGAAACGTCGCGAGACCACGACGTCGCCACGTGAGCGCCCCGCCGTCACGTCCTCGTAAATCGTCAGCACCGTAGACGAGAGCAATTCGCACATGCTTACGGAAAGGTTCGTATTTATTGGCGCGTCCGCCTGCATGTGGACGTCCGATAGCGCCGAATCGCCCGAGGAGAAATTGCCCTGCGGCGACGGGTGTCGGGAGATGGCGTTGGGCGTAGATTGGGCAGGGTGGAGAGGGCGGCTGGGCAACGATGACGATCGTGCTGCGTGGCCCCACGCACCTGCAGGTTGCATCGCCACGGCTCGACAAGCGGCTCCCACGCGAGCAGTCGCGGATTGAAAACGGTGACCGAGATGCCTACCTCTGTTTGCATCACTAGCTGCCGACCTGTGCCGGAGCACACAAGGCGCGGCTGACGGAAGTCGAAGCACATCAGAGGCACCGCGCGTCCGCCGCAATCGTTGATAGCCACAACACGGACACGTTCAGCCTCAATTGATAAACTGAGTTGCACGGTTTGCGCATCTGCCACAGCAGCGAACGGCGCCCCCCCGTCCTCCACCGCAGCGCCGGCCAGCGCCTCAATAACAGTCGCAGTGGCAGAAGCTGTCTTCGTCGCCGCCGGGCTGGGCGCGGCATCCGCCCCCGACTCCAGCCCGGTTGTGACGTGGGGTGATGGTTCTGGGGCTGCAGCCTGCATCTGCTGGGCGATCTGCAGCGCGAGGCGGCAGTCCTCGTAAGAGATGCATAGCTGAAGCGGTTGCGTCGCCTTCAGTGTCGCCTCGGTGCGCGATCCAAGGGTATCGCCGAATTGCGTGTGATTCCATGTCAGCGACAAGTCGGTGGGTGCGAGGATGGCGGCAGCAGTGCCGAACGTGCCAACACGCAATTGCAGCCCGATAAGATCAAGAGCATAGGTCTGGTGCTGGTGCTCTTCGCAGAACTTGATGCGGAATGCTCCGGAGAGCACGATGCCGTCGGAGCCAATCGGGTCGCGCGGCAGGAGTACGTCCGCAGACTCGAGTGACAGCAAGAGCACGAGCGGGCCGTCCTCGTGCGGACGCGAGGGTCCTGCAGGCACCACGCTTCGCGCGGCCCACTCGGGCACGCTGGAAGGAGTCGCCGGGGAAGAATGCTGAGCGTCTCGCGTCCTACTCGCGTGGCCGCCGAGCACTCCGCGTTCCGCCATCGTCTCCGCTGGAGGGCTCTGCACGCTGGGCTGCTGGGCTCCGGCCACGGCCACTCTCCGTGCGGTAGGCGGTGCGGTAGGCGGTGCGGTGTTGTCGTCCGGCGTATCAGCAGCGGGGAAGAAAGCGATCAGGGCGTGCATCACTTTGGGGACGAGTTTCACCTGTGCGCCGTGAAGATTGACAACGAGCGTCCGTCGCCCATCAAGCGCTTTTGTGGAATACGCCGCCTGTAGCTGCGGCGTGCCAAATGTGTGCGTCGAGGCCCTGCCACACGCACACGACCGAGCGGCGGTGGGCGGCTCGACGCTGATCAGGCAAGGCAGCCCCCCACCCGAAGTCGCAGTATCCGCACGCGCCGAGGAGATTCGACCTGCGCTGCACGAGAATGTCACTTCGCGGTCCCCGCTGTCGAAGAGGTGCACGCTCGCTTCGACACCGCAAACTGATGCAACCACAAGAGCACCCTCGTCGTCGGCGAGCCAGAGCTCCGCACCGCGCAGCCCGAGACTTACTCGCAATTGCACCGCGTGGCACGCCGCTCCATCGCGGCCAGCATCCGGGCTGTTCAATGGCGAAATTGCAGGACCGACGTAATAAGAGGGCGGAGGGTCAGCCGGCACGGCGTGACGGAGACCTTCATCTGAACCAGGAGCGGAAGCGACGGCGCCCGCTTCTTGTGGTCTCTGCGAGCTCTCCTTGCCCGTGCCGGATAGATTGTGGTTCACGACGCTCAGCATCACTTGTAACTGTGCTTTCGTGCACGCACACGCGAGCTCACCCGCGGAACCGACGACTGTCGTCGGCCGCACTGCACTGGAGCCGAGGCCGCGTTCGATGCGAAACTCGAACGCTACGTCGCGCAGCATGTGGCTTTCTGCGTCGTCCTGCAGGCGCGGTCGCATCTGCATGTGCTCGACCCTCACCCTTACACAATCCAGCAAGACTGCCGCCCGCTCCTCGACTTCCTTGGAGCCAGCCGTGCGGGCCGCTGACTCTACCCGTCGTTGCAATTCGTTGTGCACACCGATTCTACCCAGGTCGGCGCACAGGCCGTCATCGCACCCTGCCTCAGTTGGCAGCATCACCAGTGGCGAGCCGACCTCCACATTCAACGACATGGCCGATGCTTCGTCCGCAAATGCTGCGTGGGCCGCCTGCACGACGGTCGATGCTGCAGCGCTCGTGATCGCACCGAGTACGCCTTCTTGCAGGCAATTCACAGTGCGCATCACAGCGCGGTGCCAATAGCACAACCGCACTGAGCTCATCCGCACCACGATGTGCGAGTCGTACTCCGACGCCGTGCGTGCTAACGCCTTCTTCGCCTCCGAAGGCAAGTCGTACTCGAAAGTGAGCAGTGACCCCTCACTCGCATCACGCAGTCCAAGAATTTCATACGGCGCGTGTGGCAAAGTGAACGTGTCCTCGGCAGTCAAGTTGCCGAGTTGTCCGCTGACACGCATCCCGCCATCTGATGCCAAAACCGAATCTGCTCGAAGCTCCTGCATCCGAAGCAGTGCAAACTGCGCGCTGCCGCTGTCTTCGTTCAGGCTCACACTCAGCGATTTCATCCGAGCCCGGACTTGCAACTCGCCACCAGCAGAGCTGGGATCCTCCTCCGATGCCGCAGGCGCTACAGGTGCCTGAGGCGTGTCGAGGGTGTCGTTGCCGGCGCCGACATGCTGCATGCTGGCTGGCGATGGCGAGCGGAGGAACGCGAGGACGGCGGCAATAGTCGCCGGGTTCCATTCGACGTGCAGAGTGTTGAAGTGGAAGTCGAGTTGGCTGCCTGCTCCCTTGTCGCCAGACCGGTAGCGAAGCCGCGCGAGCTCGTCGTCTGACACAGCCGTGGCACCGCCCCAGGTCTCTGTTGCGCCTCTCCCGCCCGAGTCCAAGAGGCGATACGTGGGCGATTCCGCGTCCTGGAGGCGATCCTCGACGCAGACAGACCCAACAGCAAAAGTAAGCTGCTGCGACGCTGTGTACCGCTCGAGGTCAAGGGTGAGATCAGATGTGCGCAGCATGACAAGCTCGCGTTCGCCGTCGTCAGTCTCATCAATCAGCATGAGCATCATGTGCTGCAACTTGAAACTCCCGCGGATGTCGAGCATCGCCCCTTTCACCTCCTGCGCGGGGTCCTTTGCCACATGCGCATGCTCCTGCGCCTTATTCCGCGCCCGTGAACCAGAACCCGCGGCTGCTGCTGTGGCCGCTGGCGTCGCCGAGCCTCCGCCACCTTCGGCGCCCCCTGCAGCACGGACGATGGCCCGGAGAGCGCAAAGCTGGGGGGAGGAGAGGCGCAAGGACAGCGACGGCGCGTCGCCTTCGGCGAGCGCGGCGGTCACGACGAGCTGCTCGAACGGATGGCCGCCGGGAGGGAGGATGCACGTGTAGAGCGAAAGATCCAGCCCGAACTGGTAGACGAGTTGCAGTCGCTGTTGAACCTTCGGCAATCGCCACTCGGCTTTCGCAGTTGCAAGGAGCACCTGAATAGCGCTCACCCCCACGTGGAATCGGTCGTACAATGCGGCAGCCATCGGATCCACGCCGTGCGCCTCGCTGGAGACACCAACTCCGTCGACTGATTGCTGCCGCTGCCCCACCGCCTCGAGCGCCGCCGCGACTTCCTCCGCGCGCACGTCGGCATCAGCTGGCTGCACATGAGCCGAAGAGACGCGAATCCCGCCAATGTCCAGAACGAGGACCTGAGGGCCATGGAGAGGCGGGCAAAGGAGAAAGCGATTAGGGGGGCGGAGGTGGAGGTTGTCAGCGGTTGCCGCGGAGTCCAAGCGAATGAGCTTTGGCAGCACGGAATTGCGGCCGGGTTCAAGCATGCGTACCGACGCCAGTGGCCTCGAGAGGTCCTCCGGTAACAGCAGGCGCGGCGCAGCAAGTTCGATCTCCACCGCAGTCGTCTTGCGCCGCTCAAGAATCGCCGTCCATCGCTCATGCCCCCACGAGCGCAGTGCCTGCGCCTGCTCCGACATCAGCTGTCCAAGCGCCACGCGCTCGCTCTCGGAGCCCATCTCGAAAAAGGCGCCGACACTACAAACAAGACGCATGCATTCACGTCGCGCGCAATGTGAGCGCGCGGGCAAGCACAGACTCTGGTTCTGGGGCGTGTTCCCTCACCGTTGCAGAAGGGGCGCGTTATGCACGATCTCCAGAGGTGCTGCGCAAGTCAACGAAAGCTCATAGTCCTCGCAGCGTCCCGGGGGCGACTGTACGAGCCGGAAACGCCACTGCGGCTCGCAAGCCACCCCGGGATCGCTGCTGCGCAGGGTCGAGGCAGGTCGTATCAGCTCGCGACCAAGCATACCCTCCGCCGCAGCGCAGTCGACCAGCTCGAGCGTCCCAAGAGAGCCTTCCCCACGCAGCCCAGCGCATCTCTTCGCGATGCACACGTGCAGACGCCTCACCGCCATTTGTGCGATCTCCTGGTGCTCTGGCGCGACATCACCAGCCGAGACGACAGCCGCGCTATGGTGCTCGACAAGTGCGATGCTGACGGCGTCGAGACTTACCTTCAGCTCATGCTCCACGTATTCGGCTTCCGCTTCGCCTGCGGCAGCAGCAGCCGCGCTCTCCTCCGGAGGCGCAAGCAGGGCGCTGAGCATTGCTCGCTGCTCGGGAGTCAGTGCGATCTCGCCGCCGACATCGACCGCCTTCGGGACCTCAGCCACTTCTGCGCCTGTCACCCACCCCCACCAAGTCTGCGCGCGCTCATCTCGCGCGGCACCGTCGCCGCGCTCGTGCCCACCCCCCTCCGCATGAAGCTGGAGCTGTGCACGCGAGCGGAAATGCACCACATCCTCGACCGACAGCGCAGAATGCTCGAGCTGTTGGAGCTCAGTCAACTCGCTCTCGCTAAGCGGCTTTCCGCGCGCCTGGGATCTTTTGTACAGCTCGATGTAGCGCAGCCGCATCGTCCGCCGCTCCTCGAAGAAGCCCGCATGCAATCGCCATCCGCAGGCGCGCCTGCTCTCGCGCACCACCCGCAGCACCGCGTATCGCCACCAGGCGCGCGGCGCCTGCACGACCGACCCGAGGGGACGTGCGGGCGCAGCAGACTCGCCGCAGCCGTCGTCGGCGCATTCCGCCTCGGCCAAGAAGTACTCGAAGGCTCGAACGCCGTCCCGCAGCTGCGGCTCGGAGAGGCTGACGCTCACGGCGGAGAGCGACAGCTCGGTCGCAGTGCGCGGCGCGCGCTGCTGTAACGCGAGGGTGTCGGAGCGCAGACAAGCGCGCACGGCAGCGGAGACCGGGTCGATCACAAGGTGCGCGCCATTGGCAGCGCTTTCGGTGGGGATCAGCGATCGGAGCCACTCGGCCATCTCATGCATCGGGATCGAGGGATCAAGCATCTTGTCGCACGCACAGTGGTGGTACACAGCTAGCGCCTTCAGCTCGAGGCGTTTGAACTGCACGCTCGGATCCACACTGAAGAGACGGTTGCCCGACTGGTCTGTCGTGAAGGCAGAGAGCCCCGCAAGCGTCACCCCGGCGGCGAAGGGCGCAGACGAGAGCGTCGCGTCTTCGTAGCGAACGTGCAGATTTGTGAGGCTGAGCTGCACGTTATTCACAATCTTCCGCACGAGCGTGAGCGAGTCGCGGGTGCTGTGAGTGGCCGGCTCGCCATCAGGCGCGTCCGCGCCGAGCGCCTCCCGCCGCAGTTGCGCCCCACGCCACTCGCGTTCGATGCGTGCGCGCTTGCGTGCCCACGACCACGTGTGCTGCCCGTGCTCATCAATGCCCTGCTGAGTGCGTGGCCCAACGACAAGGTACACCCCGTCCAGGTTTAGCATCACCGGCTCGGAGCCGAGCCGGCTCCACGGGATGCTGAGCTCGATGCTCTGCACGTATCCACTGAGCACGTCCAATGGGAGCCCAAGCGAGTAGCACGCCTCGCGCTTGAGTGAGAGGTTTGTGAGGCGCACCTGTGCGATGCACCAGCGGAGGTAGTGAGACGCAGGGATGGCCGACCCTGATAGCGGGCGATGGGTCGACGCACCATCCCAGACCAGACGGCCATCTTGAGCTTCGAGACGTCGACGTCGAGGTACTTAGAGAACAGCTTCTCCAGGACAGTGTACAGGAGGCGCTCGAGCATCTTGCGGGGTACGGGCGGTCGTGCGTGCGAATGGAGCTCGGTGAGAAGAAGACTCACGGACGGAGAGCCAAGGTGGCGGTAGGAGGTCTACTAATGAAAGTACTTTTGGAGGCTACTCTAGATCCGACATCACGTACATCCCGTAAACGTAGTTCAGACCCACTCGGTGCGAGGATCTGCCTCTCGCCCGTACACGTCCGAGCCGACACACGCCGCGGGCACGCCGCGCAGCACGCGAAGGTAGCACACGTGGTGCGTGAAGCTGGAGAAAACGTTCCCGGCAAAGAACCGCGCCTCGGCGCACACGTGCTGGTCGACGTTCCCGAAGCGCATGTCGCGCGCGAGCGCGGCGTTGGCGGTGCTTGGGCCACCGATGCTGCCCGCCGAGTGCTCCGTCGCACCGAATGTGTCGAGCTCCCACGGCGGGAACACGTCGGCGAGGGTTATGACTCTCCTCCCGGTGGCGCGGCGGAAGGCCTCGCGTACGCCTAGCTCGTCTGCGACGTCACTCGCGAGATACAGCATCGCCGCGGGAGCATCCGTGCCCGTGGAGACCGCGTGCAGCCGTTCGGCAGAGAGAGCGGCGTACTCGTCCACGCCGCGCTCCTCCGCTGCGTGGTCGGCGACGAAGTCGCGGCGACGCATGTGCACGCAGTCAAACGCACCGGAACCGCCGCCCAGCGCGCGCAGCGCGCGAAGCGCCTCCTCTGCCACCGCGCGAATCTCGGGTGCGGGTTGCACCGCCGCGGCATATCGAGCCCGGAAGGCCTCGTGCATGCGCGGCGACGAGAAGCGGCCGAAGCGGCGAAACATCCGACCGAAGTAAAGCAAGGGCTCGTGCGCCAGCGGTGCGAGCCACTTTGCGAGTTCCGTCTCCGACGCCCCGAGATGGTACTTCGTCGCGCGAATCGACCGCAGTTGGCCGGCTGGCAGCCGGAGCGACGGGCAAGTCGCGTTCATCGTTCCGAGAGCCTCGAGCGCCGCAGAGTCGGTGCGTTCCTCACAGAGGCTCTCGTCGGGATGAAGCTGCACAAAGTGCACGCGCACCGACGGCTTTGGCGGCCACGCGGTAGCGTCGGGGAAGGCGCGCCGAAGAAAGGAGGTCTCGCGCACGCGCGGGAAGTTGCGGCGCAGCGCCTCGACGTTGAAGTAGTAGTCCGCGCCCACGCGGTGCGGATCCCCGCGCAAGTGGGTGCTCCAGAACGGCGGGAGGATGAGCGAGCGGTTCGTGAGCTCGGCGATTGCCAGCGCGGAGCGGAGCGCGCTTCGGCTGTTCGACAGGCCGTTGTTGATAACGAGCTCTTTGTAGGCCAGAAACCGCTCACCGCGCGCGAGCGCGCCCTCGGCGTCCGCCTCCGGGGAGCCGACGCGCCAGAGCCCTTCGTCCAGCAGACGGGTACGCAGGCGCCCGCGGGGCGTCCAGTCGAGGATGACGGCCACGGGCTGCACGGGAGGCTCGCGCAACTGAGGCAGGCGCTGCTGGAAGAATTGCAGGCCGTTCGGGAAGAAGTCGGGAGGCAGGACGCACCACCGCAGGCAGGATGCACCACCGCGCGCACGATCCTCGTCGTCACACACCAGCGCACGGGCGAGAAGCGTCTCCTCGTGCAGGTACACCGGACCGCCCGGTCCCTCCTCCAAGATCCAGCGCGCCATTCGCAGCTGCCACCTGGTCACCGAGGGCACGGCGTCGTGAAAGCCGAGCGCGAGGCTCGGGCTCGGGGTGCGAGACGTCGGCGGCTCGCGCGAGCCGTCAGCGCGCAGCGCGCCCGGGACCACCAGCCGGCGCCCGTCGGGCGCGGCCGACGCGAGCATCAGGTCGCACTCCCCCGATGGCGCCCATTCAGACGCTCGAGGTGCGCGCGGTGGCGGGTCGGCGTTGCGCCCCGTCGCCGGTGGCCCCGCGTTCAGCGGGCGGCGCCTCCATAGCACGCGCACGTCGCTCACCCACACAGCGATGCCTGCGCCCGTGAGCGCGGCCAGGTAGCGCCACCGCGCCGCAGCCAGCGCTCGCGCGTCGAGGGGAGCGGGCGCGAGCTGGTGCACCGCGGCGCCGAAAGCCTTCAGCAGGCTTGCGGCAGGGCCATCCAGAGCGACGCCCAAGAAGAGCCTGCCGACACCGCTCGTATTCACATGCGCCAGGAAATTGACCGCTTCTTCGCGCTGTTCTGCGCGCAGAAAGCAGAGGACGAGCCGCTGGCCACCACCAGCGACGCGGCGCCCGAGTGCAACGAGATCCGCCTCGTCACCGCCGCCAGGAGGGCGGCGTGGTCGGAGCCCACTTGCCGACTCAACCGCCCGGAGAGAGCTCGAGAACTGGTGGAGGAGCAGCACGAGCACGCCGGAGAGGAGCGTGAGCCGGAGAGGACTTCTCATTCAGAGAAGGAATTCCTGGGGAAGAGTGGCAGGACTGGACTGCCTCTGTGTAGTGACTGTGGGATCTGACTCAGGCCCTCTCGTCTGCTAGGAATTCCTCACAAGCATGAACCTCGAGCTCTTCGAACAGCTCGCCGCCAAGCTGTTCACGGCGTCCACCCCTCAGGAGCGCGCCGGTGCGGAGACGGCCCTCGTGCGGTTTACGACGCAGCCGGAGCACCTGCTGCAGTGCAAATACGTGCTCGATCATTCGCGCCAGCCCTACGCGCAGCTTGTGGCCGCCAACGCCCTCAAGCAGCTGCTGCTGCAGTCGTGGAACCAGATGCCTCCGCAGCAGCGCATCGACTTCCGCAACTACACTCTGTCGTTCCTCGCCAACCGCGGCGTCGAGTGCGAACAATTCGTCACCCAGTCGCTCGTCCAGCTCATCGCGCGCATCACGAAGATGGGCTGGTTCGAGTCCGACGAGCACAGGAACATTCTCGACGAGGTGAGCAAGTTCTTACACGCGACGCCCACCCACCTCCTCATCGGGCTGCAGCTCTTTTCTCAGCTCGTCGCGGAGATGAACGCCACGACGAACACGCGCTCGCTCACGCAGCATCGCAAAGTCACCGGCGCCTTCCGTGACGGCCCGCTGTTTCAAGTCGTCACGCTCGCGCTGCACACCCTCACGCAAGTGCACAGTGGCGCGACCTCCGCTGGAGAGCTCATGCCGCGCGTCACGGAGGCGGCGCTGCAGGTAGTGCTGGCTTGCTTGTCGTACGATTTTATTGGCACGACGCTGGACGAAGCGTCTGAGGAGATGGGGACCATCCAGGTACCGTCGAGCTGGCGGGCAGCAATGCAACAGCCACAGACGACGCAGCTCTTCTTCGACCTGCACCTGCGTTCGTCCCCTCCCATCTCGTCGCTCTCCCTCGAGGCACTCGTACAGCTCGCATCGCTCCGGCGCTCCCTGTTCTCCTCGGACGAGGAGCGCCAGGCCTTCCTTTGCCGCATGATGCGCGGCGCCCTCTCGCTGCTGCAGGCGCCACGAGGCCTGTCGGAGCGTGCGAACTACCACGAGCTCTGCCGACTGCTCGCTCGGCTCAAGGCGAACTACCAGCTCTCCGAGCTCGTGCAGGCGGACTGCTACGCCGAGTGGCTGGACGCCGTCGCCAAATTCACGATCGAGTCCTTCTTCCACTGGCAGTGGGCCACCAACTCGGTGCACTACCTTCTCTCGCTCTGGTCCCGGCTCGTCGCGTCCATGCCATACCTGAAGGGCGACGCGCCGTCGCGCCTTGAAGAATACGTCCCGCAGGTGATCCGCGCGTTCATCTCGTCGCGAATGGAGCTCGTCCGCGCCTTGCTCGTGTCGGACGATTCCGCCGAGCTCGACGACCCTCTCGACGACGAGGAGCAGCTCTCGGAGCAGCTTGAGACCGTGCCGTCTCTCTGCCGATTCCAGCTCGAGTCGCTGTCCACCTACGTTCTCACCCTCTTCGAGCCGTGCGCCGCACTGTACCAGCAATTGCTCGCGCGGCCAGCGGCCGAACGGACGAGTCGGGAGCTGCAGCTGCGGCTGGCACAGTCCGAGGGCGAGCTCGCGTGGCTCGTTTACTTAATCGGCACTGTGTTGGGCTCCCACCTCACGCCCTCGTGCAACTCGGAGACGCATCAACTCATTGACGGCGAGCTCGCGTGCGTCGTGCTGCAGCTGATCCCGCTTATCGACGCGCCCGAGACCGTCCAGGAACGCCGCCTTGAGAAAAGCAACGCGCACCTGCAACTGGCCCTGGTCTACTTCCTGCAGCAGTTTCGCAAGGTGTACATCGGCGATCAGGCGACGGCTTCGTCGAAGGTGTATCTCCGACTGGCTGAACGACTCCACCTTGCTGACCACGTCGCCGTTCTCTCGGTCGTGACGCAGAAGATTGTCACCAACCTGAGGTTACGTTCGGACTGCCTCCATGTGACTCAGAAGACGCTCGCACTCTTTGGGGACCTCGCCGCCGGCTTCTGCACGGGAAAGTTGATGCTCAAGCTCGACGTCGTCCATTCGGTCCTGCAGGGCCACACCGACTTTCCCTTCCTCCGCGTCCCGGCCAACGCGCGTCACCGAACGACGTTTTACGCCACGCTCACAAAGTTACTCTTCGCCGAGGACACCTCGGTCCGCTTCAAGTCATTCATAGAGCCGTTTTCGCGCATGCTTTCGGATCTCGCCGAGCTTCCCGAGGATGACTTCAAAACGCAAGGCGCGCAGGAAGCGCTGTGTGGCGTCCTGCGCGACCTTCGAGGCGTCTGCTCCTCGTGCTCTAATCGCCGCTCCTACAACCTGTTCTTTTCGTGGGTCTACCCCTCGTTTACGCCTCTTTTTTTGCGCGCGTGCGCTGTCTGGTACGACGTCCCGGCCCTGACGACGGCGCTCCTGAAGTTCTACTGCGAGCTCGTGTACAATAAGCAGCAGCGGCTCACCTTCGATTCGTCTTCGCCCAACGGCATCCTGCTCTTCCGCGACACGTCTCAGCTGGTTGTGTGCTACGGCTCACGAATTCTCGAGCACCAGCCGCCTGCGGGCGCCGATCCGTACGCCCACCGTCACAAGGGAATCGCCATCTGCCTCCTGCTGCTGACGCGCGCGCTCTCGGGAAACTACGTCAACTTCGGCGTGTTTGCGCTGTATGGAGACCGTGCGCTGGCCGACTGCCTGGCGGTGACGATCAAGCTGTGCCTCGCCATGAGCCTCGAAGAGATTATGGCCTTCCCAAAGGTGGGGAAGGCGTACTTCGCGCTCATCGAGCTGCTGATGCGCAACCACACGCCGATGATTGTCGAGCTTGAGACGCCCGTGCTGCAGCACATTTGCCGTTCCCTTCGCGAGGGGCTACAATCGCATGAGGTAGCGATCTCGTCGCAGTGCGCAGCATCTCTCGAGCACTTAGCCGCCTTCCACTTCCGCACCTTCACGGAAGAAACCCGCGAAGAAGCGGCGAAGGCGCAATTGCAGGACCACCTCGCGCGGGAGCCGACGCTCTTCTCGGCGCAGCTCGCCTCCCTGCTTCACATGGTCGTCTTCGAAGAATGCGCAAACCAGGCGAGCGGCCCTCAGCGCGCGCGTACCATGGCGCGCGCTCTCAACGCCGCCGCCACCCCACGCAGTGGTCCCTCTCGCGCCCGCTGCTCGCTCTCATCCTGACCAACGAGTCGTTCTACCACGAATGGAGGGACAGCATTGTCGGGCAGCAGGCGGGCGACGTCGAGCGGCAGCGAAAGCTTGCGGCCGCGTTCGACAAATTGATGAGCGACATATCGGTGTCGCTGGAGGCGAAGAACCGCGACCGGTTCACGCACAACCTGACTTGCTTTCGCCACCAGATCAAGGAGTTGCTGTGATGCTGTGATAAGAATTCTAGCCTGAGGTTATTTATAGTCGTTTCGCAGCGACGAGGTTCGCCGAAATCACGAGTGCCCCGCCGACTAGCTGCACCGCCGAGAGCCGCTCGTGCATGAGGAGCGCGGCGATGAGGGCGGCGAATAGCGGCTCCTGCCGCAGCGGCAGCACAGGGACTCGGGTGGGTTGGGTGGCTGGTCCTCAGTTGGCGTTTGATCGAGTGGATATGGCCCCATACCGTGGCGTAAGCAAGCGCCGCAGTGGTCGCAGGGAAGGCTTGCTGCGCGAAAGACATCGCCCACGTGGTCACTCCAACGATCATCACGCCGTTCCACGCTGAGGCGAGCGCCAGCCTCCGAAGCGCGCCATGGTGAGCGCCAGAGAGCCAGGCCGCGGCATTACCACCTGCGAAGCGCCCGGCGAGCGGCAACGCCAGAATGTCCAGCACTGCGTTCGAGACGACTTGTCCGGCCGCCTGGACCGTCGCGTGCACATCGCCATACTCGGAGAGCCGCAGCGTGTGCAACGCGTAGAAAGCGGCGGAGCACAACGAGAGCGCGATGCCGAGCCCGCCGTCCGCGGCGGGTCCGGGGTCGGCGTCGTTCGATGACGGAGCGGTGGCGAGGAGTGCGACCCCGCCGAGTGCGAAGAGCGACGGCAGCAGCCGCACCGCCCACGTCGGTACCCAGGAGGCGGGGGCGTGCACGGTCGGGCGCGTGCCGTCGAGGAGCGGCACGATGACGACCGACGCCTGCACAAGAATCGCGTTGCTGGTGGCGGACGTGCCCGCGAGGCCGAGCAGCTGCGTCAACTGGCCGAAGAACAGGTAGAGGCCGAGCTCGGCCGAGGCACAGAGGGCGCGTCGCCTCTCGTCGGGGTGCGACGCACCCACAGCGCAGGGCGGCCGCTGCACCGCGCACAGCAGCAAGAGCACGAACGCGCCGACGGTGTGGCTCGCCAGGTTCGTGAGCAATGCCGGCGGTGGGTGCTTTATCGCCAGCAGTAACTTCATCGATGGCGTGAACGAGCCCCATAGTACTGGCACACTCGCGAGCGCCAGGATGCGGAACACCGACACTTGCTTAGTGGGGCATGGAGCAAGCCGGTCGCCTTCCAGCAGGCGCGCTTCTTCTGAAAGCATCAGAAATCCAAAGTCGTCGTGCACGAGAGAGAGGAGCAACTGGCACTGCAGCTTTACCTATTTATTTTCAGCCCGCACGAAGGACACGCACTTGCCTCGATGCACGCCACGCGGAACGCGTGGCTGCAGGGGAAGACGACAAAGCGCTGAGCCGCCACCGCGCGACCACCGCACGCGTGACCTGCCTGGCCCAAATCAGGGCAATCGCACTCGCGGTTGCCCGCCACATTGAGTACCCGGGCGCGCAACTGATTGATCTTCGCCTTGAGGCCGTCGCCGGTGGTCGAAGCCGTCTGCATCTGTTGGTCGAGCGTCCCGAGCTGGCAAGTGCGGGATGGGCGTCAACGAAATTGCTTCAGAACAATGCACACGGGCGGCGCTCGCCTGCCGGCCGAATTCCTCGAGCGACGTACACACGTCTAGCTTGAATTCGTCGATCCGCACGAAATCGGGAAAGAAGACGAGCAACTCCTGCCGTTCGCGCCCCGCGGGCGGGTCGGGCGCGGGCGCGGGCGGCGCCGGGCACCCCCCTTCTACCCGCCCGTTCGCAAGCCCTCGCCTCAATCCGCAGAAGGCTGCACTCGCTGAGCAACGTCGCCGCCGCCAGGACACTTTCGCGCAGGCGGCTCGCTGTCTGTTCGTCCAGCGGACGGCCCGTCGTGGCGCCCGCCCGCGGGGTGCCAGTTGCGCCTGGCTCCGCGTCACGCTGTATTACTCTCCGCGCGATTCGGAGCCATAGCTTCTTGCGCGCAGAGGGTGCCGCTTGTAGGTTGGCGGAGCGCTTCGCGAGTACGAGGTGGTCGATCTTTAGTGCGAGGTCCACTGCTTCCTCGTACAGCTCCATGCGCTACACGGGAGCCGGGCGCGCGCAGGTCATTGGCATGCGAGCCTCTTGTCAGCGGAGCACGCGGCTCAGGAAAGGCAGGGTCGAGACCGGCACCGCGCCTGGTACAGGAATACGCACGCTTCGAAGCGCTCGTGTGCAATACATGTACGCGCCGCGTAATTGAGATCGTAGGGTGGCGGTGAAAATTCGTGGCGGCGCTGCACGGGTTTGGATGCCGCAGCCAACGGGGCGGAGTCGACGCCAACGTCAGGCCCAGAGAACGCACTGGAAGCAGGCGCAGGGACGGCGTTGCTGGGCGCGTTGGCGAGTGTGCTCGCGATGTCGGTGAGATCGTCGTCGCTAGGGGCGCCGGAGAGGTATCGGAGCAGCGTAGCATCGTCCGAGCGCCGCGCGTGGAGGAGCACGAGGCAGTTGTGCACGGCAGCGAGCTCGGAGCCACTCGCGCGGAGGTATCTGATCCCCTGATGTTCCGGCGGCGGCGACGCGCCTGCCACAGCCCGCCTGTCATATGACATCACGGCAGGCAGCAGCTTCCCGGCATTCATCAAGCGTCCTTGCAGCCACGCGTCAACCGTGCCCGCGGGCGCGAGCTCGAGAAGCTCGTGTGACGTCAGCGCTATGAGCCGCTCGACCTCGGCCGGCGTCTCGGCCCTTGCGCGCCTGACACCGCGCAACACCTCTATCGCAGCGGGTGCGTTGCGTTCATCGACGTGGTGCGACAGCACGCGTTCCCACTCGTTGCATTGAGCTGCGAAGCGGAGGAGCTCTTCCGACTCCCCGTGTGCAGCAAGCAGCTCGAGGTGTAGTTCATGGTTGACTTTCGCGATTCGTTGGTGGATCCTGGAGTAATGGTCGAGGGAGCCTGCTTC
>MDSV01108710.1_pt1 | contig 20223 bp, 22 predicted proteins | sample 810851 | NCBI WGS metagenome assembly MDSV01 (sample SAMN05326640, study PRJNA326480) | marine metagenome | isolation source: seawater | place: Atlantic Ocean: North East | collected 2012 | reverse complement strand
TTTTTATCAGCAGGTACAATTAACTTATCTTCTTTTAATTCAGCCATTATTTGATTCCTGGTATTTTACTATTTCTTTTTCTGTGCCCATTCCATGCCACAAAGCCACCTATTCTTAATGAGTAGTATGATAGATAATTCATAGCATAAAATCCATTTACATTTATATTAATATCTCTAAAAATTTGATCTGCTCTGGCTTGACTAATAATACCCATTGTGTCTTTTTTGTTTTTACACAATAGTGTTTGATATTTGTATGCGTAGTCATGTACAAGTCCGCCCACAAGTAATACGCCCACTGGAGAAAAGAACGTTCTTAAAAATTTTGGAATACTTGCGCCGTCAAAAGAGAATCCTGCTGGTATTACATAGTCAACTCCGTCTATTGTGTAGTGCCAGTCTTTTGTAATTTCCCAATTACGTGTTGACAGCAACCACATAACGATACCTTTCCAAAAGCCTTTATCCTTTGTTGAAATCTTTAAAGGTTGTAAGTGTGGCAGTTCATTGTAGTTAAATTTTAATTTTGTTTTCTTTCTTTTATCTGTAAAGTTGATTATTGCTCCAACAATCACAACTGCTATTAAAACAGTCCATTGCCAAAATTTTGTTGCTAGTGCTATTATAAATTCCATTTTATCTCCTAAAATTATATACGTATTTATTGTTTGTTACAGTGTTTGCAGTCGCACTTTCTACATTTGCAATCGTAACATAACTCCGGACAGTGTGCATCACACTCACAATTTTTACATTTTTCCATCATTTTCTCCCTCATAGTATTTTTTGTATTCTTCAAGTAGATTATTTGTCTCTTGTAATTTTTGTCTTATCTGTGCAAAGTTTCTTGCAAGAACTTGGAAATCCTTATCTGTAATTCCAAACAGCACAGGGTCTATACCTGCTTCTTCGAGTTTTTTAAATACTTCTTCCGCATTTTCACTTGTTATTATGATCCATTTAATCTCTTCCATCTGCAAAGGAGTAGGCATTGGATAATCAAGTTTTTCTCTAGGCTTTTCAACTGAGAATATTTTGATCTTCTTTTCGCCACCTATACTACATCCTGTCAGTAATACTATCAATGCTATTGCTAAAACTTTATTCATAATGTACAAAATTTGGGTTTGCTAAAGCAGGACACTCAGGATTGATCTGCGATTTCTTTGTTGCTTTTAATTCTTCTTCAGTGTGTTCTGCACCTGAGGCCAACTCAATACATCTGGCCGCATTCTTGCCACCTTTGTTAACAATTCTTTCCATTGCCTCAGTTCTTTTGATTGAAAGTTTTCCTATGTCTCTGTTTTTCTTTGTGAATCTTTTATCTAGATCATCTAAGTCTTTTTTGAAAGTGTTTATTAAAACATTTAATTTCTTATTACTTTCCATAATAGCATCAAAGTCTTTTTTCTGTTGTTCAAGTACTTTGGTTTGTTCAGTAATTGCAGTTTCTAGTTTTACTTGATTTGCTTTGAGAGTTGCGTTGTCGGCCCGTAGTTTCATAACATATACGCCTGCGCCTGCAAGTCCCATGACTATTATCAAAGTCATTACCATTTTTATTTGAGTAAACATAATATACGTATTTATTGTATCAAACCTGGCTTGTAAACTGTTTTTCCATTTTCCTTCATGGCTGTCAAAATAGATTTTCTGTTGTCTGTTTCTTTATAGGAAACGTGTACCCAACCTGAATCAGGTATGCCTGGTGTGTAAAATTCTAATATAAGTTGGTCAAAATCTAGGTTATCAGCAATCCAATTAGCCACATCATAATTAGCAACACCTGGACATTCAATATCCACGGCTTCGCCTTTACAGTGTTGTGATTTTGAAGAGCCACCAACTGCTTGGTTTAAAGCAGATCCTCTGTATCCAGAATTTATTACAGTCACCCCAAAGTTGTCGCGTACTGGTTGAACAACTTTTTCAAATAATAATTTTGCTTTTGCTAGATGCTCTTCGCTAGGAGTGTTGTCTAATCCTTGCCTTATCGCTGTTTGACTTTTTGTATATTCCTGTAATGTAAAGTTGTTTGATAGTCTTACCATTTGTGCTTACTTAACACCGCAGACTCTCCAGCCTTGCTGAAAATGAATTTGCCTTCATTTGTCTTGGTAATGTTGTAAGGGCCAAAATATTTGGTAAGATGCATGACTTCTGCCATGGACTTGTCGTCTACTAGAAATGCTTTTGTTTCTTTAATAACATCATTTGTTTTGCCGAAATTGTGTATTTCGAAAACTAAAGTTTCATTAAATCCATCTTTTTTAATACTCATAATATTATTTTGTAGTTGCATTTCCATCATATTAAATGTGTCAAAGAATTTTTTTGTTTCACCTATTCTAAGACTCTTAATTTTTTGATTGTATGCGTCTGCACTATTTGGCAAACTATTTAAATTTTCACCTATTGCGTCCATCGGCATTGAACCTTTATGGTATGTGTATTGGAAATTTTCTATTGTAGTTAATTTTTTTAAATCTGAAAGAAATTCTGAAATTGTCATTCCTAGTTTTTCATCCCTTGCAAATTCAACAAAAACTTTGTATTTGCCATCTTGCATTGTGCCAGGAGTTGCATCAGCGTCTAATATTGACTTATAACCTTTTTCAGCAAATGATTCTAAATCTTTAGCACCTGCCTGAGTACTGCATGTAAATGTTAACACACAAACATCTTGATCTTCTCCCATTTTTGATTTAAATTGGTCAACTGAAAATGTTTTCTCAACTATTCCTTCTAGATCGCCTGCTTTTAATCCTTCTGTAATCATATTATATGTTTAAGTTATCTTGTTGTTCTTCCTCAGGTTCCTGAACGTTAGTGCTGTATTTGAAATTGCCTATCAATTCTTTAGGCATTTTAATTTCAACAACCCAAATATCATGACCGTCTATTTTTCCTTTTGTAGTGCCGGGCCTATAATCATCTGGATTTTTAATTGTTCTCGGTTTGAATAAGATGTCTTTTTTGTAGGATACTTTGCAACCTCTATCTAACAGTCTTTTACCTCCTGTAGGATCAGGCATTTTATCTTCCGGCCACATAAAACTACATGTGACAAAATGTCTTGAGTCAATAGGGCCTTCAAGTAATTCACCGTCTTCCCAATTTGCAAATACATAGATATCTAATTCATCTATAACTCTTTCAAAGTCTTTTAATGTGGCTAGACTAGGTGAAATAGCGTATAGAGACTGGACGTTACGTATTATATCAAGTACATCATGCATGATTATATTTAGTTGTTTTAACAACTAACGAAATTATGCACATATTACTTCAATGTGTACCCTGTAAATACTTTTATCAAATGTCTCGAAACACAGACAATTTCAATCACAAAATAACCAATAGGGAGCCATATGCTATTTTACAGAAGCCTACAAATGCGACCATTATTTCAAAGGAAATTATGGAGACAAATGAAGAAGAAACGTGTATACGACAAACGAGTAAGGTTATACATGTTGAATCAAGATTGGCTGAAAATAAGAAAACAAAAAGACAGGAGGAGAAGAAGAGTACTAACTAAAATTTGGAAAGCAAAAAGATTAGCATTTCTTAGACATAGATACAGCAACGTTATTTGAGAAACTGATCAATAGCATCAGCATAAAATTTTTTATAGTGATCAAGCACTTTTTGATAAGTTAAATCTTTTGGTGCTTCATCCAAACCCATTTTTAAAATTTTTTCATTATGCAAGTCTAAAACAACAGCGGCGTCAGCCATTTTACCTGCACCAATTTTTTTCTTAGACAGTTCAACTAATTCATCAAATTTTCCGTCAGGCTTTTTAGTATATTTTACAATAAAAAATCTTTTCTTTGCGTGTTTAGTACCCATTGCCTAACCAATTCCATATTGCCCTTACTGCCAGTAAAAGATACATTAATTCCATCAAGGCTCTTGGAGTATCTTTATCTTTAATACCCATGTAAATCCAAATTGAACAACTGCATGTTGCTATTGCCCAACCCATCCATTGCGTTTCTACATTGGCATTCGATAGAATAAATGCCCCTATCATCGCAAGTAGGAAACCGGTCCAACGCCAACCGTCTATGTCTTTGTAATATCTAATCTTCATTGTAGTCTTGCTAGTTTAATCATTACAGATGCTAAATTGATTTCCGGATCTGCCACAAATGAATGATCAACTAGTCCTTGTTTTATGATTAGTATTGCTTTGTCTTGAGCGTCTTCGTCTTTGGATATGATATCTAAATTGTCATACAACCATCTGTATATTTCTTCACACTCTTCAGGCCTTGCTTGGGCACAAACTAATTTTCTTGCTTCATTAATTTTGCCTGCTTTAAACAGTTCAACCATTTTTAATCTGTAATCTTGTTGGTGTGAATCTCCTTTTGCTGGTGGAACAAGTTTACCGTCTCTCGTATTCATCTGCACCATATTAATGCATTTCCTTAGATCTGGATATGTTGCTTTTACATATGTGTCTAATGTTTCAATATCCTGATCAATCTTTTCTTCAATTAGTATTGTGGCCACTCTAGCAGTGAATTCATTTTTATCAATTGTTTCTATGTGAAAGCCTTGACATCTAGAATGCAGTGCAGGAATTATTCTGTTAGGATAGTTGCAAGTCAATATAAATCTTGCTGAAGTATGATATGTTTCCATTACACCACGGAGTGCCGCTTGTCCATTAGGTGTTATATAATCTGCTTCATCAAGCAAAACATATTTGAAAGCACCAAAAGGCATAATTTGCACAAAATTTATAATCTTATCTCTTACTGTGTCCACACTGTTTTCTCTAGAAGCATTTATTTCTAGTATGTCATAACCATCAACTTTTAATTCGCTGAATAGTATTTTGGCCAATGTAGTTTTACCCACACCTGGTGCACCTGACAATAGTAAATGTGGTATCGCACCTTCTTTGATCCATGCTTGTATTTGCTGACGTTGTGCTTCATCTCGAACCACGTAGTCTTTCAGTGTGTCTGGTCTATATTTTTCTACCCAAAGTTCTTTCATAATTCATTATACTACATAGGAAAGTAATATACAATAGGAAAATTATGCTTAATGTAACATTGATTGCATGACTGCCCAATGTGCCACTATGCCACTGGTGTCCAGTTTGTAACCAAATTCTTTATCTATGTCTCTTAAAATTTTATTAACTTTTGCCATTGTAAGTCCAACCCTTACAGGAATCTGTAGTGCGTAGATTGTTTTTTGTTTTTTCATTTTTGCCGCCTGTACCCTATGCCAACCATCTGCCAACACATAATATCCGGAATCTTTTATTGGTGTAACTAATATAGGTTGATTACTGCCTTCTCTGGCAAGTTTTTTGATCCACTTTCTTTTTTCAGCATTAAGTGGCCTTTCAACTCCAAGACCTAATTCTGCAAGTGTTACTAATTTTTCGATTGAAACATGGCAGGGTATAGGTGTGTAATGTGTTGCCACTCTGGCCCTTTTGGATAAGGTGCCTTTCTTAGTTCCCAATCTTTTACGTTGTTTTCTTTGTGCCATTCGTCTACGCATTTAGGACCGCAAAAAGGAATAATCTTTCGTTGGTCAAATTTCTCATAGTATAAACTATCAAACCAATAAACGCAATCCTTAAAATTGGTTGCACATTTACCACAAGTAAAATCGGTCATTAATCATTGCCTGGCAAACTTGTCATCTGTTGCATACCGCCAGTGTTAATGTAGCCTGCTTTTTTGGTTGTTTCGTCTTCGGGTCTTTCGTCTGACACTAGTAAAATATCGTTTTCATCTATCATCCTTACATCTAATTCTGTGCCATCTTTTTTTACTTTAAACGCTCGACTCCATCTTCCGTGTGCAACCAATATCCATTGTCCAACTTTTACGTCTTCTTGTTTGCTACCCACCGCATACACTTCTGCCCATCTAGGGTGTATACCAGATTCTGTGCCATCGTCATCGGGAATAATTATTCCACCTGCTGTTTTAATTTCACCAAACTTCATGTTTGTTACTAGCACACGTTTCTTTAAAGGAGTAATATCGTATTCCACAGTGTATTGTCGTCCACCGTGACTTCCAAAACCTTTTTCTTGTAAATCTTCTATTTGTCCCATTATGCTCTAATTATATTATTTTATTTAGACTTTGTCAATATTGTATCAAATTTTGGCTTTAACAATTCTGCCAGTTTGAAATGGCCTTTATAGTTTGGATGGCCACCATCTTGTGATAGATATTTGTAGTTTTTAAGCACATATTGATCAAAACTAAATTCATTAAATTGGTAAAAACAATCTTTGTCAATCTGATCTTTTAATTCCAGAACTTCTCGATCGTTGCTATCATGTTCACTACCACAAGCATTATACATAAGATAAGGAATTTTGTATAATTGCAACATCTGTTGCGCCTGTAAAAACAAATTGTATTGCCTATATTCTGTTTGAGTTTCGTATGCTAATGGTCTAAACTTTCTTTCGTTGAACTCAACCATCATTGGTCCACTTCCTTTTACAAAATGTTTTAGCATTGATTTTGAACTTGGTATTTCTCTGTATTGCGTAAATTCGTTTTTGTTTTTATCAACAACAACACTCATGTATTCTCTTCTGAAAGCGTGTGTCCAACCTATTAGAACGAATAAATCTTCTTTGTTATTTTTATGTAGGTATGTCCTTAGTGTTCTTAGAATACCTTCATTGCTATTACCATTACGTGCTAGATCAATGTAATCCATTTTATAATCCATTGCTAGGTGCCAACCGGCACTTTGCCAGGCGCTAACATCACTGTCTTTGGTTCCTGTTTTTGAAAGGCCTTTTTGCTGTATGGGAGAATAATCTAAAGGTTTTGAATTGTGGCCATGTGCGAAACTACAACCACAGTTGATAAGTTTCATTAAACCTACTATTCTATTCCGTCAAGTGCGGCGTCTATTCCTGATTTTTCATTAGCCTGTGGCTTTGCTGATTCCACTGGCTTAACAACTTTTGGTGCAACCTGCGCCTTTGGAGTTGCTGGTTGTGGTATTCTTGGTCTTGGTGGAGTTTTTACTTTTGGATTGTCTTGTGCTCTGCCTTTAGGAGTTTCATAGTACTCCTTCATTACTTTTTCTTTTGGCTTAACAATGGTGCCACCTGGACCCAACACATCTCCTCTTGCATTGACTTTCATGTTGCCAACTGCTTGAACGTTTTCGTTGGCTCCTCTTATTTTTTCTATGTCAACCATACGACCTTGCATGGTTCTGTACATTTTTCTTCTTGGTGATCTAGTAACTGCCATTTGTTTCTCCTTGTGTTTTACTTATCATCTTAAAAATTCACGATAATCTAAATTGTATAACAGTGGATTTATTTTATGCACACCTATTAAAAACAAGCAAAAACTTGAAACAGATGAACCTCTGCCCACACCCCAAATAACATTATTTGCTCGTAGCGTGTCTACAAAATAAATTAAAAATTGTAAAACTTTGGTAAAGCCTTTTTTTTCAAAAAGTTTGTATTCTATTAATACTCGGTCTCTTTCTTCTTCAGTGTTGCATTTGTCTAACAAATATTGTTTTACATCTAGTTTTGTATATGATTCAGGCATGTGCCAATTTGAATAATGTCTCAAATCAAAATCACTGACAGACTCTTTTCGTTGTGTTATTTTTGCTAACGGAGGCAATTCCATGTCTAGTTCTTTCAAAGCCTTGTCATACAAAACGTTGTCAGTTGGTAATTTTGAAATATCTATATCTGGATTTTGATAGATTAAATCAATTACAGCGTCTTCACTGTAAAAGCAATCTCCGTAATCATTTCTTTTTATCTTTGCTACCATCTAAAACCTTTGGGTTGAATTCAAATATTTTAGCATGGGTATCATGTTCGTTGTCAACCATATCTGTAATTGCATCATGATTGTGCCAACGATAGTGTCCTGTGTAAATGCCTTTGTCAAGTATTTTGTCATAAGTTGCTGTATCTGATCTTAACCACCATGGATCAAATTTATTATACTTGGTTGGAAACCAATTGTCAATGTCTAGCAGTTGTATTTCTGGTCCTTCCTTAACAATTCTATAGGTAATACCGTCTCCTTGAAAACTACTTAATTCTAATTCGTTAATTAAAATTTTGCCTTGCAAAACTGAATTTGCTTTGGTAAAACACACAGCCGCCATTAGTTGATCATAAGGCTGTCTTGGTAATTGTACAAATCTGTTGTTTGTTTCTTTTTCCAAAATTTTGTATAAAGGTTCTTCTCTAGATGCAACAATAGTGTTGTTAAAAACACTTTCGAATAACATTTTTAATCTTTCAAAAAAATCTCCTTGCTCTTGAAGGTCGGCAGTGATAGGAGTGAGATGTATTTTTAAATTATAATCATTATTGAACAATTCGTTGTCAACAACAATAATACTTTTAAAATTAGTTTTCCAACTGAAAAATTTCTTTGACACGTAGTAGTTATTATTCTACGTTTATCAATTCGCCTAGATCTGGCTCGCCTCGATTTTTTTTATGATTGTCTTGCCAACCTTTTAATCTTTTTGCTCTTAATGTTTGTTGATAAGATAAAAGTGCTTTTTGTAATTGACCTTGTAGTTCTGGGTTTCTTCCAAACCTTCTTGCACTTGTATATTTTTTAGTCAGTTCACGAATTCTTTCGCCCAACTGCTCTTCTGACATGTTATCTAATTCTTCTTGTAGGGGATGAAAGTACATAGTACCTCCTAATTATTATGAGTGATAATCACCCAATTGGTGCATGTAAACAGTTGTGCCACCGTCAGTGGTCATAAACTCCCACATATATCTACCAACACCTGGATTTACTGTAACTGAAGATCCGTCAGCACCAGTTACATTTGTTGCTTTTTTTACAGCGGTCGGCATAGTCAAAGCAGTAACACTTGACCCGACAGTTGCTAAAATAATAATTCTTCCCAATCTTCCACTTGCTGGAAAATTGCTAAAAGCAAAAGTCACGTTGCCTGTTATGTTTGCTGTGTGAAAATTACCATTTTCTTGATCTAAAGTTAAAGTTCCTGTTGATACTGTACCTTGTTCATAAACAATTTCAGCAGTATCTTTTAATGCCATTCTAGAAACAATATTATCAGTAAAATTACTTGCCGCATTTGTGCTCGCCTTATTGGCCTGTAAGTCTGTTATTTCTGAACTTGCTGTTGTAAAATTATTTTTTGTTGCTGTAAAATTATCTCGAAATCCTTGTGAAGAATTGTCCTGTCCTGCTATTGGGAAAGTTCCGTCTATATTACCTGGTACTATTGCACTTGTCATATTATTCTTTTAACTTCTTTTTAAACGCTAGATATTTATCTCCTTTACGCTCCACTCTTATTTTAGAAGTGGCTGTAGGAGCATTGGTGAAATTAATAGTGGTTTTTTCGTTAACAGTGTCATGTGATAGACTAAACTGAGGCTCATAGTCAACTGATCGCAGTAGAGAATCTGCTGACAGATATGTAGGACTTAAAGTGTTATCTGCTGTAACTTGTTGCCCAAATGACAACACAGTGGCATTTTCTCTTAATTTAATTTCTTCTTCATGAACTAATTCATTTAAAGTAAATGAAGTTGTAGAACCATCTGCTGTCAATGTGCCTGTGTCTACTAAATTAATATTTGTTTTGTATCTGTCGATTACAAAGTTTAATTTTTTAAAGTCGATTGCTTTATCTGTGATACGTTTTTTAACAAGACCGGATTTTCCAGGTTTACAATATGCTAAAACCATCGCCATTTTATATCCTAAAGGCACCCCTGAGCCGTCTTGACTTGTTCTCATCCATAATGGTAAATGAACGTATTCTCTTTGTCCTAAAGATTTCATTCTTGACCTCATATTAGCCACTGCATTAGGAAACAATTGTTCAAATTGTCCTGTGTCAGCAGTAAGTTGGTTTGCATATCTTATTTTAGATCCAGCGATGCTAAAACTTAATCCACTATCTGTTGTAACATCATACACATCAAAATCCGCGGTAATCCTATTTGCGTCAGCCACAGGTCCAATCATAGGTCTTACAATATCACTTCTTAAAGATATACTTGATGCAATTGATGTGCCTGCATTGTTTACTAAATTATCTTTCATTTCAACGTAAACAACTTCGTATTTTTCTGTGCCATTTTCTTTTGCAGTTGCAGTTTTAATATCACCAAAGTACAAAGACTTTGGAGTGTGATTTTGTTCCATTTGTTCTTGTAAAACTTTTAATGTCTTGTGTTCTAAACCTGCTAACAATAACATTTCAGGATTTGTTTTGATACCAAAACTATTATCTTCTGGTCTAAAAATATTTTCTGCGTTGTTGATGTTAGGGTCTTGAGATATTTGGTAAAATAAATCTCTGTCTGCACTTGGTATAAGTCCTTGTGCTGACATATTTCCATATTCTACTCCATATGGTAAACTTACTGTAATGTTAAATTCTTTTGATGTTGCTAATGATTGGTACTGGTCACCAACTGTAACTGTAAAAGTGTATTTCCTATCAAAACTTAAACTGTTTGTGTCAAAGGTAATGTCATTTGCGTCAATCGTTGTAAATTCTGTTTTGTCTACTGAACCTATAATATTACCAGAACGTGATAATGTAAGTCCAGTTGGTAAAGAGCCACCTGTGACAGTGTATTCTAAAACTCTGTTGGTTTCAACTGCGGTGGCTTCAACAGATATCAAACTTGGAATACCAGCAATCACTTTTCCTAAATCAGTAGCACTTGTAAATGAAACACCAACATCTATTTCGCCAATGACAGTCATGTTGAATTTTCTGTCTGCAAATATAGTAACTTCGTTGACTAGTCTTGATGCTCTTACTGTAAAAGTATAATCTACTGATACCGCTGATTGTGTAGGCAATTGTCCTGAAATTTCTCCACTATTGGCATCAATACTCAATCCTGTTGGCAGAGATCCACTTTGTATCGCATAAGTCAAGTCACCTTGCAGTGAGTCAAAGTCAACTACATCAATTTTTATTACAACTTGATTGTCGTGTCTAAATGTGCCCAATGCACTAGGAGTTTCGAAGATAGGTTTTCTTGCTCCACTTATGCTCATTAGCAAAGGTACGCCTTCGAATTCAGTAGCGTCTATTGAAATTCTAGTGTTATCAACTCTAAAGAAGTCAGCGGTGTAAACAAAAATGCTGTTTATCTGTGTTGTAACATTGCTACCATCGGATACTCTAACACTGAATTCATAATTTTTTGATAATGAAGTTTGTCTTACTGTTGGATCATATGTGATGTCATCGTAAGCGTATGTGTTATCGTAGCCACCAATGTCTCCAAACTTATCGTTATCTGTTAAAAGCACAGTGCCTGATATTAATCCTGTACTGCTCATTGTTAGTCCAGGAGGTAAAACTCCTTCAGCAATATCATACACTAAAGTTTGTCCTGCGGCAGTGTCAGTGTCAGTTGCTAGTGTTTGAAAACTAATAAATGATCCGTCTAGCACCCATTTGTTTCCTATCCTTGTGCTGTCAGATAAATCTAATTGTCCTTCCGCTGTTGAAAATACTGGTGCATCAGCACCTTGAACTTGCAGGCTAAATGACCGATCAGCAACGTTAGTACCATCGGAGGCTCTTACAACAAAAGTGTAAAGGGATCTTGTTGCAACCTCCGTTGGCACACCACGCAGAATACCTCCAGAAGTAAGTTCAATTCCTGTGGGTAAAGTTCCTGCTATTTTGGAATAAGTCAAATCGTCACCGTCAGCATCAGTGGCTGATAGGGTTACAGAATAGTAATCACGCTCGTTAATTACTCCTAACAAGCCTGCTGTTGTTTGCCAGACGGGTGCGGCCATATTGAACTTACTCCTTTACAAGGATATTTATCGTGATTTTAACTATTAAGATACGTCGGCTGAGAATGGAGTAGCAGGATTGGTTCCAGATGATACTCGCATTTGGCCTTTAACTGCATATTTGTCAGCGGCAATATCGATAAGCGTAACTGTGTCACCTATTAGTCCGCCTTGTGTGCCACTGTTTAGTGTGATTGTGTCAGATTGGGCAACTGTTGGAAAGGCCGAAACTGCTGTGCCATCTTCATCTAGATATTGTATCATTCCTGAGAAAGTGTTGTTGGCATCTGGTGCTTGAATTTTGTATGTTGTTGATCCGCCCATTGCAACACTTACTATAAATTCATATACATTACCCGAACCTGTTGCGTCAGGCAATGTTAAAACAACATTAGCATTTCCACCAACTTCACCAAGTAAAAGTGTTCTACCTGCGTGTTCTGTTTCTGTAACACTATCAGTCGCTGTAAATGTGTGTATTGCTTTTTTGAAAGATCCAGTCAAAGTTAATTGTGCAGATGTTGTTACTGCTCCTGTACCGTTTGTTTGTAAAACTAAGTCTTCATTAGTAGTAACTTGTACTATTTTTGCACCTGTGGCCAAAAGCAATTCACTTGCAACAGCAACATCAGTTGCTGAAAGTTCATTTGTTACTGCAACATAGTTTCCGCCAAGTGTAATGTTACCTGAACCATCTGGAGTAATGTTTATACCACCATTTGAATTTGTTGATGTAATTGCGTTGCCGTCTAATCTTAAATTATCTATATTGTGTTGTCCAGTTACTGACACTGTGCCAGTGATAGTTTGACCAATAGTGGTCATTGCATTTTGCACATCAATTGTGCCTGAACTGTTAGCCGCAATTTCTAAAACTGCATTTGAGGCATTAGTTGTAATTTTATTATCTTTTATTGTTACACCGTCAACAATTAATGTACCTGTTATTGTCTGTGTGCCTGCGGTTGTTATGTCGTCAGTTGTTAGTGTTCCAGTGACATCCACGTTGCCAGTAATGTTAGTGGCCGCATGTAATTCAATTGTGCCAGTGCCACCTGGATTTAGTGTAAGATTACCATTTGAAGCAGTTGAAATATCTGTGTCATCAAAACTTAAATTGTCAATCGTGACAGTGCCAGTCATTGTTGCCGCATTGATTGTAGGTGATGTTAAAGTTTTATTTGTTAAAGTTTGTGTATCTGTTTTAGTAACCACTGTGCCTGTGTCGATCGCATGTGTAACTGTGTTGTTGCTAACAGATGTGCTAATTCCATTTCCGCCTGCAAAGTGTAAAACTTCTGAATCTAAATCAATTGACAACACTGTTGAGTCATCTGCACTGAAATCTAAGTCTTCAGCGGTGATCTGTGTGTCGACATATGCTTTGATTGATTGCTGTGTTGCAAGTAGAGTTGCACTGTTTGAAGTCATGTCGTCTTCATCCGCTATACCGGTCACAGTTGCTCCTGTTGCCAATGCTAAACTTGTGGCAGAACTTAATGCTCCACTTACTGAAGCAGTACCGTCTACTACTAATCCATCATTAACATTGATAGCAGTTGAATCACTTGATGAAACACTGGTACCCTGAACTTGTAATGCACCAATTGTTACGTTTCCTGTGCCATTGGGTTGGATACTAACATTGCCATTGGTTACGTCAGTTGTAATTTGAAAATTGTTTACGTCTAAGTTTGCGGCAAGTTTAGGTGCTGTATCATGTTCTAAAATTGTTGATGCATTATCGTCGCCACCATACAATTCTGAAAAGTTGTCGTTAATTTTGTCAAACGCTGTTCTTAGCGGATCACCTGTTCCGTCGTTTGCTGTTGTACCTATATTGATAGTTTGTCTTGCCATTTGCTATTATTTATTGTATTTTTTGTAAACCTAATGTAAAAAATTATGCATTTAAGGCAATTCTTTGAAACTTAAACACTATACTATCACTGGTAATAGGCGTACATCTAAATCTTACATTTCCGCTGTTTATGTCAGCACTGTAAGTACCAAGACCTTCTGTCCCACTTGTTACTGAACCAAAAGTTGCAATATAGGCATTAGTACCGTCATGTGTAATGTTGGCCTCAACAATTTCAAATCTACCATCTTCAGTGTTTGTTGCAGACACAATATATTTTGCACTTCTTGAACTTGAAGCACTAAAAGTATCAATATTGTCTGTTGTAGAAGCAGACAAAGTTGTTGTGCCATCTGCTATGGCACTGTGATTTAAAGTTACTCCTGCAGTAGCAAAACTTAATGTGCCAGATCCATCTGTTTTTAAAAACTGTCCACTGGACCCATCACTTGTTGGAAATGTAAAACCACTTATGGATACTCCTCCTGAACCACTTCCTGAAAGTACTAAATTTGCGTTTGTGGCATTTGCCGAAATTTCATTGTCAGTTAAAGTTATACCATCTACTGTTGCACTTGTATTTGCAGTTACAGTTGTAAACACTCCAGTCGTGGCCGATGAAGCACCAACAGTGGCTCCGTCGATTGCACCACCATTAATATCCACTTTGCTCATTACTACTGATCCTGTGCCAGAAGGTGTAATGACAATGTCATCATTTGTTAGTAACGCCGTGATTTCATTGTCTTGGATTGTTATTTTTGAATCTATAGTTAATTTAGGAACAATTACTTGACCAGTTCCACTTGGTGTAATGTTTATATCTTCGTTTGACCTAGTTCCAGTAATGTTGTTATCATTGATTGTTATTGCAGGTAAAACAATTGCACCTGTTCCTGCTGGAGCAAGTGTTATATCAGCATTAGAAGGAGCAATAATTGTTGATCCCACAACTGAAAGATCACCCAAAGAACTTGCACTCAAACCAGTTAATGCACTACCGTCACCTGTAAAACTTGTTGCTGTGATAGTACCATCAATTGCTAAATTTTCATTAATGTTGACCGCTGTAGAATCATCGGATGAAATCGATGTGCCTTTGAATTTAAGAGCGCCTGCAGTTACTGATCCTGTGCCTGATGCTCTAAGAACTAGGTCATCATTTGTTCTTGTGGCTGTAATTTCATTTCCTCTAACTATAATACCGCTTGCCAATAAAGGTGAATTGTATAACTCCGTAAAGTTATCATTCACTTTGACCATTGCGGCTCGTAGTGTATCACCTGTACCGTCGTTTGCTGTTGTTCCTACTTGTAATATCTGTCTAGCCATACTTTATATATTTAAGTTTCTTTTTACTATTTTAATAGTGTGATCTTGAGTTCCTGCAACTTCACCTCTTAATCTTACATTATCGCCGCTTATATCTGCGGTATATGTCGCCAAGTTTGTTGTTTGTGTACCAACTTGCCCAAAAACACTTAGATATGCATTGGTACCATCGTGAGTAACATTGACATCTGCAAATTCAAATTTGTCATCATCTGTTCTATGTATTTGTACCAAATATTTTACTGATCTCTGTTCTGTTTTGTCAAAACTGTCAAGTGTTGTTAAACTACTTGAACTTCCTGAGCCACGCAACATATTAATTCTATAAGCATTTGCAGTAAATGAACTTGTTCCGTCTGCCGCTTCTGCTCTTACTTCTGCTGTGGATCCTGTATTGCCTCCCGTATAGTTTATTAAATTACTACCAGTCGAAGAAACAATCGGATCGCTGTTTACAAAAGTATCACTGCCATTTGTTACTGCTTGTATTTCTGATATTTGACTATCAGTGGCTCCTACTTTTTTGGCAACCACAACATAATGAGCACCGTTGTAAGTGCCACTTGCGAAACTATCAAGAATTGTGTATGATGTTGCCGCTGGTCGCAACATATGAATTCTATATGCATTGACCGTTGTTGAGCCTCCACTTGTTGAAGATGCACTTATTGTTATAGTTGATGAACCGTTGTGTGCGGCAGTCAAAAATATCTGTCCAGATTCTTTTGTGCTGACCTCAGGACCTTGTGCTACACTGGCATCTGTGCCATCTGTTACAACTGTAAATTCTGATATACTAGCCGCTCCTTCTGTGGAATTGTTTGCAACCATAACATAATGAGCACCTGTGTGTTGTGTGTCATCAAATGTATCTATTGCTGTGGCTCCACTTGATATGGTTACTGCACCTATAGTGTTTGCGTCTGTGCCTGATGAATCACTTTCATTGTCAGCCAATCTAATTCTATAAAATTTAATTCTTATATCTCCACTTAATGGTGTCGCATCAATTGAAACAGTTGACCCGCTGAGAGTTGCTGTAAGAGTCACAAGTCTGGTGTTTGAAAAATGTTCATTGGACACAGTTATAAATGCTTCACTGCCGTTGTGTACAACCAGTGCTTCAAGGTTACTGATGTTTCCATTGTCAGTGTCCTCAGCACTGATGTAATACTTGGCACCTCTATAACTTGCGTGTGCCCAACTGTCCATAGTTGTAGCGGATGTTGTGGGTGCTTTTATTTTTACTGCATAAGCCTGCACAGTTGATGATCCACTTGTTGAACTTGCTTTAACACTTACAGTTGTTCCTGAAATTGTCGCAGTAATTGCCAACATGTCATTTTCTTTAGTGCTTACATTTGGACCTTGTGACACAAACACATTTGATCCATCTGTTACCACTGCCGCTTCACATATAAAATTTTCATCTGAACCTACTTGTCCTGTTATAATGTAATGAGCCGCATCAACATCATCGCTTGAAAAAGTATCAAAAGTTGTCGCCGAACTTGATACACTAGTATTACCTATCACTTTTCTAGAACTGTCTGAATTGGCCTCACTTGATTCTGAATCACCAAATGCTACCACTCTGTTGACTATTACTTTGGTGCTACCACCTGCTGTGGCAGATGCTCTTAATCTAAAAGAAGTGCCATTGATATCTGCTGTCAAAGTAATTAAACTGTTATTGCCCGAGAAAAACTCGTTGTATGTAGTGATGTATGCGTTGGTTCCGTCATGGGTAACCAATGCTTCAATGTTGCCAACTTCGCCTGTGGATTGATTGTTCACTGTGATAAAATATTTTGCTCCTACGTGTGCGCCATGAGAAATTGCATCAAGTGTTGTCACAGCACTGCCAATTATATCTGTGTGCATGATGTCATTGATCAAAACAAATTCACCAATGTAACCTGCTGAGTCACCGTCTCCGAGACCCTGCCTATAATATGCCAATGTGTTTGATGGTGTAACACTAGATCCATCACTGTCAGTCATTCTTAATCTCACCAATGAAGAACTGTCACTGGCAGTCACAATGTCAGCATCAAAAGTTGCATGTTGATCTGCTGGATCTGAACGCACTACTTGTGATGACGTAATAAAAGCATCTGCTAAATTATGACAAATACTTAATTTTTTAAATTCAAAACTGTCATGTGCAATATCTTTTGTCACTGTGAAATACATTGCGGCGTCATAAGTGCCTGCTGTGAAAGTGGCCGCTGTTCTTGTTTCTGCAGTACTACCCTGTGTTGTGCCTGTGGCGTTCATGGCGTCTAAGGCAGTTTCGTTGTTTCCTCCTAGAATTATACCTGCTTCTGTACCTATGTTACCCGAAGTGGCATCTGCTGTATTTTGTCCAAGTCCTAGTGCATAGTAGGTCATACTGTTACTAATCGTTGATGATCCATCACTGACTCCTGTGCCTCTTAATCTTACATTTGATCCATCAATGTCAACATCGTAACTCATCACATCATTGTGGACACCACTTTTAACTATACTTGAACTTGTAATAAAAGCGTTTTGGGTGCTTCCGTCTGTGGTTGTTCCATGCATGACTGATAATTTTTCCATGTTAAATTCACTATTGGTTTGATCTCTGTTTATCACGTGATACCAAACACTGTCAAAATCTGTTGTGGCAAAAGTGCTGGCTGTCTGTGTGCTACTGAAATCTGGATTGGCAGTGCCTCTAAAACTGTTTGTGTCAATTGTTGTTTGTGATATGTTGCTGACTGTGGTTGCTCCTATCACACTAACATTGTCTCCACTTGAACTGCTCTCTGAATCTGACAACAGTACTCTATACATTCTTACTTTAGTGTTTGGCGTCAAGGCCGCTCCACTTAAAACAACATTGGATCCAGTGATACCTGCTGTCAAAGTTAACAAACTATTATTTCCTGAGAAATGTGAATTGTGAACGTTTATAAATGCATCTGATCCATTGTGTATCACAAGTGCTTCAAGGTTCTGCACTTCTCCATTATCTGTATTTTCAGCACTTACATAATATTTTGCACCTCTATAACTGGCATGGGCAAAAGTATCCAAACTCTCACTGGCACTGTCAACATCTGCATTAACAATTGTTGTAATGTTGCCAGATGTGGTGCTTGAATCATTGTCACCAAGTCCAATTCTATAAAATCTTATTGCATTGTCGGCCGATGTACCTGTTCCAAGTAATTGGGTATTTGATCCACTGACTGAAGCATCAGCAGTAATATGTGTATTTGTGCTTGATCTTACTATGTTGGATTGTGATAAAAATGCACCTGTGGTACTGCCGTCATTGGTTGTTCCAGTCAACAGTGAATATTTTGCTACTGCAAATTGAGTGTTGGTTACGTCTTTGGTTACAACATGATACCAAGCACTATCGTATTTTGATGTGGCAAAAGAATCCATAGTAACTTGACCGGTGGTTACAATCTCATGTCCTCCTATTGCAGTATTGGCATTTAATTCTGTGATTGATCTAAAACTAATATCTTGCGTGGTGTCAGCAAAAGTGGACACTCCAAGTATCAATGGTGACGTTGCAAAACTTAATGTTTTACTTCCGTCTGTCTGTAATATTTGTCCTGAACTTCCATCACTGCTGGGCAATGTAAAACCATTTACTAACACAGATCCACTACCACTGCCTGTAAAAATCAATTTGTCATTAGATTGTGACGCTTTAATCTCATTGTCAGTGATTGTAATTCCTGTTGTGCTTAATGTGGTTGCTTCTATTGTTGTAAAAGTTCCTGCCGCTGGTGTTGTTGCACCTAAGGTTGTTCCGTCAACTGTTCCTGCATTGGCATCTACTTTGCTCATAACAACTGAACCTGTGCCTGAAGGTACTAAATTTATACTGTCGTTCGATCTTGTTGCTGTAATCTCGTTGTCTTTTAATCTAAAACTTGAATCTATTGTGATGTCTGTGACATTGATTGCGCCACTTAAACTTGCATCTAAATTTATGTCATCGTTGCTTCTTGTACCAATTATATTGTTGTCATTGATTGTTATCGCAGGCATAACCAAACTGCCTGTGCCACTAAAACTAAAAGTTAAGTCTGCGTTTGAAGGTGCAATCAAAGTTGAACCTGTTGCAGATAAATCACCCACTGTTGATATTGTTGCACCAGTTATTCCTGCCGCACTACCAAAATATGTGGTTGCGGTTACAGTTCCGTCAACATTGACATTTTCATTTATGTTTATTCCTGTGGAATCGTCTGATGATAAACTTGTGCCACTGACTTTGACATCCGCTAATTGTATTGATCCGTTTCCTGCCGCAGTCAAAACAAGATTGGCATTAGATGCCGTGGCAGTAATATTGTTTTCAATAAATGTGATCTGTGTACTTTCTATTTCATTGTCAGTGTAAAGTTGGCTAAAATTGTGGTTTATTTTGCTACCCGCGGTCTGGATACTGTCACCAGTTCCGTCGTTTTCGGTCACACCTACATTTATGATTTGTTGCTGTGTCATGTACGGGTATTTATTGGATTTTTACAGTGTTAAAGAAGCACTATCCTGTGCTTATTTTGACATCGTTTCCTGATCTAAACAGTCTGCCTGCAACTCCTGGGTCCGAAGTTGGTAGTGCTGTGAAGTCTACCTGTGCACCAGAAACTTCTAAATGGCCTGCTACCGAAGTTTTTGTGTGTCCAACTCTAAAACGTTCTGCCAATGAAGAGCCATCATGTGTTTTTACAAATACCTCATTGGAAGTACCTGATGTCCCATCCATTCTCAATTCTGCTCTAACGTTTCCACCTGATTGTTGGAAGTCTATGCCGGGTTGGTTTGCGTCTGCTGTTCTTTGGAGTGTAATAACGGCATTTGGTTTCTTGATGTGTAGATCTGTGTCTGGTGAACTTACAGTTCCTATTCCCACCTGTCCACCTGCTTTCAATAATATATCGCCTGTGCCATTTGTTTCAACTGTGATATCACCGTTTGCGGCATCAGTAATTACGATTGAACCTGAATCTGTTCCTGCGTTGGTATTCAAAGTCAAATCAGTGGCTCCAGTGGATGTAACTGATCCTACAACTGAAACACCACCTGCTGTTGTTTCAAACTTTTTGGTATTGTCGTGATAAAGTTCAACTGCCCCATCGGCAATACCCTTCACCATAATTTCTGTGCTAGTATCTTTAGAAAGTATTACATTGTTGTCACTCTG
>MDSV01133362.1_pt1 | contig 20224 bp, 17 predicted proteins | sample 810851 | NCBI WGS metagenome assembly MDSV01 (sample SAMN05326640, study PRJNA326480) | marine metagenome | isolation source: seawater | place: Atlantic Ocean: North East | collected 2012 | reverse complement strand
TTCAAATTCTAAAATTGTTGATTATGATAGAACTAACGGAAATTGTCATGTGTTTTTAATTAAAAAAAATGTTAGATAAGATAAAAATTACTATAATAACAGTTTGTTTCAATAGTGAGTTAACTATTGAAGATACAATTTTAAGTATTATGAAACAAGATTATAAAAACATTGAATATATTATAATAGATGGTAAATCTACAGATAGCACTGTTAAAATTATTCAAAAATATAATGATTACATTGATTACTTTATTTCAGAAAATGACAATGGAATTTATGATGCAATGAATAAAGGAATTAGTAAAGCAACAGGACAAATTATTGGTATATTAAATTCTGATGATTTTTACCCAAATAAGTATATTTTAAGTAATGTAGTAAAAACATTTATCAAAGAAAATTGTGATGCAGTTTACGGTGATCTTCTTTATGTAAAGCATAATAACAAAAAAAAGGTAATTAGATATTGGGAAGCTGGCGAATATAATATTAAAAAAATAAAAAATGGTTGGATGTTACCTCATCCAACTTTCTTTGTTAAATCATCAATTTATAAAAGATTTGGTCTATATGATATAGATCTGAAAAGCGCTGCAGATTATGAAATGATAATAAAATTATTATATAAACATAATATTTCCGCAATATATATTCCTATGATTTTAGTAAAAATGAGAATGGGAGGGGCAAGTAACTCAAGTATTTTAAAAAGAATAAGAGCTAATAAGGAGGATGGTATTGCATGGACGAAAAATCAACTTAATAAACCAATGTTTGTAAGAGTTAAGAAACCACTTCAAAAAATTCACCAATTTTTCACAAAGCCAAAATAATAATGAAAATATTAATTATTGATAATTATGATTCTTTTACATATAATCTTGCCCATTACGTATCTACATATAATCAAAATTTAAAAGTAGTAAGATATGATAAGATTAAAATAGATATGATTAATTATTATGATAAAATAATATTCTCTCCTGGGCCAGGCATCCCATCTGAATACCCAAAACTTTTTAAGATAATAGAAAAATTTAAAGATAAAAAACCAATATTGGGAGTATGCTTAGGTCATCAAATAATTGCAGAATTTTTTAATGCCAAAATAAAAAATCTAAAATCTGTTAAACACGGTGTTAAATCTAAAGTTACTCATTATAATAATTGTTATTTATTTAAAAATATTCCAAAAGCATTTAATGTAGGACACTATCATTCATGGTTTGTTTCTGAAAAAAAATTACCTGAATGCTTAGAAGTCACATCAATTAACAATGAAAATATAATTACTTCAATTAAACATCTTAACTTCAACATAAGAGGGGTTCAATTTCATCCAGAGTCTATTTTAACTGAATACGGATTAAAATTGATTAAGAATTGGACTAATCATAATCAGGCTTAAACCAATCTTTTCTCTTCTCATATTTTAAATCTTTTAAAATATTAGCCTTAACTCTTATAGTTATTGTATAACTTCTATGAAAGCCTAAAGGGATCCAGTTAAAAAGCATTTCCCAGCAATGTAAATCCCTGTAAATATCAACGGTGGTATATGATAATTCCTTCTTTTTAAAATCATAACCTGATCTAAATCCAATTTTCCATTTTGGAGTAATTTTAAGATTTCCAGAAAAATTTAGAGTTTGTATAGTATCTGAAAATTCGGACGATTTTAACCCTTTGTTATACGTTAAAGAATAATTGGATGAAAATTGCCAAGGTATATCATAAAAATTTCTTTTTTCAACTTCATTATCTTCATTATCTTCATTTTTATCGTTTGTAAAACTTTTATCATTAATACTTAATCCAATACTTGTATTTAATGACTTTAGTCTAGCTAATCTATTATTAATTATTTCAAACTGATTTAAATTATTTGTTTTGGATTTGTTAGTAACATAAGGATCATATATACTAGAAAAATTAATATCAAAGATATTAAATATACGCGTTCTGGCATTTAAATTTATATTAGATAATTTTAGAGAGTCCTTAAAAATATTATATGAACTGGAAATATTTAAACTTTCTAGAATCTTAATTTTTTTCATATTATTTAATGTGTCCTTCGAGCTCTTTATTTTAACTTCTAAAATATTATTTAAGTTAAAACCAATATTACCATTTCTACCCTTTGATGGACTACCATATATTCCATTTTCCATAATGGAATAGCTAATAACATCACCATTAATATTATTTTGTACATTATTATAATAATCATATTTACTAGATGAAAAATCAGGTTTATAATTAAAAGAAATATTAGGTGATATAACATGTCTAATTGCAGTAACCTTAGATTTTGGAAACTGAATTAATCCATAAATTTTTGTATTTAGATTTGTAGAAAATGAATATTCATAACCTCTAGTTAATTTTTTGATTGTATCTGTAACTATTTCAGTCCCATTCCATTTCTTTTCAATTTGATTTAAATACCATCTTTCAGTAAAATTTATTCTTGGATTTAATGTGAAATAATTAAATAATTTAATAGAAGTATTAATTGGAATATTATGCTTCATACCATTTCTAAACTTAGACAAGGACTGTTTTTTAAATAGTAAAGAGTCTAATATTGAAATACTATTTTTTGTCTGCATATTATAGCTTATACCAATATTTTTTATCCAATTTTTATTTACGTTCTTAAAAGGAAATATTCTGTTTACTGAAAATGATATTTCAGGAAGTGATAAATTAACTATATTGGTCTGTGTGTTTTGACTATGATTTAAATTGGTAGATAAATTAAATGGTAAGTTATTCCATCTTTTTGTTATACTAATACTTGACTGAAATGTATTGCTTAAATAATCATCACTATTGATTGAATTATTTCTATGAAATGTACTTGATCCTGCATTAACATTTGCTGAAAAATTTACTAAAGGATTTAATTTGGGATCTTGTTTGTGAGACCAGCGAATAAAAAAATCATTTTTTTTAGAATAATCTGGAAAACCATTTATACTATTGACCATTTTCGAATAATTAAGATTAACATTTCCACTATATTTATATCTCTTTTTATATCTAAATAATGATTTTAAGGACCAACTACCTTTAGAATATAAATCTCCTCGTAATTGTAAATCTAATTTTTCACTAATTGTAAAATAATAACCTCCATTTTTAAGAAAAAAACCTAAATTTTCAGATTCACCATATGATGGAATCAAAACACCTGAACTTTGTTTATTGCTACTTGGAAAATATCCAAAAGGCAATATTAATGGGGTAGGAATATTAAAAAATGTTAAATAAGCAGGGCCAGTTATTATTTTCTCTCCAGGAATTACTTTAATTTTATTTGACCTAATTGAATAATGTGGTTTATCCAAATTACAAGTTGTATAATCTCCTTTTCTTAAAAAGAAAACATCTTTATTAGTTTTTTTAACAGTTTTTCCCAAGATATAACCTTCACCTTCCTTAGTAGAAATATTTTTAATAAAGGACTTTTTTGTTTTTAAATTATATTTGATAATTTTTGCATTAAAAGTTTCATTATTTTCAGTAAATATTGGACATCCTATTAAATTGTCTAATGAATCTTTTCCACAACGTGCTTCAATAATATTAGTTTCCCAATTTATAATAATTTGATCAGCTTGAATTTTTGCATTTTCATAAGTAATACTAGCGTTACCATATAAATAAATATTATTGTTTTTTAAGTCTATGTTTATTGAATCACTTGCATATTTATTAATTTCAGAATTAAAATTAAAATTATTAGTAGCATTAGAAGAATCATTTGCTTGAGATAAATTAGAATAATATGCGGATAAATTATTCATATATCCTGTTAATAAGAATAATAATAGAATTAAATTTTTATTTTTAGAAATCAATCTTAATATTATATTTGTATCAAGTTCGAACAATACAAAATTCTGTGTCAAAATTAGCTAATTTATATTATTTATGTTCTAAAAACGTATTGTCAATATTTTTATTGAACATTTGTTTAATTAATAGTTCTTTTTCTTTTGATTTAAAAAATACACATAATCAAATTAAAACAATTGTAATTGATCCAGGTCATGGTGGAAAAGACCCAGGAACATTAGGAACTAAAAGGTATAATATATATGAAAAGCATGTTGCTCTTTCTGTTTCATTAAAGTTAGGAAAACTTATTTCTAATAATTTCCCAAATATTAAAATAATATATACTAGAAAAGAGGATGTTTTTTTATCTTTAAAAAAAAGAACTGAAATAGCCAATAATGCTAATGCAGATTTATTTATATCAATTCATTGTGATGGTTTTACTAATTCTTCTGTTTCTGGATCTAGTGTTTTTGTTATGGGTATGAGTAAATTAAAAGCAAATTTAGATGTAGCTATGCGAGAAAATTCTGCAATTTATTTAGAAGATAATTATAAACAGAACTATGAAGGTTTTGATCCCAGTTCTCCTGAAAGTTATATTGTATTTAGTTTAATGCAAAACACTTATTTAGATCAGAGTTTACAATTTGCTGAAGAAGTAGAAAAAAAATTATCTACTAAAAATAAAAGTAGAGGAGTTAAGCAGGCACCGTTTTATGTGATTAGTAGAACTAATATGCCATCAGTATTAATTGAATGCGGATTTTTAACTAATCCAAATGAAGAAGATTATTTACATTCTAAATCTGGTCAAGATAGCTTGTCATTAGCTATTTTTAATGCATTTTGCAATTATAAAGAGAGCTTAGGGAATTTTGAAGTACAAAAAGATGCGTTAATTGTTTCAGATACTTCAGTAAATAATCAAAAAAATGTAGAAACTAGTTTTAAAGCTAATAATGATGAAGAAATAAACAAAAAACTTAAAGAAATAGTTTTTAAAGTTCAAATTGGAACTTACTTGAAATCTATGCTTTCATCACCTCTTTTTAAGCAAATTAATGCTGAAGAAGTAGTGATTGAATCTATTTACAAATATTATGTTGGAAGTTCGCATAGAAGAAACGAAATAGATCAAGTAAAAGTTGACATGAAGAAAAGAGGATTTAAAGATGCATTTGTTGTTGCTTTTTATAAAGAAAGTAAAATATCAACATCAGAAGCATTAATTTTACAAAATAAAATTTTAAATAATGAAGAATAAAGAGTTAAAAATAGGAGTAATATTTATTATTATTTTAGCCATCCTTATACTAGGAATTAACTATTTAAAAGGACTAAATTTATTTAATAAGTCAAAAGTCTTTTATGCCAAATATGAAAATATAGATGGTCTGTTAAAAGGGGCTCCAATTACTATAAATGGTTTTCAAATTGGTGTTGTTGGTGATATTGATTTATTAGTAAATGATAACCAGAAATTATTAGTTAAATTAAATATTACCAAAGATATTGAAATTCCCTCTAATTCAGTGTCAAGAATAATAAATAGAGATTTAATGGGTACTAAGGGTATAGTACTTTTACTAGGCAATAGTAAATTAATTGCTAATAATAATGATACATTAAATAGTAGTATTGAAAGTAGCTTGCAAGAGGAAGTAAATTCACAAATACTACCATTAAAAAATAAAGCTGAACAGTTGATAGGTTCAATGGATTCTCTTATGGTGATAATTACAGCTGTTTTAAATAAGGAAACAAGACAAAATTTAACGAATAGCTTCAAAAGTTTAGATAAAACTTTTTTATTAATGTCACAAACAATGGAAAATGTTGATAAAGTAATTACTGATAATAATGCAAGAATCACAAATATTATTACTAATCTTCAATCAATCATTAATAATATTGAAGATAATAATGGAGAAATAAAAAATATTTTAGTAAATATGTCTAATGTATCTAATACTTTTTCAAAAATTGATTTTAATAATACGTTCAATAACATTGATGAATTACTAGAAAACATTAATAATAGAAAGGGTAATATTGGTAAATTACTTAATGATGATAAGATTTATAATAATTTATTACAATCAACTAATGAGTTATCAGAATTAATAAAGGATATAAAAGAAAATCCTAGTAGATATATGAACTTTTCATTAATAGGTGGAAAAAAACCATTTAAGGCTAAATAATAAATGAATACATCAAATATCATATTTATAATTCTTTTTGTATTGGCAATTTCAATTTTTATTTATAATCTACAAAAAATTATTAGTAATATTAAGTTAGGAAAATCAATAAATAGATCTGATAATAAGAAAAAAAGATGGTTTAATATGATTAGAGTTGCATTAGGTCAATCTAAAATGACAAGAAGACCTATAGCTGGAATATTTCACATAATAATTTATATTGGTTTTGTAATAATTAATCTAGAAATGCTAGAGATAATTATTGATGGAATTAGTGGTTCTCACAGATATTTTTCTAAAATATTACCAATATATTTCTATAACTTTTTAATTGCATCTTTTGAAGTACTTGCATTACTAGTTATTATTGCTTGTGTAGTTTTCTTAGTTAGAAGAAATTTAATGAACATTAAAAGATTTTTAAGCGCAGAAATGACAAAATGGCCAAAAACGGATGCCAACTTAATTTTAATTTTTGAAATATTATTAATGCTTGCATTTCTTTTTATGGATGCGGCAGACTATTTAATTCAAATTAATAAAAATGAAAATATTTCTGGATCATTTCCTATTTCAATTATGCTTGTGCCAATGCTTGATCATTATAGTTATAATAGTCTATATTTTATAGAACGTTTTTGTTGGTGGTTTCACATAATTGGAGTTTTATTGTTTATGAACTATGTTTTAATTTCAAAACATTTACATATCTTTTTTGCATTTCCAAGTACATATTTCGCTAAACTAAAACCACTTGGCGAATTAGATAATTTAACATCAGTTACAAATGAAGTTAAATTAATGTTAGATCCTAATATTGATCCTTATAGTTCACAATCAAATAATATAACTAATCAAGAAAGATTTGGTGCAAAAGATGCTAATGATTTAAATAGAATTCAGTTACTAAATGCATATAGTTGTACCGAGTGTGGTAGATGTACATCAAATTGTCCAGCAAATCAAACAGGAAAATTACTTTCACCAAGAAAAATATTGATGGATACAAGAAAAAGAATTTCTGAAATAGGTAATAATAAGAGAAGAGGATTAAAGGATAATAAATCTTTACTTGGAGATTATATTACTAAAGAAGAACTATGGGCATGTACTTCATGTAATGCATGTACAGAATCATGTCCAATTGAACTAGATCCTATGTCAATTATTATGGATATGAGAAGATATTTAGTTATGGAGGAATCAGCCGCACCATCAGAATTAAATTTAATATTTAATAATATAGAAAATAACGGAGCACCTTGGCAATTCTCAAGCACTGACAGATTAAATTGGAAAAATGAATAAACTAATTACTAAAAAAATAAATGGAGAAGAAATATCACCAGTTTTGCCTGACAATATTAAGAATTATTTAATTGATATTGATGGTACAATTTGTGATGATATCCCAAACGAACAACCTGAAAAAATGAAAACTGCAAAATTATATCCTGATGCACTAAAAACATTAAATAAGTGGTATTCACAAGGACATTATATTACATTTTTTACTTCAAGAGTTGAAGAACATCGAAAAATTACAGAAGAATGGTTACATACAAATGGTTTTAAATATCACGCATTATTAATGGGAAAACCAAGAGGTGGTAATTATCACTGGGTAGATAATCATATTGTTAGAGCAACTAGATTTGAGGGAAAATTCACAGATTTAATTGAAAAAGAGGTATCAATTCAAGTTTTCAAATCATAGAAAATGAATAATTTAAAAGTTAAAACTATTTCAGAATTTATAGCAAATGGTATTGAGCCTGAAATTTTATTTTGGGTTGGTAGTGCTGGAAGCTTTGATGATAGAGCAAAAAAAATAACTAGAGCATTTGTAAAAATATTAAATATTGCTAAGGTTGATTTTGCTGTATTAGGGGAAGAAGAATCTTGTTCCGGAGATGTTGCAAAAAGAGCAGGAAACGAATTTCTTTTTCAGATGCAAGCTTTAATGAATATTGATTTAATGAATAATTATAAAATTAAAACTATTGTTACAACTTGTCCACACGCATTCAACACAATTAAAAATGAATATAAATCTTTAGGAGGAAATTATCAAGTATATCACCATACAGAGTTTATTGTTAAACTCATTAATAATAAAAGACTTATTTTAAATAAAAGTCTTAATAAAATTAAAGTAACATATCATGACCCATGTTATTTAGGTAGAGGAAATAATATATATGACGATCCAAGAACTATTATAAATAAACTTGGTTATAAAATGATTGAAATGAAAAGAAGTAAAAGAAAATCATTTTGTTGTGGTGCAGGTGGCGCTCAAATGTTTAAAGAACCTGAAAAAGGAAATCAAGATATTAATATTAATAGAACAAATGAAGCATTATCTTTAAGTCCAGATATTATAGCAACAGGTTGTCCATTTTGTAATACAATGATTACTGATGGAGTTAAAAATATCAATGAAGGGTCTGCAGTTGTTAAAGATTTAGCAGAATTAATTTCTGAAAATATCTAAGAATGCTTATAAATTTTGATAAACTTTGTAATAGTTCTAGAATATGGATTTTTGCATCTGAAAATAAATTAGAAACTTCTCAAATAGAATATATATATAGTAACTTATCTGAGTTTTTAAACGAATGGAAATCTCATCAAAATGAACTTATTTCAAGCTTAAAAATATTAGATGATTTTTTTATAGTGATTGGAGTTGATGAAAATATAAATTTAGCTTCTGGATGCTCTATAGATAGTTTGTTTAAACAAATTAGTGATATAGAAGTTGAGTTATCTATTTCATTGTTAAAAAGAACTAATATTTACTGTATTGTTAATAATAAAATTAAATTATTTAATTTACTAAATATAAAGAAAAATGTAAATCAAAATACACTATTTTATGATTTAACTATTCAAAATAAAATAGATTTAAAAAATATTATAAAACCAATTTATAAAGGATGGTGTAAAAATTTATTAGAAAATTAAAACTTATAAGATAGCTTTTCTAATTTTAATTAAACTACATAGTAAATTTTCTAATTTATCTAGCTTCAGCATATTTTCCCCATCAGATTTAGCTATTTGAGGATTTGGATGAGTTTCTAAAAATATTCCATCAACACCAACTGCAATACCTGCTTTAGCAATCGTGCTAATCATCTCAGGATCTCCTCCAGTTATACCAGAATCTTGATTAGGTTTTTGTAATGAATGAGTAACGTCTAAAATTACAGGAAATCCATTTTTTTTCATTATTGGTATGGATCTAAAATCAACAATTAAGTCATGATATCCAAACATACTTCCTCTATCAGTAATCATAATTGATTTATTAATATTTTGAATTTTATTAATAATATGCTTTACACTATTTGGAGACAAAAATTGCCCTTTTTTAATATTTACAACTTTGCCAGTATTTGCTGCTGCTACTAGTAATTCTGTTTGCCTAGACAAAAAAGCGGGTATTTGTAAAACATCAACATACTTTGATGCTATCTTAGCTTCTTTAACTGAATGAATATCTGTTATTATAGGAATTTTGTATTTTGTTTTAATCTCATATAATATACTTAGAGCTAATTCATCACCAATACCAGTAAAAGATTTTATACTTGTTCTATTAGCTTTTTTATAAGAAGCCTTAAAAATAAATGGAATTTTTAACTTTTGTGTAATTTTATTAATATGTTCAGCTATTTCAATTGTGGTTTCAGCAGATTCAACAACACAGGGACCTGCAATTAAGATAAAGTTATTACTTGATAAATTTTTTATATTATTAATACTTTCTAGCATTTAAAAATTTCTTTGAATGCTAAAATACAAACTTAATGCTAAACTATTATGAGACTTAATCATTTGATTAACATGTTGACTTCCAATTATAAATTTAGTTTTTATTCCTCTAGAAAGTTCAATTCCTAAAGAAGGCTTATTACTATATCCACCAATTGAAAAATCTATTTTAGAATCAAAATATTTAAATTTAGAAGAAGATGAAAACCATATTAACGGAAGATAGTTAGATTCATGAATACCTTGTTTTATTTTGTTAAAAGTTAATGGAGTATTATCAAGTAAAGGTTGCCATTTAAAATTAAGTCCAACTTCAAATAAATATAAGTAATGGTAATTTATCTTTTTATTTAAAAATAAGCCAAAATTTGCAGGGATGTACGATTTAAATTTGGATGATTTTTCTCTATAATAATCATTAAATTCATTAAAAATGGTATCATTTATATTTAGAATATTATCAATTTCATATCCATTAAATGTAAAATTACTATCAATTTTTCCAACCTTAGTATTATTATTCCAATTAATATATCCTAAATCATCAATATAAATTTGAACTGTTTTATCTTCAAAAATATATTTGAAATCAAAACATAATGCAAAACCATTACCATTATTAGAAAAAAATGTAAAATTGTCAAAATCTGTAAACTGATATTGTAGATCATAATTTAGATCAATGTAAGTTCCAAAGCTGGAAGTATAAACAGAACCATTATTAACTATGCAAGAATAATGCTGGTTCCCATTTAAATAAGAAAGAGCAATATTAAAATTAACATTTCTTGTATTAAATTTATATTCAAATTCAAATTGTTGAAATCGATTTGCTCTGAAGTTTGTATTATTAATTGATAACTTTTCATTCTGATAATTCAAATTACCAAAAAGTAATAATTTTAAAAAATCTCTATCAAATGATGAATTAATAATATTTCTATCCTTTAATTTTAAACTAAATTTATATTTCGAGTTTGAATAATATAATTGATTACTAAATTCAATATTATAAATATTTTGATCCAATGAATTATTAATCCATTCATTTTTAATATCCGATGTAATTTCACCAGAAAATAAAAATTGATTTATATATTTATTTTTAATGCTATTACTAACAGTTTCAAAATTACTTTTCCAATTTAGACTATTATTAAATGTTATATTATTTTCCGAGAATAAAAGAAATGGAAAAAAAATAACTATTATTGTTATAATCCTAATCATTTAACTTTTGATTTATTATTGCAGATATTAAAAATTTAATAGAATAAAAATCATAAATTTTAACATGTTGATTTGCAGGAGTAGTTGATAATGTAAAGACAGTAATTAGTTTTGATGCCTGCTGAATTTTACTTGCATCAATCTCTATTATTGTTTGCTGTGGATTAATATTATTATTTTGATTACTTAAAAGGCCTGGTAATATAGTATTTTCATATTTAATTGTATCTAAAACATTATTTTCTGAATCTAACGAAATTAATTTTATATTGGCAGAAAATGGAAATCCATTATTGATATTTAAATATAGGGATGATATATCAAAATTATTATTTGAAGGAAAATTGATTTCACTTGAATCTATTAATGTTAATTCTTTAGTATTAATATTAAGTGGTACATCAAATTTGATATTAGTTTCAGGAGGATAATCAGGGTATAAAAAATCAATTTGACCTAAATTTCCATTAGGATTAAGATATAAGCTTCCTGAAGCTATTAAATTATTAGGAAGAATTTCAATAATCTCATTTGCATCAATAAAAATACTAGTTTTCTTAGAATTTATTGGAAGTGAATTAGTTGTTAATGTAGCTCTTTCTAAGTTATATAAATTATTAACAACATTGTTTCCATTATTATCTACTAAATTGCCATAGTTTACATTAGAATTTGAATTAGAAATTTCAAAATCTTTAATTTGAATAGCTAAGTCTGCACCAATATAATTATTAAATTCTATTTCTAAATTTGCTTTCTCTAAACTTAAAAAGTTAGAACTAATATTATTGAAAAAATTAAATTTCTTAGTTTCAGGACCAAAACTAATTGTATCCTGTCCTAAATAGCCTATTGCATATTCAGGAGTTATATTAAAATCAACATATGAATAAAAACTGTCTTGATAATTAATTGTTTCAAGTAATCCTGTAGAGTCAATAAAGGTATATGCTTCTGTATAAATAGTATTTATAGTATCACCACCAAGTCTTCCTTCTTGACCTGTTAAATCTAATGTATATCCCTCAAAGTCAAACTCAAATGCAGTTAAATTATTACTTGTAGCTTCAGGAATAAACATTTCACCACTTGTAAATGAAACTCCATCTTTTTTAAGAGATGGAATATTATATATCATCTTTCCATTAGGTAAAGTACTAAGAACATAAATGGTCACTTTACCATTTTTTATACCTATTTCTTTAATTTCAACTCTATTAAAATCAAAAGTATGTTCTTTAAGTGTTTCGGTAAGTTGTTGCTCAGGAAAAATAGCGGTAGCCTGAGTTATTCCAATATCAGAAAGTATAACTCTTGTAATTATAGCATCATCATAATTAATAAATACAGGTCCATTACTTGCATCAATATCCATATTATGAATAATTGCTAATAAATTTTCATCTAGAGTTTTTCCAGCAACAGAAACACTATCAGATATTGTCGAACCAGTTGGTACTAAAGGAAAAGTAAAATTTGCAATCAAATTTTGATTTACAGAATTAATCAATGACAGCTGAACATTAGAAATATCAGTTGGATAATTATTTATAAATTCAATAATTAAGTTTCCCTTAAATAACGTCATTGTTTGAAAATACTCACTTGCATCTATATTTATAGTATCTTCATTTACTACACCAGAAAGGGCAGGGATACTATTTGTTGTTCCATTTGGAAAGAGGACGGTTCCAAAAGGAATATCATTAATTGTTTCACCAATTGTAGCTGTGTCAGTAATAATTACATCTTTGAAAGTGGTAGAGTCCAAAGTATGAGTTTTTTCATCTGCAATTGCATCTATTTTAATCATAGAATCGAGATTTATATCTAAAATTGATTCAGTATAAATTAGAGAAAGATAACCATCATCATTATTATCTATTAGTAAATTAGAATCAATACTAATATTATTTAAATCTATTTGTGAATTTAATATTGGAAAAATAATATCAACATCCCATTTAGGATTTTCAATTTCATGTCTACAACCCAGAAAAACTAATGTAAGTATTACGAAAAATATTATCCTCATATTACAAATATAAATTTAATTAGAACTTAAATTCTTTTAATTGAAATTAAGTTATGAGTATAAATATTATTTTCTTGACAAAATATACCTTTTTTATCTAATAAATCAATCTTTACTCTTCCTGATGCATGTATAATTTTGTCTTTTTCTATAATCATACCAACATGTATGATTTTACCTTTGCTATTATTAAAAAAAGCAAGATCGCCAGGTTGTGAATTTTTTAATGAATCAATTAATACACCTTCTTTAGCCTGTTGATATGCATCACGAGGAAGAGTTTTTCCTTCTAGTCTAAATAAAATTTGCATAAAACCTGAACAATCAATTCCAAAAATTGATCTTCCTCCCCATAAATATGGTGTGTTTAAAAATAATTTTGCTTTTTCTAGTAATGAATAATTATTTATGTTTAGTGATTTATCTAACTTATATAAATTATCATTAACTTTTATATATTTTTTTTTGAAAAATGGAAGAAATGATCCTATAACAATCTCGAATGGGATCTTATTCTTTATAAGAGTAATAAATTTCTCGTTAACAACTTTAGAATTATGTGATTTCAAAAAAATATAATCTTTTTTGTTTATCTCAATAAACTGATTAATTGAAATCCAACCTTTATAACCATCATGATTGAGTTGTATCTTAATCCATTTATGTTGAGATTCTATAACTTCATAAATTTCTCCAAAAAGAATTTGATTAATCATTTCAGAACAATCTGAAGGAAGTTTTCTAATTGGAACAATTGCTAATTCACAAATGCCAAATTTCATTAAACTGATTGAATTATTATTGAAGAAGCGCCACCACCACCATTACAAATAGCAGCGGCACCAATTTTACCATTTTCTTGATCTAAAATACTAGTTAGGGTAACAACAATTCTAGAACCAGAGGATCCTAGAGGATGACCCATTGATACAGCACCACCATATACATTAACTTTTTGTTTATCAATTTTCAATAAGTTTATATTAGCAAGTCCAACCACAGAAAAAGCTTCATTAAGTTCAAAATAATCAATATCATTAATGGTCAATTTAGCTTTTTTCAATGCTAATGGAAGGGCTTTAGATGGGGCAGTTGTAAACCACTCTGGATTTTGAGAAGCATCAGCATAGCTTAATATCTTTGCAATTGGTTTCAAATTTAATTGCTTAGCTTTTTGTGAACACATTAAAACTAATGCTGAAGCACCATCATTTAATGTTGATGCATTTGCTGCAGTTATGGTACCATCTTTTTTAAAAACAGGTCTTAAATTTGGAACTTTTTCATAATCAATTTTTTTAATTTCTTCATCTTCGTCAATTATTAATATGTTTCCATTTCTTTGTTTAATTTCTACTGGAACAATTTCATTCTTAAAATTGCCTTTCAAATTAGCATTTGTACTTTTATTGTAAGACTCAATTGCAAAGTTATCCTGTTGTTCACGTGAAAAACTCATTTCAGAAGCACATTTTTCGGCACAAACTCCCATATGGATATTATTATAAACATCGGTTAGACCATCTTTTATAAGACCATCAATTACTTTAACATCACCTAATTTTTGACCTGTTCTAACTTTATTTAAATAATGAGGTACATTAGACATATTTTCCATTCCACCAGCAATAACAATTTCATTATCACCAGCAATAATTGATTGAGCTGCAATCATAATAGATTTCATTCCTGATGAACAAACTTTATTAATTGTAGTACAAGGAACAGTGTCTTTTAAACCAGCCATAATAGCTGATTGCTTTGCAGGAGCTTGTCCTAAATTAGCTTGTAAAACATTTCCCATAAAAACTTCATCAACGATGTCTTTACTAATTTTTGCATTTTTGATAGCACCTTTTATAGCTATAGATCCTAATTCAGTAGCAGAAACTTGTGATAACTTTCCACAGAAACTCCCCATAGGAGTACGAACAGCAGATATAATAACAACTTCTTTCATTTAATAATAATTTCTAAATTAATTATGTTGCTAATTTATATATTTTATACTTATTTTCACTAATATGAATAAAATCAATATTAAAGAAAGTTATTATTAGTAAATAATAATCATTATAATTTTGTAATTAAGTTAAGACATTAAGAAACTTAAAACAAATTTCTATTGATAAATTAAATAGTCTATATCACTCAAGAATAGAATGTTAACTTTTTAATTTTGGATCTAAAGCATCTCTAGAAGCTTCAGCAATCATATTGTAGATTGTAATAGTCATAAAAATAGCCATTCCAGGATATATAATAAGCCACCAAGCTTCTAAATTCTGCCTTCCTAAATTAAGTAATGATCCCCAAGTAACTATATCATCAGGAACTCCAATTCCTAAAAAAGAAAGTCCACTTTCAATGAGAATTGCTGAAGCTATTCCAAATGCAATACTAACAAATACAGGAGCTAATGCATTTGGAAGTGCATGTTTTAAAATAGTCCTAGTAGATGAAAACCCTAATGATTCTGAAGCTTGTACAAACTCCAGAGATCTAATTCTTAAAAATTCAGCTCTAGTAAACCTAGCTATACCAGTCCAGCTTGTTAATCCAATTATTATCATAACTATCCAAATACTTCGTTCAACAACAGCAGTAATTGTAATAATTAATAATAATCTAGGTATTGAATTTAATAACTCTATTCCTCTTGAAACAAAATTATCTACGGGAATATTTGTTTCTTTTTGTAAAGAACCAAATTTTATAAATTTACTAAAAAATCTAAAAATTATTACTACAGTTGTAACAATAATTAAACTAATTAAAATTTGAATAACCCCAGAATAAACACTTTCTCCAAAACCTTCAGCAAGAATATATTTTCTTTGACCAAATCCATAAAATATTCCCATAAATATACCAAATAGTGTAAACCAATATTTAATTCTAGGCATTTTTAACTTAGTATCACCAAAAAATCCAGCAAAAGCACCTAAAATTATTCCAATAATTGAAGCGATACCCATGGCAACAATTCCTACCATAAGAGATATTCTGGTACCATGAATTAAACCAGCCGCTAAGTCACGACCAATTCCATCAGTTCCTAGTATATGTCTAAATTTTTTAGGAGCATCTATTATTTCACCATTACTATCTTTAAATCGCTGCTTTCCTTTAGGAGAAACATAATCTCGATTATATCTATCCATTGTTCCAGGAGAATATGGAATAAGCGGCCAAATAACTTTTTCATATCTTAATATTCTCCAATCAGTAATATCGTATTGTAAAATTTCGTCCAGACTACCATTGGAATTAAAAATTGAATCTTTTCTTGTTTCATCTGCAAAGGCTGGATATAATTTATTTCCTTTATATTCTGCATAAAGTGGTCTTTCATTTGCAATATATGGTGCAAAAACTGCTACAAAAATTAAAAAAAATAATAGATATAAACAAACTAAAGCAATTTTATTCTTTTTAAACTGATTCCATGCATATTTACTAAATGAGAAATTTTGTTTTTGATCTTGCATAATTATTATTTATATGAAATTCTTGGATCTACTATAGCATAAAGAATATCAGAAACTAAATATCCGACCATAGTTAAAAATCCTGATAAAGTAAAAACAGTTATGATCATGGGATAATCGTAATTGAGTATAGAATTATATATTTCTACACCCATTCCTGGAATAGAAAATATAACTTCTATGATTATACTTCCACCAATTGCCATTGGAAAAATAGCAGCAAAAACTGTTATAACAGGAAGTAATGAGTTTCTTAGAGCATGCTTTAATATAACTTTTTTTTCTCCTAATCCCTTTGCTCTAGCAGTTCTAATATAATCTTGAGAAACAACATCTACCATTCCAACTCTCATAATTCTACTTAGAAAAGCAAAAGAACCATAAGTATATGTAATAATTGGTAAAATTAAAAATGGCATTCTATGTTCAATTTTCTTCCAAAAACTCCATTCAGGATCAAATAATGTAGGATCTTGAATTCCTGAAACTGGAAACCAAGCTAAATTATCAGGGTTCGCAAACTGTAACAATAATAGAGTTCCAACAAAGAAAGAAGGCATAGAATATAGTATAAATAATACTAAAGAAATTCCAGTATCAAATTTTGAATCTTTTCTATATGCAGAATATATTCCAATAGGAATACTAATTAAATAAGCTAAAAAAATTGAAATTAAAGATAAAGCAAAGGAAATACCTACTTTTTGCCATATTTTATCTTGTATAGGTTGACTATCAATATATGAAATACCAAAATCTCCTCTTAATAATCCCTTTCTATCATTACCATTTCCAAATAACCATAAATGATATTGATTATTTTTTCCATACCAGTGTAATGTAGGAATATATGTCTTCCATCTTGTAGAATTAATTCTTAAGTTATTTTTATTATTCTCTAGCTCATAAAGAGGATCTTTTAAAAAGCTTAAATAATTATTATTTGATACCAAAGTGTTCAATTTTTCAAACTTTAAATCAATAAGATTTTTATTTGATGTTTCAAGAAGACTACCAATTTCAGAACCTAGTTGATTTACTACTTCATTAATCTCATTTATATTTAAAAAAGTATATTGTTCTTTTAAAATTTTTGGATCAATACGTTCATGAATTCTTTGAAATGACAATAAATTATTATAATAATTAGAAACAGCTTGCCAATTACCACTATGGTGAGTAAGTGCTGACAGATTACTTTTGTGATATTTATCCTGAATTTTATATAATGTGTCAGAAGTAGATAAATCGGAAACACTGACATAAAAAATTGGTAAATCTAAACCTAATTTTTTTCTTAATTCAGCTTTGATTTTTTTTGAAGCACCAGATTGCTCTTGTGCACCACCTTCACTTTCAGATGATTTAGCTAATCTTTCAACAGGATCACCAGGAGCATTTATACTAATAATAAATGATAAAAGTGATATTGCAATTAACATTGGTATAAAAGCAATTATTCTTTGAAAGGTATACTTAAGCATATTAGTAATTATTGAGTTATATCACTTGAGACAAAGCTAGTATTTAATTGTAAATTATTTAGCATAACGCCAGGAAACTCAAAAAACATTTGTCTATTATTAAATCTCTTATGTATAGCAAACTTTCTCTTGGTACACCAAAGAAAAACATAAGGTTGATCTTCATAAATTCTAGCTTGTAACTTTAGAAGTGCATTTTTGTGTGTTTCATAATCTAAGGTATTATTTGCTTCTTCAATTAAAGCATCACTTTCAGCATCTCCAAAACCACAAAAATTAGACCCTTTATTTACCCATGAGGAAGTGTGCCATAATTGCATTGGATTTGAATATGCTGCACTACTTCCCCAACCAGCTAACATAGCATCAAATTTATGATCACCAGCGTTTTTATAAAATAATGAAAAATCCATAGGAGTAGGTTCTGCCACGATTCCTGCCTTATACATACTTTCTTTCATCATTAGAACAATTTCTTTCGAGATAGGAGAACTCATATAACTAAATTTGAATGAAAAAGGAGTCTTTACTCCATTAATAACTTTATCTCTAATATTATCTCCATCAGTATCTACCCATCCAGCTTCAGTTAAAAGTTGCTTTGCCTTATCAATATCCAATGGAATTAAAGGTAAAGTATCATTATACCATTTTTTAAGAGGAGATACGCTAGAAGGTTGTCTCAAAGCTTTTCCATGGAACATAACTTCAATTATCTCATCAATTGGCATTGTATAAGCAATAGCCCTTCTAACTTTTTTATCTACAAAAAAAGGTTTGTGTTTAATTCCGTCAGGTTTAGTATTTAATCCAATATATGATATACCATATCTATCTAAAAAATCAGAATCATAATTTTTGTTAAAATAATCTCTTTCTCTTAACTTCATTAATTTAACTGTTCCAATATTTATAGTGACATCAATCTCTTGATTTTTTAATGCTAAATATGAAGAAGCGTCTTCTTTGATAATTTTAAATATAATTTTTTCTGGAAATGCATTATTATAAACTGATGATTCTTGTGATCCCCACCAGGATTTCTTTCTTTTAAGAGTAATATATTGACTTGGTTCCCATTCTGACACTTCATAAGGACCAAGTCCTGTTAATCTTTCAGGTTTAAATCCATTATCAGCATGATTAAAATTATTAAACCAATCAGTTATTTTATCGGTTTCTTCAAAAGATCTCGAATTAATTTCTTCGAAAGTTATATTATCAAAAATACCTTTAGGATCCCAATAACTTCTTTGTTGAATATAAATACCACCTAAAATAGTTTTAGCAGTCCAATTAACATCTTTAGCTTGCATTGAAAATTTTAGGGGGTTATTTGGATCAATTTCAATTGACTTAATTACTGAAGTATATATAGGTCTTATTTGAGAATTATCAGTTAAATGACAAAGCATAATTTTTGTTGAAAATTCAACATCCTTTGCGGTTAATAGGGACCCATCATCCCATTTTATATTGTCTTTCAATTCAAAATAAAATGTTTTATTATCTTCAGAAGAAACTGGTAATTCCTTTAATAAGTCAGGAATATAGTCAAGAGATTCAAAATCTAATTGAATTAAAGTTTTCTGGGTATAATTAAATACATAACTTCTCATTATTGAGTTATTATTATAAGGATGGAGACCATCCGGCTGAGATAAAATATGAGAAATTACTGTATTCTGAGAAATATCTCTTTTTTCAACACATGAAAATAATAAAATGATTAAAATTGAAGTTAAAAATTTATTTGTCATAGATTGTTTTGATATGGCAAATATAATACTTGAATAAAAAATTATATAAATATTTTAAACAAAATTTAAAATCAATAAAATTTAAATAAAATTTGTTAGAATTTAAGATTAATTTAAATTTGCAAACCAAATTAGTTCATTTAATTATTGGAGAGGTGCCGGAGTGGCCGAACGGGGCTCCCTGCTAAGGAGTTGTACGCTTACGCGTACCGGGGGTTCGAATCCCTTCCTCTCCGCAAAAGAAAATTTATTTTTATAATATCTATAAATATAGATATTACTATTATTGCAAAATAAATTTTTCGGGGTATAGCGTAGCCCGGTTATCGCGCCTGCTTTGGGAGCAGGAGGTCGCAGGTTCGAATCCTGCTACCCCGAC
>MDSV01030253.1_pt1 | contig 20224 bp, 22 predicted proteins | sample 810851 | NCBI WGS metagenome assembly MDSV01 (sample SAMN05326640, study PRJNA326480) | marine metagenome | isolation source: seawater | place: Atlantic Ocean: North East | collected 2012 | reverse complement strand
GGAATAAATGGGATTGTGCGCATGCCGCTCGGTTTCACAAAGCGTTTCCGTGGTCTTGTAATGGGTCCAGATAATGCGTTATACGCTTCTACAGATGAAGGTGAAATTTATAAAATTTCAGCATCAACTAAGTAAATTTAAGTAAGTAAACCTACAGTTAGGAAAACTTTTAACTTGCGCCACAATAGTGGCGCAAGTTTTTTTTCAAATTTTATATTCGTAAATTCTATTACCGTTCACTAAAATCTAGTTATTCAAAATAAACCGAAAAAAGGTTTGTATGGAGAGACTGTCGCCTCTTCAATTGAATACCCAACATCTGCTACAACAGTAGAGAGGGACACAGCCTGAAGTGTTCCGGTAACCCATTTAGGGAATTGAATCCCCTCGGCTTTCAAACCAGTCGCCGATTTAACATAGATTATTTGATTTGCTGGTGGCGGAGGTACGTGTATACACGCGCCATGATAGGGTACTAATAAAAATTCTGTCACATTATCTCCATCAAAAGCTATTGGTGCGATATAGCCGGCAATTTTTATTTCTTTATTGTTTAGATCCATATTAATGAGCCCACTTTTACCTTGCATCTCTTTCATTGACTTCATATTGTCAAGGAAATTATCTAGCTCCTCTTTTGATCCATTAAACTCTGATATGTTAGGCACACCTATGATTTCAGTATTTTTATTCAGATTTATTTTAGCCTCTTGCCCATTAGTTGGGGATAAGTCACCCCATGATATAACAGTAGGTTCAGCAAATGATAAATTACTAAAAATAAATACAATAGATACCAAAAGAAATTTAATTATGTGCCTACTCATATTTTTTAACCTCGAATCATAAGCCCATCTGACAGTGAAGTTCTATATGCCCGTAGTGCCGGTATAATTCCGGCTAGAACTGCAGCACCCATTATCGTGACCATGAGTATTATTTCATTCCACTTGGGTAATGTGATATCTAAATATAATCCAGTAAGGTTCTCGATAAACGGCTGAATAATAAACAGAGTGCTATAAAGACTAAAAAATCCAATTACTACTCCAAGAAATGCGATTGTTGTGGCTTCGGCGGTAAACAATGTAAAAATTTGAATAGGTTTAGCGCCAATTGCACGTAAAATTGCCATTTCTCTGCGACGTTCGTTTAGTGAAGCAAGTATCGAAATAATCATTCCCAATATAGCGGTAAGAACAACCAAAGTAGAGATAATAAGTAATACTTTTTCTATATTACCTATCATTGACCATAATTCTCCAAAAACAACCCCAGGAAGAATAGCTATTATAGGTTCTTGTTTATAAGTATTGATCCATCTTTGGAGTGAGAACGTTGTCATTCTACTTTTGAGGCCTACATATACTGCCGTAGCTGCTTTGGGACTAAGATCTATTTTACGTAATTCTTCAGCAGATTTTTTATTGTTCTGATCAGAGTAAGCACCTGTCTCCCATCCAAGATGAATAGCTTCGATAGCTTCCATACTAACATGCACAACTCTATCAACTGGTGTTCCTGTGGGCGCAAGAATACCCGACACTCGAAAAGGCGTATCACCATGATCTTTACCTATACTAACGGGACCAGTGCCATGTGCCAGTATGATTTCATCATCAATTTTATAGTTCAACGTTCGCGCAACTTCAGCCCCAAGAACAGCGTCAAATAGATCTGAGAATTTATATCCTTCAACGAATTGAAGAGGAATATTGCGACGGTACCGAAATCTTTCAAAATATTCACTGCTTGTACCAACTACACGGTAACCTCGGTGTGAGTCACCAAGTGCAATTGGCACGATCCATTTTACTTCGTCTCGCTTTTTAATATCTTCCACTGTTTTCCATGTAACATTTGCTGTCGCATCGCCAATATGAAAAACTGAATAGAGAAGTAGTTGCACACCTCCGGTACGGGCACCGACTACTAAATCTGTTCCGGATATTGTATTTATAAAACTTGTACGTGCTGATGATCTTACTTTTTCTACTCCCAAAAGCAGCATTACAGAAACTGCAATAGATAAGATAGTTAGTATGGTCGTGAATTTACGATTCATTAGACTCTGCCATGCTAAGCGCAGGATGATCATTTAATTTTTTCCTTTTCTACAGAGATATCGCTTATTTTTTCAATTTCAATTAGTCGATCAAATCTTTTAGCAATATGTGTATTGTGACTTACCATTAGAAGCGAAGCACCAGTTTGCTCTTTTTGTTTAAACAGTTGATTTAGAAACTCATTCTGGTTTTCTTCATCCAATGAGGAGGTTGGTTCATCCGCAATAATAAGTTCAGGAGATCCGATGAATGCCCGAGCAGCAGCAACACGTTGCTGTTGACCAATTGATAACGTAACTGCTTTTTGGGTTCCTAATGTTTTACTAGCAATACCCAGTGTATCTAAAAGTTGTTTCGCCTCGGAATTGATTTTAGATTGTATTTTGCCAGCGGCTTGTCTACGAGCAGGTGAGAAATACAAAGGTAGAAGGACATTATCAATTGCTGATAGATAAGGCACCAGATTGAATTGTTGAAATATAATTCCCATATGATCTGATCGAAAACGGTCTCTTTCCGAATTAGACATACTTTCAATATTCTCACCCAATATTTGAGTAGTTCCTTTTTGAGGCCTCAGTATGCCACAAAGCAGGCTAAGCAAAGTTGATTTTCCTGAACCGGATGGACCTACAAGAATCCCACTTTCATTTTTTTTAAGTTGAAAATCTTTAATTTTTATTTGGAAATCGTTTTTCGTTGACCCCCAGCAAAAATCTAAGTTCGATAAGCGTACAGCCGGATTATCATTATGTTCGGACAGCATCACTGCAAATTTATCGTTATTTGATAAAAGTTGGAAGCTTAATTTTTTTCATGTCGCTTTCCCATTCAATTGCGTTTTGGCCCGATTCAGAAATTATCTCAACTTCGATTTCCTTTGCTTTTGGAAATAATTCAAAGAATGTCGTTTCGAGATTTGTGAGTCGCTTGGGATCTGAACATGTCATCTTCCATATAACATGAAATCCTGAATGGGTTTCACTGTGACCTTCTTCGATTTCAAATTCTGCCGAATTTTCATCAATTTTACAGTTTGCTTCGGAAGATGGAAAAAAAATTCCTGCTGCATCTTGTAACTCTGAAAGCGCGTTTTCAATCGCAACTTTTTGTTTATTGTTTTTAGGGGCGTGTTCAAAACCAATAATGTCGTTAGCTGGAGATTCTAGTTCCATTTGTACATTTTGACCCTCCACAGCAATTTTCAGTATGCTCACACCATGTTCATGGCTATCAAGTTGTCGTTTTTCAGTAGCATGCTCTGAATGATGATCATGATCATGGTCATGATCATGATTATCCTCTGCATATCCCGAATATACTCCACAGAAACAAGCGATTGATGTTCCTATCAGTAAACGATGAATATTTTTCATAACAGATACTCCTTAAAATTTTCCTAATTAGCTAATTTATCGAAGAATTCATAAATTCTGTTGAAATTTAATAACTTAGAATTATAGCATATTGACAACATATCTTGTAATGTAATAACATTACAAAATGGATAGAGACAACTCATTTAAACGAGAGCAGACGTCACATTCTCATCAACACAACGATTGCATTTCAAAAGCAAAGACTCGATTTCTTGAGCGATTAAGAGAACGGGGTAAAGCTATTGGTACGAACGACGAACCAGTACTAAATCTCTTGTTAAGTAATCACGGAATATTTAGTGCCTATGATATTGCAGAAAAAATATCGGAGTCTGGAAAACGGGTTCGACCAATACAGATATACCGTTCGTTAGAAAAACTCATCAACCTCGGTCTTGTTCATCGTCTTTCTACTATGAATGGATATATTGCGTGTTTTGAAGATGGTGAGTGCGCTACCGGGCAATTTTTTATATGTACTGAATGTGAAAGCGTTAAAGAAATAGATAGTCAGTTATTAGATAGAGAAATTCTAGGTTCAGCCCAGGAAAATAATTTCTCAATCGCAAGTAAAAATATTGAAGTACTCGGATTGTGCGGTCATTGCCAGCACACCTCAAACTAGTATCGATATATCACACAGTTATGCAGGACTTATTTTTAAGCCCGCCTATTTTTAATATTAAGGGGATTTTAGTATGAAATTTTATGTTGTTAGCATGTTTTTGGTTGTCAGTGGTTTTATACATAGTGTGTATGCCGAGGAGACTTCTGCACTTGAGGAATTAACTGTATCAGCAAGACCAATTGGTTTACAAAGCGCAGAGAATCTTTCTTTACCTATCAGTATTTTAGATGGCTTGGATCTTAGAAATAGTCAGGACTCGACCATAGGAGAAACGCTATCAAACATTCCAGGCGTAACAACGGATCGTTTTAGTCCATTAGCCAGCAGACCGGTAATTAGAGGGCTTGCGGGATCAAGAGTACTTATTTTAGAAAATGGGGTTGGAGCAATGGATGTTACCACTATTAGTGCAGATCATGCTGTAACTATTGAACCCATTCAAGCTGAAACAATAGAGATATTTAGAGGTCCTTCAACTTTACTTTATGGTAGTGAGGCATCAGGCGGATTAATTAATGTTGTGACGAATCGTATTCCAGAAATTGTTCCTGAATTTAGAAATACTTTTCACTCTAGTTATGGCGATAATCAAAATGAGAAATTATTTTCAATACAAAGCGAGGGTGGTCAGGATAAATGGGCATATCATCTTGATAGCACTAAACGTCATGCAAGAGAATACTCTAGCAGTAAAAAGCAGATTGAAAATAGTGATTATGAAACATTCAATTTTAATGTTGGGACTTCTTATGTTGACACCTGGGGATTCTTAGGCGCTAGCATCGGATACTTCGAGTCTACACATGGTGTTCCACTCAATCCTGATGACCCTTCTGAGCTGCCATTTTTAGAAACAGAGCAAAACCGTTTTGATCTATCCGGTAAAATTATTGAACCATGGTCTGGAGTAGAAGTTGTTACACTGCAAGCCGGTTATAATGATTACACTCATACGGAGTTTGAAGATGTCGGGGAAGCTGGGACAGTATTTGATAATGAGGAATTCAGCACTCGTATTGAAGTTACTCATGCACAAGTTGGCAAACTAAAGGGTGCGTTTGGAACACAGTTTGGTTTTAGAAATCTGAGCGCTGTCGGCGAAGAGGCGTTTATTCCCAAAACTAAAACGAATAGCGTAGCTGCATTTATTCTAGAAGAAATAACTCTTACTGATTCGACATATCTGGAAATTGGCGGACGTTATGAGCATAAAGAAGACAATCCAAATAATGCTTCAGAAGTTACCAATGATATGTTTAGTATTTCTACAGGATTAAATTGGAATTCTGATCAAAATATGTCACTGGGTATCAATATTGGTCGAAGCCAACGTGGTCCGTCAGCAGATGTATTGTTTGCAAATGGTCCTCATGTCGCAACAGGAACATTCGAAGTAGGGGACGCTAATCTAGACGTAGAAACATCTAATACACTAGATATTATATTAGGCAAGTCCTACAAAGCTTGGCAATGGAATATCAATCTGTTTGCAAACTATGTCGAAGATTTCATTTTTTTAGAAGGACAAGATCTTGATAATGATGGTTCCGTTGATGAAGTTAACGAGACAAATACAGGGACAGGTGAGTTTCAATTGCATCATGTCGAACAGGATGATGTGACAATGTATGGTTTTGAGGTTTCTCTGGATACCAATATTTTTGATGGAAACATTGGTCAATTGGATTTGAATCTATTTAGTGATTATGTGCGAGCTGTACGTAGTAATGGAGATAATATCGCAAGAATATCTCCAGCAAGATTTGGTAGCGGCTTGAGTTATAACTATAAAAAATTCGATGCAGGGATCAATTTGACAAACGTTTTAGCGCAAAAAGATAATGCTACTCTTGAAACAGCCACTGGCGGTTATGCGGTTTTAGATATGAATGCTAATTATAATTTAATGAGCGGCAAACAGGATGCGAATATATTTCTAAAAATGACTAACTTACTAGATGAAGACGGGCGTATGCATACCTCTTTTATAAAGGACCGTGCACCTATTATGGGAAGATCGGTTATCCTCGGTTTTCAGGTAACTTTTTAGCGCAGCGAAGTTAAATGGAATACCTGATTAAAAATAAAAAGATTTTAGAACTAGGATCAGCACAAAAAATATCTGATAAATTTGCGATCAGTTTATCAGCTGTTTGTGCTGCACACTGTTTTTTTGTACCAGTTCTCCTGGTACTGTTTTCGAATTATGAATCTATTCAATATGACAATGAGCTAATACATTTCTTATTTTTGTTAGTAACGGTACCAATTAGCTTCTTTGCATTAATGTTGGGTCTTAAGAATCATAAAAAACCTTTATTTTTTGTTGCAGGCTTAGCAGGTCTATCTATTCTCATTGCGGCATTAATACTGGGCGAGGCAAGATTAGGTGAGCTGGGAGAGAAGTTAGTAACATTGTTTGGTTCAATTATTGTTGTTTTTGCACATTTTAAAAACTATCAAACCTGCATTCAAATAGAGTGTTCTTGTCATGATGAGTTAAATCAAATTGTTTAAGAAGCAGTCTCTAATAATTACTCGTTTTTGATAATCATTACACATTAACTATTCTGAGTATTGATTAATGAGTACTCAGTCTATCAATAAGTTGGGAGTCTTATGAACAAACAGAATAAGTTGCCAGTCACAGTTCTATCTGGTTTTTTAGGTGCAGGCAAAACAACAGTGCTTAGTCATATATTAAATAATCGTGAAGGTAAAAAAGTTGCAGTTATTGTAAATGATATGAGTGAAATAAATATTGATTCATCTATTATAAAAAATGAAGTAACACTAAATCATAGTGAGGAAAAGCTAGTTGAAATGAGCAATGGATGTATTTGCTGTACATTACGTGAGGATTTACTAATAGAAGTAGGAAAATTAGCCCAAGATGGACGTTTTGATAATTTAGTTATTGAATCTACTGGTATATCTGAACCACTACCTGTAGCTGAAACATTCACGTTTGCAGATGAAGAAGGTATTTCATTATCAGATGTAGCATCATTAGATACGATGGTTACTGTTGTCGATGCAGTTAATTTCTTAAAGGATTTTGAAGAGGCAAAATCATTAAAAGAAAAAGGTGAGTCACTTGGTGATGAGGACGAGCGAAGTGTTTCAGATTTACTCATTGATCAAGTCGAATTTGCCGATATAATTTTGATTAGTAAAACCGATTTAGTTAAATCCTCAGATGTAGATCGTCTTACCGCTATTCTTAAAACGTTAAACACCAAAGCTCGTATCACTCCTATCATGAATGGAAAAATAAAAGTTGATCAAGTATTAAATACAGGTTTATTTGATTTCGAACAAGCTCAACAATCTCCAGGTTGGCTTAAAGAGATGCGCGGTGAGCATATCCCTGAAACAGAAGAATATGGAATTAGTAGTTTTAGTTATGCTGCCAGACGCCCATTTTATCCTGAAAAGTTTTATACATTTCTTCATAGCACAGAAGATTATGGCAAATTGATTCGTTCTAAAGGATATTTTTGGTTAGCGACTCGCCCACAATTTGCCGGTCACTGGAGTCAGGCAGGCGGTATTTGTGAATATGGGTACGCAGGCATGTTTTGGAAAGCTGTTCCCAAAGAAAATTGGCCTACCGATCAAGATTATTTAGATTCGATAGCTGAGACTTGGGTGGAGCCATTTGGCGATATGCGTCAAGAGCTTGTATTCATTGGTCAAAATTTAGATCAGAGTGCAATAACCGATGCATTAGATAACTGTCTTTTAAGCGAAGATGCCGTACTTAAAGGAAAGGAATATTGGGCAACATTTACTGATCCATTTCCTAAGTGGGAGACTAAATGAGCGCCGTATCAACTGTGAAGTCAGAAGCTACACGGTGTTTTAATTCCCGTAATGCTGCGATCAATGATCATCCTTCAATCCTTACTGATATTTTTCAAGAGAATATTAACATTGCTATTTGGGAACGAGATTTAAGTACTGATATAAAAAGTTGTGTTGATAAATTTCTGCAATCACATAGTGATTATCAAAGTAGTTTAATTGTAAAGCCAGACACTGTTTATAATAAGCTGATTGAGTCTGAAAATGCACTTATTAATGCACAAGCATTTTGTAAAGACATTTCAGAACTGGTAGAAATGTTTTGTGTGTTGTTTGATCTTGAGAGAGTCGGTTTACGATTAACAGTTTTAGATAATGCTATGTGTCCACGATTCCATACAGATAGAGTTCCCTGCCGATTAGTTTCCACATACCACGGAGTTGCCTCAGAATGGTTAGCACACAACTTGGTGGATCGAAGTAAACTTGGCAGAGGAAATAATGGTCAGCCAGATGCAGACTCAGGACTTTTTCAAAGCGAAGAAGATATTAGTAGATTAAATATAGGTGATGTTGCGATATTAAAAGGCGAGTCATGGGAAGGAAATGAAAATGCTGGATTAGTACATCGATCACCACAAGTCCCAACTAATCATAAACGATTTTTACTAACTCTGGATTATATTTAGATACTAAATTTTACTCCAGTTACCGTATGTTTAGTATAAGTAATACGGGAGAAATTATCGCTTATACTGACTGGGACAGAAGGCACGACTTACTTTTTCTGAACGAAGTTTTAGATGTTTTGTTTTCCTTGAGCTAACTCTCTTTCTCCATAAGTTAAATGAACTTTTTTTTAGGTTACTTCGCATTAATTTTATAACTGAGGTTTCATTTAAACCATAGTTTGTTTTAATAGCCTCAAAGGGCGTACGATCTTCCCAGGCCATTTCAATAATCCTTGATAGATCTGAAATAGAGAATTTTTTTATCATACTATTTCTTAACTAAACTCCTGCCCCCATGTAGAGAATACCGCTGCCATAAATTAAACCAGAAAATAAAAATATAACAAAAGTATAACCAAGTACTTGACGCATACGTAAACCAGTTATTGCGAGTATCGGTATTAACCAAAAAGGTTGAATCATATTGGACCACTGATCACCATAAGCCACCCCAAGAACAACAATTGCTGGGTCGACATTAAGTGATAATGCTGCTTCAATCATGATTGGACCTTGTACCGCCCATTGACCACCTCCGGATGGAACAAACATATTAATAAAACCACCTGAGAGGAATGCAAAAAAACCAAGTGTTTCAGGTGTTGCAATGGAGATAATCCAATCAGAGATGACCTTCATTAATCCCGTCGTTGCCATTAATCCCATAATTCCTGAATAAAAAGGATACTGAAGAATGATTGGACCTACCGTACCTGCTGCGTTATTAACTAGTTTTATATAATGCATGGCTGAATTTGCAAGTAGCAATCCAAAGGCTAGAAATGTCCAACTAACAATATCTAAAGTTAAAGAAAATCCTCTGATTGTGTATACAACAGCAATATAAATAAATATTGCTGTAGCTAAAAAAATACTTAAAGATCTATGATTTTCGAATTTTTCTATTAGCGTTGTGTTATTTGTTTTTTCTTCAGATTTCACGTGATTATCTGTCAAAAGGTCGGGGTCTATCTCAATGATATCCTCTTTTTTGGGTCTCATAAGAGGACAAATTATTGTAATCATTGCTAACCCAATTAATGCGAGCACTATATTAACTGGCGAGAGTATTGTTTCTGTAACTGGGATGATACCGATCTTGCTTTCTAAGAGATGCCCGGGAGTCGCAACAAATAATGCCGATGAGGATGAGTAGCCCATATGCCAAATAACATATCCTGAATAAGCTGATGCGACTAATAACGGGTAATGTATTTTAAAGGGTTTTTTCAAACATTCTTTTGCAACACTGCGCGCTACAATAGCACCGATAATTAATCCAAAGGACCAGGCGCATAGACTTGCAACACCTGCAGTAAATGCTACTAGTGAATACGCTTGTGATGCTGTATTTGGTAACTGACCTATTCGCGTAAGAAAATTCTGAACCAATTCTGTGTGCGCTAAAGAGTGTGCACCAATCATGATAATGGTTATTTGTGCTGTAAAGGTAAATAACATCGAGAGTCCATCACCCCAAGCTACTAATGCAGAGGAGGGTGTGGCGTCAGTTAAAACTAAAGCAGATAAAAAAGTGATTATTGAAAGTATGATTACAAATATAAATGCATCAGGATAATAGCGCTCAACAAAAGCTACAAAAGGACGAGCCAAGATTTGAAATATCTTCATGAAGTTTTATTTTTTTTATTATAATTTACAGTTCTAAAATAAATAATTACTTCATTGTTGGCATAGAGAATTCTTTTCCTTCTCGAACACCTGCAGATGGCCATCTTTGTGTAATTGTTTTCCGTCTAGTATAGAATTTCACACCATCAGGCCCGTATGCAAATAAATCACCAAACAATGAACGTTTCCAGCCTCCAAAACTATGGTATGAAACTGGTACAGGTAGGGGGATGTTAATACCTACCATACCCACCTTTATTTGATCTGAAAAATACCTTGCTGCTTCACCATCGCGAGTGAAAATACAAGTACCATTGGCGTACTCATGATCGTTAATAATATCCATTGCTTCTTGCATATTATTAGCTCTAATAACCTGTAGTACTGGACCAAAAATTTCTTCTTTATAGGAAGTCATACTTGGTGTTACGTTGTCGATTAGTGTAGCGCCGAGAAAAAAACCATTCTCGTATCCTTTAACTTTTATATCACGACCATCGACAGCAATGGTTGCACCCTGATCTTCAGCACTTTTTATATAGGAGGCGACTTTATTTCTATGGTCTTCTGTTATTAGCGGACCAAAGTCATTACTACTTTCATTATAGGCACCCACTTTGAGTGTTTTCATTGTTTCTTTCATTTTAGAAATAAAGCTATTACCAACTTCATCTCCAACAACAATGGCAACAGAAAGCGCCATACAGCGTTCACCGCTAGAACCAAAAGCGGCACCAATTAATTGATTAACAGCATTATCGATATCAGCATCCGGCATAACAATTGCGTGATTTTTAGCTCCACCTAATGCCTGACAACGCTTACCATTAGCTGAAGCAGTAGTGTAGATGTACTCAGCAACTGGCGTTGACCCCACAAAACTTATTGCCTCAACACGGGGGTCAAATAGTAAAGTATCAACTGCCTCTTTCCCTCCATTCACAACATTCAACACGCCCTTTGGAAGGCCGGCTTCGTGAAGTAATTCTGCAATGTATAGTGTTGAGCTAGGATCTCGCTCAGACGGTTTTAGAATAAAACAATTACCACAAACTATTGCCAGTGGGTACATCCACATTGGAACCATTGCAGGGAAGTTAAATGGTGTGATACCTGCCACAACACCCAATGGTTGAAACTCACTCCAACAATCTACAGATTGACCAACATTCTTACTGTGCTCACCCTTTAATATTTCAGGAGCAGAGCAGGCGTATTCGACATTTTCAATTCCTCTTTGAAGTTCACCCATAGCATCATGCGATATTTTACCGTGCTCTTCGCCGATAAGTTCACAGATTTTTTTTGCATTTTTCTCAAGTAACTCTTTAAAACGAAACATAACTCTTGCACGTTTAACAGCGGGAGTATTTCTCCATTCAGGAAATGCAATTTGAGCTGCAGCGATTGCTTCTTCAACCGTCTTTTTATTTGCAAGTTCAATTTTTCTGTTTACTTCACCATTTGAAGGATTGTAGATATCTTGTGAGGAACCACCACCATATTTTATTTCACCATTTATTAAGTGGCCAACTATTTTTGCAGAATTATTTTTATCTTTTATCGCGCTTACCATTTTTTAGACCTTACCACGCTGGAGGATTACAATTTTGTCCTTTATCTGGATTACACTTATCTTCTTTTGAATCTTCTTTATTTTCTTTTGCTTCTACTGGAGGATTACAATTTTGTCCTTTATCTGGATTACACTCATCTTCTTTTGAGTTATCTCCACTATGTTTATGACCATCTGCGACCATATAGCCATTGCTAAACAAATTATTATCTAGTGGATTTTCAGTAGCATTAGTGAACATAAAAAATGCAAAACTAACAATAAAACCACCACCTAGTAATTTAGCCAATAATCCGATTCTATTTTTTGCTTTCATTATTTTTTCCTATTTGAATTGTACTTAGCTCTAAAAGCGTCATAAAGTACAGGTAAACTTACTACATGTCTAGATAATGCTAGCCCACATCTGATTGATTGATTCTTACTTATTTGGCATTAAATGTTGGAGCCCATCTCAGGCAGATTCCTTAATTTCGTCCGGGGCAGACAATGTATCAGTCAATTCATTTAGTGTGTCACGGAGTTCATAAAATTCTTTATCATTAAGACCTGTTTTACATGCAACCTGTTCTTGCAATTTAGCAACAGAGTGCTCAAGGTCTGAACCTTCTTTCGTTAAGTAGATAAATGTACGTCGTTCATCTTTTTTATCGCGCTGTCTTTTAATAAACTTAATTGATTGCAATCGCTTAAGCATAGAGCTAATTGTCGGTGCATCTAATTTTAATGTTTTTGCCAATTCGTTAACTGTTATGCCATCTTTTTGCCAAAGTACCAGCATTACTAGATACTGAGGATAGGTTAATCCAACCGTTCCAAGGCGTTTTCGGTATGTACGAATAATTGAATTTGTTGCTGCATACAGTGCAAAACACAATTGGTGGTCGAGAAGTAAGTTATCGTATCGGGTCATTGTTTTTTGCGTTATTTTATCTATCTATTCTAGCATAAAAGTAATTTTTTTTTGTAGTGTATAAATATCGCGCTAAACTAGTCATTATGAAACTAACGGATTGTTATAATTTCCATGATTTTAGAAAGCTTGCCAAGCAACGCTTACCCTCGCCAATATTTCATTATATAGATGGTGCGGCAGATGATGAAGTAACATATCGTCGTAACACCAAATCATATGATGATGTGGATTTGGTGCCTAATGTGCTAGCAGGGGTTGAGAACATAGATCTCTCAACGACCATTTTTGGAAAAAAAATTAAGTTACCTTTTTATTGTGCTCCAACTGCCTTACAAAGATTATTTCATTATGAAGGGGAGCGTGCGGTAGCAAAGGCTGCACAAAAACATGGAACAATGTTTGGTATTTCCTCATTAGCCACGGTGAGTGTTGAGGAAATAGCTGAGATATCAAATACGCCAAAAATGTTTCAATTTTATTTCCATAAGGATCGTGGTTTAAACGATAGTATGCTTGAGCGCGCTAAGGCTGCTAAATTTGATGTTCTTGCTTTAACTGTCGATACAATCACCGGAGGGAATCGCGAGAGGGATCTTAGAACCGGATTCACTTCTCCACCAAAATTAACTCCATCTAGTTTGCTTAGTTTTATTTCAAAACCGATTTGGACATTTAATTACCTGACTAAACCGAAATTTGAGTTGCCGCATTTGCAGGACTATGTTGGTGAGGGTACAAATATTTCAATTTCAATCGGAGAGTATTTTTCTACCATGCTTGATCAAACTGTTAATTGGAAGGATGCTGAAAAGCTTTGTTCAAAATGGGGTGGTCATTTTGCGCTCAAGGGAATAATGAGTGTTGAAGATGCAAAAAGGGCAGCTGATATTGGGTGCACGGGTATTATGCTATCAAATCATGGCGGACGTCAGCTGGATGGATCGAGAGCACCATTTGATCAGTTGGCTGAAATTGTTGATGCTGTTGGTGATAAGATTGATGTCATATGTGAGGGTGGTATCCAGCGAGGCACACATATTCTAAAGGCATTATCAATTGGTGCAAAAGCGTGCTCCGGTGGACGATTATATCTTTATGCATTAGCTGCAGCAGGACAAAAGGGTGTGGAGAGGGCATTAGATCTCTATCGCGCTGAGCTTGAGCGTGACATGAAGTTAATGGGCCGTACCTCAATCAATCAACTGAGCCGTGACAATTTAAAATTTCGTTAGATATAGCAACAGGGGTTCTGCAACCCGAAACAATTCAAATATAACAATTTCAGGTTATTTCATTAAAAAAACCTAGACAAATACCCTAATTGTCTATATTTCTAGTAATATTCTAGATTTAAATTAGAATAAATATAGAACTTATATCATATCTGTGTAGACTCACTCCTCATAAAGTATCCATAAATAAATATAAATAAATATAAATAGAGGAAGACAACATGAACGCACTAAATAAGATTTCACTATACGGTTTATCTGCTGTGCTTTTATTCGCACTTGCTGTAACCGCTAATGCATCAGCAATAATTGATGCGCAATCAAAAATAATTACAACTAGTCAAAAGTAACATCCGTAACATTCGGGGAGGGAGAGATGGAAACGTTAAATAGAATATCACTAATTGGCTTATCAGGTGTCGCACTCTTTGCTGCCATATTAACGATCAGTAAACCGCTATTACCTAATCAGCAGTTTAATGAAAAGCTAAGTCGCGATATTACAATTGATTCAGGCGGCACTGTGTTAAACAAGCCAAATGAAATTAAAGTTTCTATTGAAACCCCAAGCGAATTTATCTTTGTTACTGACAGGCCCAAATACTGGTTGTAAATAACCGACAACACTAGGAGAAGATATAATGGAAACACTAAACAAAATCTCATTGTTCGGTCTACTCGGAGTTTTAATGTTCTCATTGGCCGTGACAGCCGATGAAATTGTACCGATCAAGGATCAAGTAACAGATTCGCTTGTTGTAAAGCAGAATGAAAACGCTGTTCTTGATAAAACTCAGTTAAGGAAGAGGTATGAACAATTAGATCGAAGAACAACATTAGGTAAAATTACAGATAAAAGAGCTTATAGGTAAATGTTACTACTATACTGGAGTGAGTTCAGTTATTAGCATAAAGATGATAATGAGTATTAATGACAAGTTTGTTAGTTTTATTCATTATAAAAAAACCGGTTGTATGAGACTGCCGGTTTTTTTTTACTATAAGGAATTTATTAAGAAACATAAATGACGATAACAGTTAAATGCAAAGCTAATATGTTGCAATAGAAATGGGGGCGAAAATTAATGACTTCAAGTAAAAAAGAGAATACTTCTTATTACTCAATTGGAGCTGTTGCCAGGCTTACTGGGATCACTGTTCATACCCTTAGGGTCTGGGAACAAAGATATAATGCAATTGAGGCTGAACGATCTGACAGTGGTCGTCGTCAGTATACTTCACATGATGTGGATCGCTTGATGAGTCTAAAGTTCTTGGTAGATCGTGGCTGTCAAATAAGCTCTATTGCAGCTTTGTCTGAGAATAAATTAAATAAACTCCTTAACGAGTACAATAACCAAAAATCAATATCAACAGCAGTCAGAAAAAAAGACAAACCAAGTGTTGCAATATTTGGAGAATATTTACCTGCCAAAATAAAAAAGATCAATTGTAACCTTGATGATTTTGCAATCGTCTTTTGTGGTTCTGATATCAATAGCTTCAAGGCTGACTCTAGACGTATAAAGCCAGATATTATAATTCTTGAATTCGCTGTTATCGATGAACATGTCATGCGATTAGTCGGTGAGCTTCGTAAAATTACAAATTCAAGACGTATTATTGTTATTTATAGTTATGCTCGTAGCGTTGATATAAAGAGAATTAATGACGATATTACAAGAACAATGAAGGCTCCGGTAACTCTAGAAGAAATATTCAATACAATATCTTTATTGAATACACCTATACCGATTAATAATAGCCCAAAAGTAGAAATTCAACCAAAACGACCAGTAGAATTTACTGCGCCAGCAAAACGCTTTTCAAGAAACACACTGGCAGTTCTTGGTGATATAACAAGTAGTATAGCTTGTGAGTGCCCCCATCATTTAACCGAACTCGTAATCAATCTATCTAATTTTGAAGCTTATAGCGCTGAGTGTGTAAACAAAAGTCCAGAGGATGCAGAACTTCATGCGTATCTTCAGTCCACAACAGCAAGTTGTCGTGCAGCGATGGAGGAGGCGCTGGAGAAGGTTGCTATTGCTGAGGGAATTGATTTTGAGGTGATAGGATAATCTTCTGGCACTATGTCCACTTATTCCAGTAGGGTTCCGGTAAATATAACTCATAAATAAAGTCGATGAATGTTCTGACTTTTGCCGGCAGATACTTTCTATCATTATATATTGCATATATTGGTTGTTTCTCTGGCTCGTAATTTTCTAACAATGCTTTAAGGCGTCCCGCTTGAATATCAAGACCAATCATGTAGGTTGGTAACTGTGCTATACCACAACCTTGAATTGATGCTATACGTAATGCATCACCACTGTTACATTGAATATCACCAGATATTTTTATTTTTTTAGAACGTCCATTTTCAAAAAACTCCCATTTGCTAATATCATTTCGTGGCATGTAGATAAGGCAGTTATGTTCTAATAGATCCTCTGGTTTTTTAGGGACACCATTTTCTTTAATATATTCCGGAGAGGCACAAATAACACGTCTCGCCGATGCTATACGTCGAGATACATACATTGAATCATTTAATTTGCCTACGTGAAAAGCAAGATCAATATTATCCTCGACGAGATCTGGTATTCTTTGAGATAACTCAAGATTTGCTGTAACTCCTGGGAATTTTTTTAAGTACAGTGATAGTGCCCGAGATAAATGAAACGCCCCAAAAGAAGGCTGCGCCATTATATTCAGTTTTCCTTTAGGTTCTGAATTAAGTTGTGATATGGACGAATCAGCCTCATCAATCTCGCCTAAAATGATATTTACTTTGTCGTAATAGAGCGCGCCTGCATCAGTCAGATTTAATCTTCTTGTTGTTCGATTAAAAAGTCTCACACCAAGAGAATCTTCTAGGCTTTGGACATGCTTGCTGACCATGGCTTTTGATAGAGATAACTTTTTGGCTGCTACCGAAAAACTTCTGTTTTTAGCGACTGCCGTGAAAACCCGCATTCCAACTACTTTATCCACTAAAATATCACCCCTTTTATTGTTTCATAATAGGAAATAATATTTCAATAAAAGAGGTATTGTCAACCATATTATCTAACTATATGATGCGCCTCATTAAAAGATATCTGATTTATTGTTAGGAGAAAATGAATGAAAAAAATGTTGTCGGTTGTTCTTATATTATCGCTTTCGTGGCATTACCCAAGTTTGTCAGCGAATGAGTTAGGCGATGCGCACAAGAGTCACTCATCGCTGCCGATAAGCAAAGTAAGAACATTGTGGTTTATTCCAAACACACAATCCGGAACGATGGCTTACTTATATCCATGCAATGTGAGTTGTGTGGATAACAAAATAGTAAGTTTGATGCCCGATATAGATGTAGTTGTTTATATGAATGGGTCTGTTTCATATTGGGTAGATACAGAGACTGGTTGCCATTATGAGTTACCAGGTAATCAGCCAATGCTTGATGAGAATGTAAATAACCTATGTGTAGAGAAGTCGAGTATATAAATTAATGATTGTCTAACCTCCCCCTGCAAAGCTTTATCCGCATGAGAAATCATGCGGATTTTTTTTTGGGATAAAAAAAGGAATATATAAAAATGTTACATGAGAAAATTTTAATTATGGGTACTACGCATGAAGGAGAAAAATTTCGTCCAAGTGATTGGGCAGAGAGACTTTATTATATGGTTGCTGATTACGGAACAAATGGTCGAATCACTTTTAACCCTCTTGTTAATATAAACCAGGAAGATAGTTCAAAATGTTTTGTTATTAACGCAACACTAAAGAATAAAAATCCTAAAATTTTTGATTTTTTAGTTGATTTCGCAAGATGCAATAAACTCGAAACTAGAGATCAAAATCGTAATCTAATACAACTTTAATTTAGAAAGGACGTTAAGAATTAGAAGGATATGTTGAGGCCAACAAATCCACTAATTGGTGCGCCAGCTCCAAAAAATCTTGAATCTTCAAAATCATCAAAGATTTCATCAGCCTCTCCGAGAAGACCAAATGATTCGTAATCATTGTCGAATAAATTATTAACCTTCGCAAAGAGAGTGAAATTTTTATGGAACGTGTATGTCGCATTAACATTGGTAACAAAGTATCCATTGACTGGTTTTAACAGGTTGGCTTCGTCACCACGAATAATTTGATCTGAATTATAAATTCCACTAATACCAATCGAAAAACGGTCATTAACAGCATAATTACCACCAATTTTAAATGAATGTTCCGGAATACCAGGAATCCGATCACCTGATTCAACCTGAATTTCACTTGCTGTTCCATCACCATCTAGATCGTCTTTACCTGGATGATTTGCACTAACACCGATAAACGCATCTTCATAAGTGGCTTCTACAAAGCTATAGTTCATGTACCAATTCAGTCTCTTTTTAAACACACCCGACAATCCGAGTTCACTACCAACTCGACGTGTGTCACCAATATTTTGGAAAAAACCTCTACTTGAAGTCGCTCCACCAACAGAACCAAACACGATGTCATCTTTATTCGTGCTATGAAATAAGCTTATGTTGAAATTATATCCATTTCTCATCGTTCCTCTGACACCACCCTCGAAACTTTTTGTGACAACCTGTTTTAGCGGAGGATCAGCGAGAAACGCGTTTGGTAAACTACAAGGCGCAGATTGGTCCGCACAAAGAAGTTCAATTGGTGTTGGCGCACGAGCCGATTCGCTATAACTAGCATATAAGTTGCTAGAGTTAGTCACACTGTAAGTCAAACCAAATGCTGGATTCAGACGATTAAAATCATGCTCCCCATTAAGTAGCGCTGGATTTTCAGGGCTGGCAAAAATTGTCTGATTTGTTCTATCGCCCAAAACAATATGGGTGTGGTTAAAGCGTGCTGATGCAGTTAATGATAGTTTGTCACTCACTGACAATGTATCCGTTGCATATAAATACCAGGTTCGATTATGAGCTTTAACGAAAGTACCTTCCTCAGGCACAAATATTCCAGTGCTCACTGTTGAGCGATCTGCACCTGCTAATTCACAATCAGCGCCCGCAAAGGTACAGCCTAGCGAAGCAATTTCAACCCTAGCAAAGTGGGTAATTAATCCCTGCTGATATCCACTACCAAAAATAAATTGATTCTCTTTCCCCATTAAATCAGCAATTATTGTCGCCTGAAGATTTGCACCAAAGCCTTCTTGTTTACGTTCAATAATATTATTTATTGCATCACGACTTGTTCCATTAGCATTGGTAGCCGAAACACTATTCCCTTCTTGATCTTCAATATCCTCACTGTCTTCTTGTAAATTACCACCACCAGCTTCGAACTCTGATCCATCACCGTTAAAACTATCGGTTTTATTTTTTCTATAAAAAATATTACTACTTATTTGCATAGTATTGAAAAGCCATTGAGTACCCGACAGATTAAGCATCGTCATTTTATTTTCTGTGATATCAGGTGATGTGAAAACCGCAGCCCTATCAAGTGCGAGCAATTCAACTGGTGAGGCTCCGTTACCAATTAGGTTTGTATCGGCATGGTTTACAGTTAAATCAATTGTTGTGTCGCTACTACGATAACTAAAAGCACTGAAAATAGTGTAAGCATCTGATGGGGAAGCGTCGCGCCAGCCATCTTCATCGAAGTGATTTAATGTTAGGTAGTAACCTAATTTTCCATTATTACCACCACTCTCAAGTGTGTTAATGATGCGTCCAAATGAACCACCATAAGATTCAAGATTATGTCCTGGGTGACTAAATCCATCTTTTGTTGTGATTGATAACGCACCACCTAGTGTGTTGAGACCAAAAATAGGATTGGCTCCACCAATTAAATTTATCCCACCTATTGATGCCTCGGGGACAAGATCCCAATTCATTGAATCGCCCATAGGCTCATTGATACGTACTCCATTCTGATAAACCGCTAACCCTTGTGGTAGACCGAGTAAGGGGGACAGGGTGTAACCTCTATATTGTATGTCAGATTGGAGCGGATTGTTTTGAGCATCGTTAATGGTGATGCTTCCCAGATTACGGTTCAAAAAATCTGTAAGTCCGAGTGTTTGACTACGTTCGATATCTTCACTGGATGCTGATTGAATATTAAAAGGGATTAGTTCCTCAGGCAGACCAACACCATGGGCTGGCGTTGTTCCAATTACCTCAACGGTGCTTTGCTGTTCTATCTCGTTATTTCCAGCTGCTATGCTAGATAGATAAGGGAGAAAAAGTCCCAAAGTAATTAAGCTATATTTTATTTTT
>MDSV01026215.1_pt1 | contig 20237 bp, 16 predicted proteins | sample 810851 | NCBI WGS metagenome assembly MDSV01 (sample SAMN05326640, study PRJNA326480) | marine metagenome | isolation source: seawater | place: Atlantic Ocean: North East | collected 2012 | reverse complement strand
GAGGGACATCTCCGGCATCATCGGCAGTATCACCAGCATCATCGGCAGTATCACCAGCATCATCATTAGAATCATCGGCAGTATCACCGGCATCATCACTAGAATCATCGGCAGTATCACCGGCATCATCACTAGAATCATCGGCAGTATCACTATCATCTGGAATTTCATCTGCCATATTTTCACTTACAGCCGATGAACCCTCTGAGGATGCCTCTTCAACATTTGCCAGTTGTTCGCTATCAGCACCCGCATTAATTGCGGCTTCAATTGAACCCTCAGATGAACCAGATTCAGCTGCCTCAATAGCATCATTTAATTCAGATTCATTCGCACCTGCTTCAAGTGTAGCTTCTACCGCGCCACTTGTAGAGCCTTCGGAAGATGCCCCGGCAATTTCAGTAATATTTTCAATTCCCATTTCAAAAGCCGCTTCGATAGCCCCAAACCCCGACCCGGAAGAAGCGGCATTTATTGCGTCAGTAACTTGACTGGGGTCAACTTCTGCATCTAAAGCTGCTTCAACAGCTCCTTGAGTTGCTCCAGAAGAGGCGGCTTTAATTATTTCTTCTAAGTTAATCTCGTCAAAGAGATTTGGATTGATTACTGTACGGGGATTCGCACCATTGGCGGAAGCCGCTTCAATTATACCTTTTGATGAACCAGAAGAGGAAGCTCTTACAATATCTGCTAGTTGGCTTTCAACAGCACTCGTTTCAGTCACTACATTGATTGCGCCACTTGTGGAACCTGATGCTGCTGCGCGGATTGTAGAGTTTATTGCAATTTCAGCAATAACTACAGCCTCAAGAGTACCCTCGGAGGTACCAGTAGAAGTTGCTCCTGAGATTTCAAACACTTCAAGTTCGGCTTCAACAGCTGCTTCAAGTGCACCAGAAGATGCCCCGGAAGAAGAAGCCTCAACAACTTCATTTAAATTAATTGCTTCAGGATCAATAATTATGCGTGGATTTGACCCATTGCCTGCAACCGCTTCGACTGTACCTTGGGCTGAACCAGAAGAGGCGGCTTCAGCAATTACAGCTACCTCAATTTCAGCATCAACGGCCGCTTCAATTGCTCCAGAAGAAGAGCCGGAAGAGGAAGCTTGTACAACTTCTGATACTTCAATTTCAGCAACGACAGCGGCCTCAACCGTACCTTCGGCTGAACCAGCAGAAGTTGCTTCAACGATCTCTATATAATCTTTAAAATTTACTACGCCATCATAATTAATATCTCCGGCTAAGATTGCTCCTTCTACAGCACCTCTTGAAGACCCAGATGACGAGGCAGCTGCAACGGGACCTACATCTATATTAGAAATTACAGCTGCTTCAATTGTGCCTTCAGCTGAACCAGCAGAAGTTGCTTCAGCTACCGCCGCGACATCGATCTTAGCGAAATATGCAGCTAAAACTGCGCCAGAAGAACAACCAGAAGAAGAAGCTCTAGCAATAGTTTCTGCTTTTGTTGTAGCTTTAATGGCTGATGAAATTGCTCCAGTTAAGGATCCAGCCGCCGCAGCCTCAACAACAGCAGGCACATTAACATCTGCGGCAACAGCTGCTTGCACCGCACCATCAGTTACTCCAGAAGCAGTAACCTGAGCAATCATGGCTAAATCTAAGTTTGCTCTAAAGGCAACATCTATGATTGCAGTAGTAATATTATTTGTAGTTACTAAGATTGCTTCAGTTGAAGAAGTGTCATTGACCTGAGATTCTATTACGCTTGAAACAAATCGTTTTAAGTCTACAGGGTTACTAATATCAACTCTTAGTTCTTTGAGCACCTTTTTAACTGCAGGGATTCCTCTAGCTTCGATCCGAGCGATTTGGCTTTGACTTATAGTCGATATATTTGATTGGGGAAATACTTCGGAAGTGAGTATAAAAAGTGGCAATATAAAGTAGAAGAATCTCATTGTATTAAATATTCAGTTAAATTATAAACATAAAGTATCTCATTTTTTCTACAAGTCTTATTTTATTCTTTTACTGAGCTGTGACATTATTCAGACCATGCATAGATTTGCACTTAGGGAGCGTTAAACAGATTGTTGGTAGCACCCTAAAAGCGGATGAATTAAAATTAGTGGTTAATTTCGAAAGCGATCAATCTTCGGCTGAATATGCGCGTATGTACGCTTCGGATAATTTGCAAGGGGGGCATTTAATTATGCTCGGTCCTAAGAACGAAGCATCAGCGATATCGGCCTTGAAAGCTTATCCCGGGGGCTTCCAGTTAGGCGGGGGTGTGACCCTTGAAAATGCGCAATCATGGATCGACTACGGGGCTTCTCACATCATAGTGAATTCATGCTTATTTGACGTGTATGGAGATTTTGTAGCGAGGCAAATAGAGCAATTAGTTAACTTAGTCGGTAAGAATAAAATTGTTATTGATTTAAGCTGCCAAAGTAAAGGTGATGCTTGGGTTGTAATGATGGATCGCTGGCAAAAAGAAACCAATATCAGAATCGATAAAGACACCTTGACTTCATTGTCTAAGTATTGCGATGAGTTTCTAGTGCATGCAACCGACCTTGAAGGTAAGTGTGAAGGAATTGATTTAGGTTTAGTGGAATTTCTGGGCTCTAATTGTCCAATAAAATCTACTTATGCTGGGGGCGTAAGTGCTTTCACAGATCTAGAGGCAGTCAAACGTGCGAGTAGTGGCCGTGTTGATTTAACAATTGGTTCTGCTTTAGATATATTTGGGGGGTCTCTAGTAAAATATAAGGATTGCGTTGAATGGAATAAGCTCAGTTAATACGGCTTTATTAGATATTTAATTCATGGAGATCCTAAGTGTTAGTTTTGCAATTTTTCTCATTAAGCTATCCTTCGTTGTGCTTCCAACCGTTTTGGCGGTAAAATTAATTTTGTTCACGCCCAACAAAGACAGCTTAAGGAAACAACTCAGTTCTAAGTTATTAGGTGACCCATCACTGATAAAGGGCGTATTTTTTAATAGTTGTATTTACTTAATAGCGGCCGGAGCGCTCTTAATGGCCGTCGTTCTCGGCATCGTTCTTTTCCGCTAAATTAAAATCAATATTTTAATGACCCCATAAAATATTCTTTATTATGCTTTGGTTCTTACTTTTGTTATTCCTCACGCTAGGAACGGTGCTTTCTTGGAGTTTAATCTATTTGATATTAAACTCTAAGTTTAAAGATCTTTTTACCTCAGAATTACAGCCTCATCATACCCACGTTAACCAAACTGCACGGCTTGGGGGTATCGGCATTATCTTTGGAATGGTTGCTTCCTTTGTGCTACTTTGGATTTTATTTAAGCAGCACCCACAAATGAACGAGCTGACTCCATATGCAATATTGGTCGGCGCGATTGGCTGCTTTTTATTAGGCTTTTTTGACGATATAAAGCCAGTCGGAGCAGTATTTAAATTTTTGATACAGGTGCTGATCGCTATTTTTGCGCATCAATGTGGCTTATCTATAGATCGTATTTTTCTGCCCTTTATTGAGGCGAATTTAGATTTAAGTTCATTTAGTTTAATTTTAACTGTAATATGGTTTGTCTCAATTATAAATCTGATGAACTTGATCGATGGTTTAGATGGATTAGCGGGTGGGATTGGTCTCATGTTGATGGTCCTGCTGGTGATTCTTGGTATTGACAAAAACCTCCCACTTTCAGTTTTTCTAGCGATGGGGATGGCAGGGGCAGTCTTGGGTTTTTTAATCCATAATTTCCCGCCGGCTAGGGTTTATATGGGAGATTCAGGTGCCTACACAATTGGATTTATGATTGCAGCCTTGTCTTTGATGAATTTCCAAAAGGGTGCGGTTTTAGCCGCTTTATTAGGTCCAATGCTTGCGATGGCACTGCCAATTATCGACGTGGCTTTCGCGCTCATTCGTCGTTCTATTCAAGGGCTACCCTTATTCAGGCCCGATAAAGAACACATCCATCATCAGCTCATTCGTTCAGGGATATCCCACAAGAAAACTGTACTGATTTTATACGGCGTTTCTCTAATAGCGTTGGTAGGGGGTGTTTTAATCTTTTCAAACCAAGGTCGATACTTCCCTTTATTCATAGGCTTTTCTTCAGTCATTGTTATTTTTACATTTAGAATGAACCAAGGTCAGCCATCTAGCTTTAAGAAGCTATTTACGGACTCCCTCGAATCTCGTTACGAGGTGCAAAATGCGGTGAAGTTATCTAAATGGTTTGTTTCGGAAGTCGATCGTGTTCGAGTCGCCGAAGATCAATGGAGTGATTTTCGGTGGGTACTTAAAAAAATCGGTTTCCAGCGCGTAATTTTGCAAGTAGGTTTTGAACAAAGAATATATGAATCAGTCAAAGAAGCTCAGGAGACTTTAGAATCTGCACCTTTTAAATTAGATAGCTTAGGTCCTGGAAGCTTCATTCAATTTTACGTAGATAAGCAGTTGTTTACCGAACGCCGCTTTAAGTTAGTCAGTGATATCGCCTACGAGACTTGGCTTATCGGCTGTAAAAAGTGGATGGACCTTAACCAGTCGAAATATACCTTTGATAGCATTGCTAATAAGCATGAAAATACAGCCATAGAAAATGCTCGTGACTTATACATGCCTTAATCCAAATCATTGTATTTTTTAATGCGATTGATATAAGTTTTACCAAATAAGCGATATTTCAATGCTCCAGTCTAATAAAAAGAGAAGACGTATCCCGATAGCAATTAGGGAGCGACTCGTCTGCCTAGCGGCATCGATGACCTTGGTATTTACGGCTTGGTCAATTGGCGGTTACAATGACTGGGCGCTACATCTTTTGTTTTTATGCGCACTTTTGACCTTCAGCTTTAGTATTGCTCCGATGCCAATTTCATGGAACGGCTATGACTGTCGACACGGCTTTTCAATTAATATTAAGAGACTATTAAGACTTCCCTTCTTTTGGCTTGGTACAATCTTTTTAATTTATATACTGATTCAATATTTAAATCCCTCTGTCGAACTGGTTAGGGGGAGTGAGGGCTGGTGGGTTCAATCAATTAGTCCTCCCTTGGGAGCAGGAATGCCATCAAGCGTAAAGGCGGACTATTCAGAAATGAATTCGTTTAGGGCCTTAGTTATTCATGCGGCAGCTATGCTCACTGTTTGGGGAATTCTAGTCGGGATTCAAAGACGGAAAACTGTACTAGTTATACTTTGGTCCTTTGTTCTGTCTGGAACTCTTATGGGCTTTATTGCCATTTTACAGGAATTTAGTTCCAATAAGACATGGGGCACCACGCAGTATATTTTATGGTCTATTGAGTCTTCAAATTTTTATCCTTGGGGTACTTTTATGTACCGAAATCAAGGGGTAGCATTTTTAATTCTAACATTAATTGTGGCTGGAGCACTCTACTTTATATATCTAAGAAAGAATTCAGTAATTTATTCTCAACGAAGTCCCCATTTGCTCTGCTACCTAATTGTCTTTATTCTCGGGGGATCTATATGGTTGGCGCTCTCACGTGCAGGAATTTTTCTAGGAGGTGTTGCGCTCCTTACATTTTTTATTTTAGCATTGGTAAATTCTTTTAATAAAGTTCTTAAAGGTGAATCAAAGTGGGTTTTTTTGGTTTTTTTAGTTCTTGGAACCGGCTGCGGACTTTTATTTTCGCAATTTTCTAATTGGGAAAGTCTTAATAAAAGATTGATAAGCCTTCAGTCAAATATCGAAAATATTCAGAGCTCCGATCGATTTTTAACAAGCAAAGTAACTCTGGAAATGGCAAGTAAACGTTTAATATTTGGTTGGGGTGCAGGTTCGTTTAGGTACATTTTCCCCATACATCAAAAAAATTATGACCAACTTTGGTATTATTATAAACATCCTACTATCGGCTGGGTAGGGCGTAAAGAATATCATTATGCGCACAACGATTGGTTTCAATTTCTTGCCGAGTATGGCATAATAGGGTCTTTTATTATTTTTCTTTTATTGTTAGACTTAATTTTAAGAATAATAAAAGGTTACAAGGCAACTTATTCGGGAACGATATTTATTATTGTAGGGGTTTCAGTTATTTTTATTCATAATATATTTGATTTTATCTTTAGTAGCCCAGCCTATTGGGTTGCTTTTTGGGGGTCTATGGTTCTTGTATCAAAATTGTTGAGTTTAGAGGCAATGATTCATAAAAAAGAAGTATGAGAATTTTAGTGACAGGCGGAGCTGGATTTTTAGGTAGCCATTTATGTGATGCTCTAATTGACAGGGGAGATGAGGTGATTTGCTTAGATAATTTTTATACGGGGGCTAAGAAAAATATTGAACATCTTATTGAGCATAAGAATTTCGAAATCATGCGTCATGACGTGGTTGATGCATTTAAATTAGAAGTCGATCAGATCTACAATTTGGCCTGTCCTGCATCCCCGGTCCAGTATCAGAATAACCCTATTAAAACTATTAAAACTTCTGTTATGGGTGCTATCAATTGCTTGGGATTAGCCAAGCGCGTTCAGGCTCGAGTCTTCCAAGCCTCTACTTCTGAAATTTATGGCGATCCCTTAGAATCTCCTCAAAATGAAACGTACTGGGGGCATACTAATCCTATCGGGCGGAGGGCTTGTTACGACGAAGGTAAGCGGTGTGCGGAGACTTTGTTTTTTGATTACTATCGTCAGAATAGGGTTGATGTCCGAGTAGCGCGAATTTTCAATACTTATGGGCCAAGAATGCTTCCAGATGATGGGCGTGTCATTTCCAGCTTTATCTATAGCGCGCTTCAAAATAAGCCCATAAAAATATATGGAGAAGGCAAACAGACTCGCTCTTTTTGCAACGTATATGACATGGTGAGGGGTATGATCCTTTTTATGGACCAAGAAAAACACATAGGCCCTTTAAATTTAGGAAACGACTTTGAGGTAGCGATTATTGATTTAGCTAAATTAATCATAAAATTAACAAAGAGTGATTCTGAAATCAAATTTGAGCCTCTGCCCGAGGATGATCCTATGCAAAGAAAGCCTGACATATCCGCAGCTAAAGAATTAATTGATTGGAGTCCTGAAACTGATTTAGAGGAAGGACTGGTCGATTTGATAAATAGCATTATATCCTTAAGCGATTAGAAATTGCTTGGAATTGGCATGGGAATCCCTAACTGTTAACTGTCGTTTTATGAATATTTTACTCACAGGCTGTGCTGGTTTTATCGGCTCACACACACTCGAGCGTTTATTATCAGATGGGCATACGGTACTTGGGGTTGATAATTTTGACCCTTTTTATTCAAGAGTTGCAAAAAATCAGAATCTTAAAGAAGCCCTCAATTATGTTACATATGGTAAGGTGATCGATCCAGCATCTTTTGAATTAATAGAAGCCGATTTAGCCGAGTCAGCCACTTATCCCAAAATAGAATTCTTAGCTGGTAGTAAGCCAATTGATGCCATTATTCACTTAGCAGCTAAGGCTGGAGTACGACCATCAATCGAAGACCCTCAAGGTTACCAGCGTGCTAATGTAATTGCTACACAGAACCTCTTGGAATTTGCAAAGAAGCATTCGATTAGGCAATTTATTTTTGCCTCCTCTTCCTCTGTCTATGGGGTGAACCAAGATGTCCCGTGGAAAGAAGAAGACGCAGTTCTTAAGCCAATCAGCCCTTATGCGAGCACCAAGGTCAGTTGCGAGCTCATGGGTCATGTCTATTCTGAGTTATTTAATATCCGCGTTTTAGGGTTACGTTTTTTTACAGTATATGGACCTAGGCAAAGGCCAGATTTAGCGATTAATAAATTTATAAGACTTATTTCAGAAGGTAAGCCAATCCCAGTTTTTGGCGGTGGGTCTACCAGAAGAGATTATACGTACATTGATGATATCGTTGAGGGGGTTGTTGGGGCGCTTCATTATGACCGCACTAACTATGAGCTCTTTAATCTTGGCAATGATCAGACGGTAACTCTATCTCAAATGATTGAGATAATAGAGTCTTTAATTGGCAAGAAAGCGATTGTTGATCGACAGCCAGAGCAACTCGGAGACGTTCCTCAAACCTGGGCTGATATTACAAAATCTAAAGCATTGCTGAAGTACTCACCTAAGGTAATTTTAGAATTAGGCATTAAAGCTCAAATAGAATATTCGTCAAAGTGAATAGTTCCGATAAATTTTCTAAAATTGGATATATTCTTTCTAGTAGAGTAGTTGTTACGGGGTTAAACTTTATAACACTTATTGTTTTTGCAAGATTCTTGTTGCCGGAAGATTATGGAATTTTTGGATTAACTATTTCTCTAGTTGGAGTTTTTAGGTTAATTATTAATTTTTATACAGAGTATATTATACACGATAAAGGAATAGGCTTAAAAGAGATGTCTACTTTCTTTTGGATAAATATTATTATATCTTTAAGCTTATTTCTTGGGACTATATTTTGTAAGGAGCCTATATCATTTTTTAGCGGCATGCCAGAGCTTGGTAGCACCTGCTCGGTATTAGCCTTTTTGATTATTATAGAGAGCTTAGGAATTCAAAGTAGGATAATGATGATAAAATCATTAAATTTTAAGGCTTATTCTACCATAGAGGCAGCGTCTGTTTTAGCTTCTTTTATAATATCATTTGCAATAATATTATGCGGATTTTCTTACTGGGGTTTAATATTTAAATTCTCACTTGATACGCTTATCGCAAATTGCACTTTCATTTTCGCAAGCAAGTGGTTGCCTCGATTAGACTTCAAGCGATCACTTATGTTGGGTGGGTTGAGATACAGTATTCCATTAATTGCAAATTCTTTTGTGATGTCTTTTAGTTTATTTGCGCAAAATTTTATAATAAATAAACATCTAGGAAAGTCCAATTTAGGAGTTTTTAATCAAGCCAACAAGGTATACACAATTGCACTTCAATCCGTTGTTTATCCGATTGGACGATTTGCATTTCCTTATTTATCAAAGAAAAAAGACGACCCTGATGATTTTAAAAGGGAATATTTATATCTTTGTAAAACCTTATCAATCATGGTCCTTCCGATGGCTTTTTTTATAATAGCGTTCCCAAAAGAGATAGTATTGATAATCCTCGGAAAAAATTGGTTAGAGGTGGTCCCAGTTTTAAAAAGCTTCTCCTTTGTATTGTTAGCAAATTGTTTTCTAAACACTCATAGATGGCTTTTTTTAAGCTTAGGGAATACCTTTAGAATGTTTATCATGGCATTATTAAAGACATTATTGTATATTTTAGCAGTTATTATTGCCGTAAAAAAAGGTCTAGTTGCAGTAGGTTATGCTTTATCATTAGTTGAGTTCGTTCTCCTAATTCCGTTTATTTTAGTTGCAAAAGCGGGAACTAAAATATCGCTCATTGAGATTGCTAGATCTCAGTTAATAGGAATTACATCGGCCGCTATATCCCTAACCCTTCCTCTTTTAGCTTGGCATTTTTTTAACGGCGTTAGCACTGTAGTATTTATATCAATTATTATGCCACTTTATCTATCCGTGTACATTTTTTTATTAAGCCACTTTAAAGTTCTTGAGTTCCTTAAGGGGCAGAGTGCAAACAGTGGCAGCTAATAGGTCCCAAGTAATTGCTTAGAAGCATATAGCGCATTTTTTAATAATACTAAACTAACTTATATTTAGATTACCTTTAATGAAGAAATTGTTCAAAGCCTCATCTGCATTATTTCCTTATTTTGCCTTAGCGTTATGCTTTGGTAGTGGGTCTTTCACCTTTGGCCTTGCCCCAAGTATGAGGGTTCCCCTTCTGTTTACTGGGTTTTTAATGCTAAGTTTATTTTGGCTTAGCAAATTGGGGTCATTTAATTCTAGGAATGCGGGAATTGCGGTTTGTGGTATTGGATATGGTCTTATTTTTGTTTTGTATGGATATATTAGGGAGCAAAATACAATAGGCATAAACAATATAGTTTTTACCCTTATAGCTTCGGGGTTCTTTGTGAATGGTGTATTATGGGGAGGATCAAAAGTTTCAAAATTCAAAATTTCAAATTTTTTAGTTATATGCGCAATGCCCATAGCAATACTCATTCTTTCAAAATCAACTACCGCATATACTCAATATCTTAATTATGCCATTAATTTGTTAGCAGGGGGAAGAGAATTAAGTTTAGATACGGGCAACCCGGTTGGGGTGGCATATGCTAATAGCTTACTATGTATAACGCTACTTTTTCTATCAATATCAGTTAGGCATATTATTGTAAAAGTATGTTTACTATTAGGGGCTCTCCTGAGTGTTTATATTGTAATTTCAACAGCATCCCGTGGTGCTATATTGTATATATTTATTACATCTATTTTATTTATAATAGCCTACTTTTTTACAACAAAGAAGAAGATCTCTTTATTGGGAAACATTAAAAAATGGGCATTAAATTCCATTGCGATATTGGTTTTTTCAGTGCCGGCATTTTTGCTTTTTAAAGAAAAAGTATTTGTTCTTTTAGACCGAGTTGCAGTCCTTTTTGAGAGATTTTATGAGGCTATTGGGTTTCTTCAAGGGGTTTCTAATCTTGATCAATCAACTAGTGGGAGGTTCGCTGTTTACGAGTATCATTTAGTAAATTGGCTAGATTGGATAGTCTTCGGGGAATATAATTATGCTCCATATCCTCATAATTTAATTTTAGAAGTAATCATGCGTATTGGATTAATGGGCTTTCCTCTATGCATAATTATTTTGTATATTTTATTGAAGAATTTGTATAACTTGTTTAACAATAGTTTCTATAAAAATGCAGATTGGTACTTCTTTTATTTCCTATATTGCTTCTCATTTATGCAATCAATGACCAGTCTTAGTCTTGAGATAAATAGGGGCGTATGGCTTTCATTAGGATTTCTAATTGTCTATTCGCCCATTAGGGCTTATAAGCATAGCTTGGACATATAAAATGAAAAAGTGCCTTATTATATATCCCTTTTTTGCTCACTATAGGTTGCCTATAATCAAAGAAATAACAAATAGTAATTTTGGGTGGGACTTTGAATTAGTTGGAGATAAAAAAACGGCAGCCGGGATCAAAGGTATTGATCCAAGTCTTGCTAAGGAATCTATTGCCCAAGGAGGGCTCAATTGGACATTCACTCCACTAATTAATTTATGCGGTGGTAAGTTGCCTTTATCCTGGCAGCATGGATTAATTAAACGTCTTTTAAAAAGAGACTATAATGCTGTGATAATGTTAGGATCAGTTTATTATCTCACCTACTGGCTAGTAATTCCATTATTAAAAGCTTTTCAAATCCCCATAATTTTTTGGACTCATGGATTTCTAGGCAAGGACAGCAGATTAATGGCTGGAGTACGGCATCTTATGTATGTGCAAGCAAATTCATTATTATTGTACGGCGAAAAAGCTAAGCAAATTATGGACTCTAGCGGTTTATATAAAGGAAAGAAACTATATGTTATTTATAATTCTTTAGACTATTCAGCATTGAATTCAATAGATTTTAGCTGCAAGGAAAGAGATGCCCTAAGAAAAGAACTCTATTTCCACAATGAACTTCCATTGGTAGTTGCGTCAGGCCGAGTGAATAAAAGTAAAAGATTTGATAAACTAATAGAAGCGCTTGATTTATCTATAAAAGAATACGGGATGTTATTTAATCTTTTAATTATAGGAGACGGCCCTGAACTGAAAAAATTGAAAGAAATGGCGAGAGATCGTAAAATTGAACAGTATATAAATTTTGTAGGGGCTAAATATGGAGTGGAAGCCTATCGTTTCCTAATCGCATCTGACTTAAGCGTGATTCCGGGAAATGTAGGCCTTTCTGCAATGCATGCTATGTCAGCAGGCCTTCCTGTCATAAGCCATAATGAGTTTTCTGTTCAGATGCCGGAACATGAAGCAATCATAGAGGGCAAAACTGGGTCTTTTTATAAAAACAAAGACACATATGATCTTATGAAAAAAATCCATCTTTGGGCATATAACCCAAGGCTCTTAAGAGATGCAAAAGCTTGTTGCAAAGCTATAGTAAAAAGCAAATATTCGGTTGATTATCAAAGGGAAATAATAAAAGATTGTCTTTTGAGTTTGGACAATGAACAAAAAAATTAAAGATATATGTAGGCAGCCATATAGAGATCTAAACACGTTCTTATTTAGGCTAATCGGACGCCGTCAAGGAGTACATCGCAAAAGTTATTTTATTAAGCCTAAATTAATAAGTAAGGATTTGAAAGTTGGAGCATACTCTCATTTTTCTGAAGGAGTATCAATAGGCACATTGGTAGAAATAGGCAAATATGTCATGTGCGGCCCAGAAGTTTCTATCGCTATGGGAGAACATAAGTTTAACTCCCCAGGCACAGCTATTATATTTAGTGGGGCTCCCAAAAGAATGAAAACATATATCGGCGATGATGTTTGGATTGGCACTCGTTCATTGATAAGATCAGGGGTGACTATTGGTGAAGGTGCTATTATTGCTATGGGTGCTGTTGTTGTTAAGGATATTCCTGACTATGCAATAGTTGCGGGCGTACCTGCTAAGGTAATAGGCCGCCGTTTTAAGGATCAGGAAAGCATCGAAATACACAAAGAGTACCTAGGGATGTTGCCAGTAAAGGGAGAATACTCAAATCCATTCTAACGTGTGCCTTTAGGTTAATTATAGGACTAGCAATTATGAATTTTAATTATACTAGAAAAGATTTATTACTAAGACTTTTTTGGAGTTTCGGTAGCCTCATTTTCTCGCTAACTCCTAAACATTTTTATGCTTTAAGGCACAATATTTTAAGGCTATTTGGAGCACGCATTGGAGAAGGCTCAAAGATTTACCCTTCTGTAAAAATTACATTCCCCTGGAATCTAAGGGTGGGTAATAAAACCTGTGTGGGTCATAACGTAAGGCTTTATAATCTAGGGCAACTAAATATTGGCAATTCAGTCACAATCTCTCAAGGGGCTCATTTATGTGGAGGAAGCCATGATTACAGTAAGGTTGATACGGCAAAGGATATGCCTCTTATTAAATCAGAAATTAATGTTGAGGACAGTGTATGGATTTGCGCCGATGCTTTTATTGGTCCTAGTGTCACGGTTAGTAAAAAAGCGATCATTGGGGCTAGGGCCGTTGTGATAAATGACGTGCCGGAATGCTCTGTTTATGCGGGCAATCCCGCAAGATTAATTAAGGTTAGAGATGATTAAGGTAGGTATAATAACATACCATTTTGTCGTTAATTATGGGGCGGCAATGCAAGCATGGGCACTCCAAGAGTACCTTTCAAAAAACGGATATTTACCTAAGATTATTGATTACCAGCCAGATCATATTGCTAATGGAGGTAAGATAATTTTCCCCACAAGTCTTCATCAACTTAAAGTAATGGCTTTTAGGCTATTGTTAAAAATAAGAGCCTTACTTTTACTCTTATCAAAGTATGAGAATAAAAAAAAACAAAAGTTCTTTGAGTTTCATAGATCATATTTCTTTTTAACTGAGAAGAAGTACAAAACAATTCAATCTCTAAATGAATCAGAGCATGACTTTGATGTTTTTATTTGTGGCAGCGATCAGATCTGGAATTCCTCCAGACAAGCTGGAATAGATGAAGCCTATTTTTTAAACTTTGCCCCTAAGGATGCCAAAAAAGTTTCATATGCCGCAAGTTTTGGAAGATCAAATTTTGACAAAGCTAATGCAAAGAAATTATCAAGATTAATCTCGTCGTTTCATTCAATATCAGTCCGCGAGCCTAGCGGAGTTCGGCTAGTAGCGGAATTAACGAATAGAAAGGCGGAGTATGTTCTAGATCCTACACTTTTATTAGGTGAAAAATATATTAAAACTGTTATGCCATCTAATTTAAACAAAAGCTATATTTTTTCTTATTTACTAAGATCTAAAGAAGTCGCTACAAGAACAAATAAGTATATTTCTAATAAAATTGACTTAGAATTAGTGTCCCATGAAACACTTAAGGCTCAAGGTAATGCATTATCTCCTTTCGAATGGGTTGGATATTTTAAGTATGCTGAATATATCGTCACAAATAGTTACCATGGTACCTTATTTAGTTTAATCTTTAATAAACCATTCATATTTGTGGCTTTAAATGGCAAAAAATCTACCTATAATGAACGTTCATTAAGTCTTTTGAATCAAATTTCATTAGACAGGTTAGTTTTGTTTAGCTATAATGAAGCTGATATTGACAGAATTCTAAAAGAAGAGATTGATTGGGACAAAATAAATAAGCAATTAGATTCTATGAGATTAAAGTCCGCAGAATACCTTAAGGTTTCCTTAGCCAGATAATAATATTGTGCAAATAAAGAAAGTATTAGAAGGCAATATGTGTATAGGGTGCGGAGCATGTGCATATGTTTCTAATCAGAAGATGGTGTTGAATAAATATGGAGAGTTTGTACCTGAATCAGAAAAGAATAAATGCGAAGTAGCAGAAAAGGTGTGCCCTTCATTGAATCCGGAACTAAATGAAGATACTTTAGCTGCAGAGTTGTATAAATCAAATGCATCCTTTGATAGTCATATAGGGTTTAACATCGCATGTTATGGTGCATATGTTAACTCAAGTAAAATAAGGAATAATTCGACCTCAGGGGGATTTGGAACTTGGATTGGTCTAAAGTTAATGGAAGAAGGTCTTATAGATGGGGTTGTTCATGCCAAGGAAGTGAGCCCTAAGAGCAATAATGGAATTCTTTTTGACTACAAGATTAGTAGGACTGCCTCAGAGGTCATAGATGGTGCAAAAACTAGATACCATGTTTTGGAGATGTCAAAAGTTCTCAATGAAGTTAAAAAAACAGAAGGCAAGTTCATGTTCATTGGAGTGCCATGCTTTGTTAAAGCCATCAGGAGATTGCAGAAATTTGATCCTGTTATAAAAGCTAAAATCCCATTTGCAGTTTCTTTAGTTTGCGGTCATTACAAAAGCGTTAATTGGACAAAATCACTTGCTTGGGCTTCAGGAATTGAACCTCAAGATCTGAGCAAATTTCAGTACAGGACCAAAGCCCCAGATATAGACCCGAGAGCCTACGTCTTCCGCGCAACTTCATACGACGGCAAAACTGTACAAATGGACTCATCCAAGGTCACCGGGGGTAAATTTAATGCAGGCGCAATGATGCCTAATGCCTGTAATTATTGCGATGATGTTGTAGGAGAGACAGCTGATATTAGTATTGGGGATGCCTGGTTGCCGAAATTTGATACTAATAAATCGGGCACAAATTTACTAATAATACGCAATAAGTATGTTCATGAAATTATATTAAAAGCTAGCTCAAAGGATGAAATCTATCTAGACAAGATTAGTACGGAAGATGCGATTAGGTCCCAGTCGGGAGGGTTTCGGCAGAGAAGAGAGGGGTTGTCATATAGGCTATCTTTAGCAAAAAAAAACAATATTTGGGTGCCCAAAAAAAGAATATATGCTCAGGAATTTAAACTTTCCCTACTTAGAAAAGCTATTTATAAACAAAGGATAAAGTGCTCGAGTATATCCAGGGCTGCTTTTTGTGAAGCCCTAAGGCTTAAAGATTTTAGCCATTATTCTAAAAGTTTAAGTTTTCATTTCAAATGGTTGAGGGCCCTCGAAATAGTTTCATCTATCAGAAAAATTTTATACACAAGGATGCTTAGGTTTTACAATAAGTACTTTAAGTAATTATTTATTAATTATGATTTCAGTTTTAATATTAACTTATAATGAGGAGTCTAACATTCAGGGCTGCTTAAAGAATTTAACTTTTTCTGACGATATCATTGTTTTAGATTCTTTTAGTAGCGACCAAACAGAACATTTGGTAAAGCAAAGTGGGGTGAGGTTTATTCAAAGGCCCTTCGATAATTACGCCTCTCAAAGAAACTATGGCTTAAGCCTAGAATTTAAGTATAATTGGATTTTGATGGTTGACGCAGATGAGAGAATAACCTCTAGCTTGAAAGAAGAAATAAGGCGGGTAATTCAAGTCAAAAATAATCCTATTAGTCTGTATCGTATTAGGCGAAAGGACTATTTTATGAATAAGTGGATTAGGCATTCGTCTGGCTACCCTACATGGTTTGGTCGCTTATTTAAGAGGGGTTGCGTACGTGTAGAGCGAGAAATAAATGAAGAATATTACACTGAAGGTAAGGTAGGGTTTTTAAAAGAGCACATGGATCATTATCCATTTAACAAAGGGGTAAATTATTGGTTTGAGCGACATAATAAATATTCAGAGATGGAAGCAATCAAGCTTAAGGAAGAAAATTTAAAAGCATTAGAAATGAGTAATTTTTTCCACAAAGACCCGATGGTCCGAAGAAAAGTCTTTAAAAGTTTTGCTTATAGATTGCCCTTTAGGCCTCTACTTACATTCATATTTCTCTATGTCTTCAAGTTAGGTATTTTAGATGGGTTACCTGGATTTCACTATAGTGTAATGCGCTCTTTTTATGAATATCAGATTGACCTTAAAATGAAAGAACTTAACCGATGAAAATTAAGTTCTGGACGTCGACAGAATACGGGGGATTCATGGAAGCGCTTATTCGAGAATTAGGCTCTCTAGGCATTGACGCAGAACAGAAATTCAACCTTTCGGAAGCTTCTTATAGAGGGGCTAATTCCACATGGGGCCGGTTTATTTTAAGAATACGCCAATACATAATTTACCCGGTTCAGATTGTATTTAATTTATCAATTGATGCACTGTTGGGACGCGCTGAAAACCCAATTGTTGTTGCAACGAATACCTTTTTTGCCCCACTCCTTGCGACTTTTTTTAACCGCCGGGTCATACATTTAGTCTATGACTTATTCCCCGAAGCAATGATCCATTCAGGCAAATGGACAGAAGGGCAAATAAGGGTTAAGTTCTTCCGTTGGATCGTTAGCCTTACCTTGAAGCGATCCGTTATGAATGTCTTCCTCGGTCAACGGGTGAAAGATCATGTGGAGTCTATACATGGAGATTTAAATAACAGCCTAATTATTCCTGTTGGTGCAGACAGTCGTGCCTTTGAAGAATTCCCTGAAATTATAGACTCTGAAATTAAGATTCTTTACTGCGGGAACTTTGGGAATATGCATGATTCAGATACTCTATTTGAGTATTTAAACACCGCTACCCCAGAAGGCGTCGAATTTCTTTTTCATTGTAGTGGACCTAAGAGAAAGCTACTCGAATCTTTTAAGAATTCCCAAAGGCTTTCTAGCTCAGAATCTAGTAGCCTTGGGGGGCGCTTAAAGGTCGCCGATGGGCTTGCCTACAAAGACTGGCTTATCACTATGCAATCAGCTCAGGTAGCACTTGTCACTATGTCTGAGGGTTCTGAGGAAGTTGTCATGCCTAGCAAGACATACAGTGCAATGATGGCTGGGCAGGCTATCCTAGCAATCGCACCTGAGGCGTCAGATTTAGTCGATTTAATTAAGCACACAGGCTGCGGTTGGTGGGTTAATCCCGGCGATGTCGAAGGGCTTCGGGCCTGCATATACGAAATCATTCATGACAGTGAAGCGCTCACGAGCCGTAGGCTCAATGCCTTTAAATCAGGTCATGAAAGCTACGGCCAAGATCATCTAGCTAAAAAGTGGCTTCAGTTATTTGATTCATTGCATTCTTAGGTGCTATAAGGTACTGCTAATCTGTGAAATTGTATTTACGAAGCGTATTAATAATCCTGCTATTGCATGGATTATGTGGAGCTGAAGCTCAATCAAGTGAAGGCTTAGAATTAAAATTAATTTCCTCGATAGTCCTTAAGGAAGATTCGAACAGTTCTGATTTGAGCCAGGCCTTAGCGGATTTCAGAGCACTTTGGTATTTTCGTATAGGAACTTTATTAGTGGTTGAAGAAAATGCCAATAGCCTCCAAAACACGCCATTTTCTATTGTCTTAAAAAAGTACCGAGGCTTTGAAAAAATGACCCCGGGTGCGTTTCTCATAAAGCAAAAAAAGAAATCAATTCACATCCTAGCAGAAAATGAGGCTGGCTGGACAAATGCACTATATACGATCCTAGGAGATCTCTTAGGGGCTCGTTGGTACTGGCCTACTAATCTGGGGTTTGAATGGGTAGGGCCGGCTCCAAAGTTATTTCTGAAGAAAGAGTGGAGAGTGAGTCCGAGTTTTGAAATGCGGAAATTTTATCCTAATATTAAGGAGTATAGTTTAAGAAATCGCCACTCGGACGGTTATTCATTCAACCATAATTTAGCTAATATATTTAAGTCCGAATACCGCACGTTAATCCCTGAGGCTTTCTCGGAAATAACGGGTCGAGAAACTTCAGTCCGCGGGAGTACGCAACTAGATCCGCAGCCTAATTTTACCAGCCTTGCTGCGGAAGAGTTAACGGCGAATGCGGCTATCGCATATTTTAATAAAAACCCTATGGCTCGAAGCTTTTCTTTATCCCCAAATGATAATACTTTGTATGATACTTCAAGTGACACCCAATCAGCGGTTGCTCCACTATCATATTTTCGAGGGCTCCCCAACTACACTGATCTCACTTTTGACTTCGCCAATAAGGTCGCGGAGCGAGTTTTCAGTCAACCAAGTTTCCTTAAGAATTTAAACGGAGAAGATCGCTTCCTAACAATGATCGCGTATTATTGGACAGAGCAATCGCCACGAATTCCTATCCATCCCAATGTTCTCCCTATTTTAACTTCAGATCGAGGGCAGTGGCATGATCTCAATTACCGCAAGATCGACAGGGCACTGATAAAGCGTTGGTCAGATTCAGGAGCAAAAAAGCTCGGGACATGGGATTATTATTTTGGCGCACCTTATCCATACCCGAGACAATTTAACTCAGCAATCATTGAGAGCATTCCCTACTTAAAGGAGCAGGGGGTAGATATCTTTTTTAGCCAGTTACCTTCATTTTGGGGACTTGACGGATCTAAAGCTTGGCTAGCAAGTCAGTTGCTTTGGAACTCAAGCACAGATGCTGAAGCCTTATTGGAAGAATATTACCGCGAGTTTTTTGGCGCTGCCGGAAAGTCTATTAGGGCTTTCTATAATCAGGCTGAGGCCCATCGTAATGCTAATGCAGGTGAGGCAAGTTGGATAAAGTTCTATTATGATGAGGCAGGAATTGAGTTATTTTCGGTTGGGGTTCTCCAAGAAATGCGCCGTCATCTAGATCAAGCTAAAGCATCAGTTGACTCTAAGAGTCGTTTTGCTCAGAGGGTAAGGATTGTTTCAGAAGCCTTTAAGTTAACTGAGATTTATTTAAGCTATCAACTTGCCCGAAAAGCCTTATTAACGGAGGTCTTAGAAATTAATCAACAGTCAGGAAGCGCGTCAAAGAGTTTAAAGCTAATCAATCAACTCGAAAGTAAAAGAAAGGTTTTCGAAATCGTAGCTAAGAAATATTGCAAGAATCCCCTGCATGCACACTTCGGAGAATTCCTAAAGTTAAAGCAAACAAATCCGATAACCTCTATTTTTGTAAAAGCGTTACGTCAAGAAGCCTCCTTTGGCAGAACTCTTAGCTATAACTATAAAGGTCAGATAGCTACGGCTCGATCTTTTGTAAAAACGCCCCAAAAATTTAAAAGCTTAGTTGCCAACCCTCGTCTAGAATTTTCAGTCAAACAGTCTAAGCAGAGAGACTTTTTAGGACCAGTTATACCTGCGTTAAAAGATTGGCATTTTGATTATCGATCAGCTGAAGCTTTTTCGCTCAGCCCTATTCAGGCCGAGGGCGATGAGGCTAAGGGGATTCGCGTAAGTGGTGCCGATTCGATGAGCCTCTATACCTATTGCAAGCTTAGTAAGTCACGTTCCAATCTAATCACTGCCGAATTAAACTACAAAATCAGCCCAGATTGCCGTATTCAGCTAAGGGTTGATTGGTATGATTCTAGCAATAATAAGCTCTTAAAAGAGCGCTTGATGCAGTTACCTAATGGCGATTCCAGGGGCTTTAGGAAAGTTGAAATTCCACTATTAGTGCCTGATAATGCTGAAAGAGCCCGGATTTATTGCATTGTTTCTCGCCAGTATGAAGGAGACTTCCTGGAAATTAAAGAATTTGATTTCCAGGGGAAGGAAACTTAGGCACTCAATTTGAGACCGGCAGTGAAGAGTAGCTAAGGTGCCAGAGCTTATCGCGACTTTTGGCTAAGGCAATCGGGTGCTTCCCATTAAGAAGCGGTCACATTCACGAGCCACCGCTCGGCCTTCGTTAATGGCCCAAACAATTAAGGATTGTCCCCGGCGTACATCACCCGCAGCAAATACTTT
>MDSV01181415.1_pt1 | contig 20241 bp, 9 predicted proteins | sample 810851 | NCBI WGS metagenome assembly MDSV01 (sample SAMN05326640, study PRJNA326480) | marine metagenome | isolation source: seawater | place: Atlantic Ocean: North East | collected 2012 | reverse complement strand
GGGGGCGGGGGCGGGGGCGTCGAGACGGTCGAGACGGCGCGCATTTCGGCGGAGTCGTCGCTGCGTGCGCTTCGCGACACGTACTTCGAGAAGAAACCCTGGGCCCTCGCGTTCGACGACGGCGGGTACGGCGGCCGCCGTCCGGAGAGCGGAAACGCGTCGGCTTTTCAGCAGTCGGGGTTTTCAGTCGGCGCGCTCGAGGGCGACCCCGCGGCGTACGCCGCCGCGATGGCCGCCGCGGAGGAGCGGAACGAGGCGACGGCGTCGCGGGCGCGCGCCGCCGCGAGGCCGTACGCGCGCCCGGTGCGCGGCCCGAAGGAGAAGAAGAGCGGAAGGTAGTGATGAGAGGTTTCGCGAGAGTACTAGGAAGCCGCCGCGCGCGAACAAGGGGCGCGCTTTTTCGGTGTGAAGACGCGTAGACTACGAAAAACGCCTACAGGAACCACAGGTTGGCGAGTTTCCTCTTCCCCGCCACCGCCTCGGGGTGTTTCTGCCCGAACGCGTCGAACACGGCGACGCACGTCACCCGCGCGGCTTCGCGCTCGTCGCCTTTGCTCGCCCGCGTCGCCGCTAGCGCCGCGGCGGCGGCGCCGGCGGCGTCTCCTTCGAGCGCCAAAACCGCCGCGCGCGCGCGCCGGAGCAGGTGCTTCTGCGACTCGCGAAGCGCGAAAGTCTCGTCCGCGTCCGCGTCGTTTTCGTCGTCGGATGTCGCGTTCGCATCGCCCGTCTCGGAGTCGAGCGCCTCGAGCTTCGCCGCGAAGGCGGCCGAGTCGGGGAAACACAAACGAGACGCGGTGTCGTCGCCGTCGTCGCCGAAAAACAGCCGACCCGCCTCCGCCGCGCGTTCCGTCAGCCGCGCGCGAGCCTCCGCCGCGGCGATCTCCTCCGGCTCGGGGAAGTTCCCGCCCACCGCCTGCCTGGCGGAGGCCACCATGGCGTCCGCGCCGGCCACGTCGGGCGGCCGCGCCAGCAGAGCGCAGCGCGCCGCCGCCGCGTACGCGCGCGCCCGGGCCGCCGGCGGCAGGGCCTCGCCGGCGGCGAGAGCGGCGTTGACGGCGTCGGCGGCGGCGGCGGCGACCGCCGCGGCGTCATCCGCGGATGACGCCGAGGGCGCGTCCAGGAGCGCGAACGCGCGGTTCACCGCGTCGGTGGGGTCGGTAGAAGGCGGCGAAGAAGGAGAAGACGTGGGCGAAGGTGGCTCCGCGCTCGCGCTCGCCGCCGCCGCCGCCACGAGCGCGTCCACCTCCGCGCTCGACATCGTCCCGGCGACGGAATCGACCAAATCGCCGCCGCGCATGGTCATCACCGTCGGGAGGCTTTTGATCTTCAACTCGTCGGCGATGCCCGCGTGCTTGTCGACGTTTACCTTGACGAGGACGACGGAAGGACCCGCGACCGTCCCGTCCGCCTTCGTTCGCGGCGGCGACTTCGTCACGGCGTCTTCCAGCATCGGCGTCAGCGTCTTACACGGCCCGCACCAGTCCGCGTAAAAGTCAAACACCAACCCGACGTCGCGCTCCGTTGCGCTCGCGACGATGTCCCGCAGTTGCGCCGCTTCCTCGATCTCCACGACCCGGGGCGATTCCGCGTCGGTCGGCCTCGTCGGCGGCGGCGGCGACGAAGCCGCCGACGCGAACGCGCGACCGACCCGAGGATTCGCGTGCTCGACGGCCACCCACGAGCGCGAAGCGGCGAACCCGCGGCGAGCGGCGTCGTCGCTCCGTCTCGTGAACGTCGAAACATGATCCTCCGCACGCGCGCGCGGCGTCCAGACACGCGTCCCGCCGGACGCGCGCTTTCCGACGTGACACGCCTCGACGCGGCGGCGCGCGGCGAGGCGCGCCAGGAACGCGCCGCGGCCGCGCATGACGAAGTGCTTCCACGTCATGAACGCGCGGTTGTTCCGCTCTGCGTCGTTCCATCCACGTCGGGTTCGGGGTGAACAAAGGTAAAAAAATGACACGTACACGTCGTAAACGCGTTCGTCAGGAAACCGTCGACGATCGCTCTCGCGACGCGTCGACGGAAGTCGTCTGCGCGTGGGATCACGTCACGCGCGACGCGCGACGAACGCGGCGATGATGTCATCGACTGTCATCGACTGTAAAAACGCGTGTCGTACCGTCGTGACGTCGTCGCGCGCGACGCCGCCACACAGGCGGGTCGTCTTCGTCCGAATGAGTCGTCTATATAAAACGTAAAAGCGCGCCTTCGCGAAAAAAAGTCTTCGTCCCCTCGTCTACGCGCCCATGGCCTTCTGCGTGGCGTTGATCTGGTCGAGGATGATGAGCGTGAACATGGCGTGCGGCGCGATGCGCACGTAGTACGTGGGGAAGCCGGTGTAGAACTTGAGCGGCCCCCCGGACGCCATGGTCTTCGCCACGCAGTCTCCGAAGCCTCGAAACGGCATCGTGCCGTCGGGCAGCGGCTTCTGCTTCTGCAGCTGGGTCTTGACGTAATCGAACGGGAGCGAGAAGAACGAGGCGAAGAACCCCGCGATGGAGGAAGCGCCGAGGGTCGCCGGGAAACCCGTAATGCCGTTGTCCTTCATCATCTCCTTCGCCTGGTCGTTCGACGCGAGCATGCCCATGTTCAGCGCCATCGCGCGGACGGCGGTGGTGGAGGCGCCGACGAACAATCCGCCGACGCCGTCCTTCTTGACGATGTCGGTGAGCGCGTGCACGACGCCGGTGTAGTTGCGGCGTTCCGCGGGGGGGAGCGTGCCGTCCGCCTGCATGCGGATGAGCGACAGATCCGCGGGAGAGCCGAACATGGCGCCGAGGCCGCCCGCGGCGAGCCCCGCGCCGGCTTTCTGGACCAAAGGCAGAGGCGCGCCCTTGTTCTGTTCCTTGAGGAAATCCACAATCTTGGCGTGGATGCCCAGGCGCGCCGTCGTGTAGGTGGCCTGGCGCAGCAAACCCGCGGAGATGCCGGTGTACAGCGCGCCGAACCCCTCGTTCTTGATGATGCCCGAGGCGACGGAAAAAGGCCCGCCGGTGGCGCCGAGCTGCAGACGAACCTGCGCGGAGCGAATGATGATTAAAAGCGTGTGAGTGTTCGCGTTCGGTTTTTCCTTCTCCGCCTCCCCGATCGATCGGGCCTCACGGTCGCGGGCGCGATCGGGCGCGTACGAAGGGCGGAGGGTCGATGACGCATCGTTCCGAGCGGGATCGGTCGCTTTTCGCGTCGACGCGGGAGTCATCAGGCGCGGACTTCTCGAGGGGTGCGCGAGGGGTCGCGCGACGCCGGGGCGACCGGCGTCGCGCCCCATCGGCGCGACCTTCCCGTCGCCGCCGAGGCGTCAAATGTCACCGCGCGCACCTTGACGATATCCAGGGGCTGGATGATGCAGGTGGCGCCCATGCCGGACAAGCCACCGTTCAAGAACGGCTTGACGGCTTTCCAGGTGGCGTTATCCTTGAGAGACATGGTGCGGGTGGTGTGGTGCGTGCGGAGACGTCCTGCGCGCCGATCTCAGAGGCAGTGCTTTTTCTGTCACAGCGCGCTCGCGGATCATCGCCCGAACCGGCGAGGGAAATCTCGCGGTCGTGCCGCCACGGGATTCGCGACTCGTGGCCACTCTGGACTGACCTTGGCTGCGGGTTTTTTTCGTCGCGGCGGGTCGAGGAAAAATCGAGGGTCATGAACCCACAGAGTCGGCATCCTTCGCTTTTTTCGCGTCCACCCGCCCGAAACGCGAAAAGGAGACGCGCGCGACCTGGGCGAAACCGCCCGAGAGGGGGTGGGGTGTCTTTTCTCGTCGCGTTTTCGCGGCGAAAAAGATCACTCACTCGTCCCTGCCGTGTGACGTTCGATCGAAGCAGACGTACGCGCGACGCATTCGGAAGCGCGTCGCGTCGGACGAGTCGCGTCGTGGGCTTTCCCGGTGGAACGAACACGCGCTCGGTGACGCGTCGCGCGCTCTCGGGGGCGAGGCACTGTCGGGCTCGCGTTCGCGCGACCGGGAAGGGCGCGCACGCGCGCAACCCTAGATTTCCGTCGAGAGTGACCACCGTCCAGAGCGCCTCCCACCATGGTCCTCGGCGAGCTCGGCAACGCGCTCGCGGGCGCGCTGCGCAAGCTCGGGGAGCACACGGTGGTGGACGAGGAGGTGATGGACGCGTGCCTGAAGGAGGTCACGAAGGCGCTTCTGCAGGCGGACGTCAACGTGCAGTACGTCGTGCAGATGAAGAAGAACATCGTCAAGGCGGTGAACATACGCGAGCTCGCCGCGGGTTTGAACGCGAGGAAGCTTCTGGAGAAGGCGGTGTTCACCGAGCTGTGCGCGATGCTGGAGGGGCCCGGACGCTTGAAGGAGAACCCGGCTTCGGGAGGCAAAAAGTACGCGCCCGTGAAGGGTAAACCCAACGTCGTGATGTTCGTCGGGTTACAGGGCTGCGGCAAGACCACCACCTGCGCCAAGTACGCGTACCACTACCAACGCAAAGGCTTCAAGCCGGCGTTGGTGTGCGCGGACACGTTTCGCGCCGGCGCGTTCGACCAGCTCAAGCAGAACGCCACGAAAGCCCGGATCCCGTTCTACGGATCGTACGTCGAGACGGACCCCGCGCGCATCGCGGCGGACGGCGTCGCGCGGTTCAAGGAGGAGAAGAACGATCTGATCATCGTCGACACGTCCGGACGGCACAAACAAGAGGACGCCCTGTTCGAGGAGATGCGTCAAGTCTCCGAGAGCGTCAAACCCGACATGACCGTCTTCGTGATGGACTCCAGCATCGGCCAAGCCGCCATGGACCAGGCTCGCGCGTTCAAAGCCACCGTGGACGTCGGCTCCGTGATCGTCACGAAACTGGACGGCCACGCGAAGGGCGGCGGCGCCATCTCCGCCGTCGCCGCGACGCGCGCGCCCATCATCTTCATCGGCACCGGCGAGCACATCGACGAGTTCGAGACGTTCGACGCGAAGCCATTCGTCTCCAGGCTTTTGGGTTTAGGGGACTGGACGGGGTTCATCGACAAGATCGCCGACGCCATCCCGACGGAGTCGCAACCCGAGCTCTTGGACAAGCTGGCGCAGGGCCACTTCACCATGCGCATCTTGTACGAGCAGTTCGCCAACATCCAGAAGATGGGCCCGATGTCGTCCGTGATGTCCATGATCCCTGGGTTCGGGAACGACGTGATGCCCAAGGGCCAGGAGAAGGAGAGCGCGGCGAAGGTGAAGCGCATGATGTGCCTGATGGACAGCATGACGGACGAGGAGCTCGACTCGACCGATCTGAAGATGCTCCAGGACCCGCGTCGCATGGAACGGATCGGGCGCGGCGCGGGCCGCGGGCCGGGGGACGTCGTGGAGCTCATCGAGGAGTACAAGCGGCTGGCGAAGATGATGGGCAAGATGAAGGGTCTGAAGGTTCCGAAGAAGGGGGGGTACGGGCAGACGCAGGCGCTGAACCAGAACCTCAGTCAGATGGCGTCGGCGATTCCGCCGCAGATGCTCAAGCAGATGGGCGGCGTCGGGGCGTTGCAGGGCATGCTCAAGTCGCTGGAGGGGAAGGACATGGGCGAGATGCAGAAGATGATGGGCAAGATGATGGGGGGGAAGGGCATGCCCCCGGGAATGGGGGGGCTCATGTGACACTACACACCAGAGGTGAGAAGTGTGAGAGCGAGTAGCTGCAGTCATCATCAGTCACTGTTTTTTCAAAAGCCGCAAACGTGTTCCGTCATCCCGAGGTCCGACGTGTCGACGTCAGTCCCGGTTCTTTTTCCGTCCACGTCGAGAGGTTCGCGCGCCTCTCCCCCTTCACTTCTGCGCGCGCGCGTCCTCGGGTCGGTGGGCGTCCGCGTCGCCGGTACATGCGCCAGGGGCTCCGCGGAGACAGCGCGAGGCAGCTTTTGTGGCGCGCGCTCCGACGGGGCGCACCGAGCTCGACCGCGAACGCGTCGCCGGTCGTCACGCGTCTCGCGAGCCTCGCATCGAATCGCGCCCCGGGGACGTGTCCGTCGGCGAGCGCCGCGCACGACATGCCCGCGCACGCGCTCGCGGATCCCTCCGCGACGCGATGCGCGCACGTCGCGGCGCGCGGGCGCGTCGCGGACCACCCGCGCGCGTGGCGGATCCCCGCGCGCGTGCCGCACCGCCGCGTCCCTCATCGCCCGGTCGCGGCCGCCGCCGCGTCCTCCCGCGCCGACGACGCCGAGAACGCGTCCGCCGCGGGCGTGGTCGTGACGAGCCAGGCCAACTTCCTGCGCGTGGTGGTGGACCCGAGCGACCTGACTCCCGGCCAGATGGCGGCCCGCGAGGCGCAGCTGCGAGACGCGCAGCGACGCGCCGCGGCGGCGGGGAAGCGCGACGACGTCGCGTCGTTACGGACGCGCGTCGAGGACCGCCGCGGTCCGTACGAGCTTTTATGTGTCGTGCGCGCTTTGCTGAAGAAGATCAAGCGCAAAGTGTACGTCGGAGATGATGTTACGTTAACGGGCGTGGACTGGGTGGATTCTCGGGCGATGGTCCACGATGTCACGCCGCGGCGGTCTCGACTGGTCGATCCGCCCGTGGCGAACGTGGACCGCGCGTTGCTCGTGTTCGCGCTGGAACGCCCGCCCCTCGAGGCGAAGCAGCTGACGCGGTTCCTGGTGAGCATGGAACACACGCGCGTGCCTTTCGACGTGGTGCTGAACAAGTGCGACTTGGTGGATGAAGTCACGAAAGCGGACTGGGCCGCGCGTCTCGGGCAGTGGGGGTACGACCCGTGGTTCGTCTCCGTCGCCACGGGCGAGGGCGTCGCCGAGCTCGAAGCGAACCTGGCGCGAAGGCAAAAACGCGCGGAGGATGGCGCGAACGAGACGAAAAGCTCGAGCTCTCCGGAGAGCTCTCGAGACGAAAGCGCGCGCGCGCGCGTGACCGTGCTGGCAGGCCCCTCGGGGGGGGGCAAGAGCTCGCTGATCAACCGCCTTCGCGCGGGGAGCGCGCTCGCGGAAGCGCTCGCCGAGGTTGGCGAGTTCGACGAGGACGCCGCCGAGGCGCGGGGCGCGGAGGCGGGCCTCGCCTCCGCGGGCGAGGCCGCGGAGGCGGGAGACGACGACGCGACGCGACGCAACGTGTACGTCACCGACGTGGACATCAGCGGCGGCGGCGGCGGCGCGCGCGGCGCTTTGAACCTGCGCCTCGCCTCCGGCGTGGAGCTCCAGTCCGTCAAGGCTGTTTCCGCGAAGCTGGGCCGCGGGCGGCACACCACCAGGCACGTCACGCTCCTGCCGCTCAAGTCGGGGGGCTTGCTGGCGGACACTCCCGGGTTCGGCTACCCCAGCCTGGAGGGCGTGACTGTGGACGAGTTGATATCTGGCGCTCTGTTCCCCGAGATCGCGCGCGCGAAAGCCGCGGAGGGCCGGTGCAAGTTCGCGGACTGCACGCACAGGGACGAGCCGGGGTGCGCGGTGGACGCGGCGATGCCGTGGGAGGAGGAGCGCTACGACATGTACTGCGACGTGTTCGACGAGGTGGAGGCGGCGCAGAAGGCGGAGAAGGCGGCGGGGTACAAACGCGAGACGCGCGTGCGGTACAAGGACGCCGCGGCGAGCGGATCGCGGTCTTCTGACCGCGAGGAGACGAAGAAAAAGGCGAAACGGACGAACGCGGCCGTTTTCGGAGACGAAGACGAATCCCCCCGCGGCGCGCGCGTCTCTTCATCTCGACGCGCGCGGAACGACGACGCGATGACCGGATCCCGAACGAACGCGAGACGCGACGAGCGCTCCGGCGACGGAACCGGAAACAGGCGCGCCAACCGACGCATGGAACCCAAACTGGAGACGAAGAGCGCGCGGCGCCGGAGTCGCCGCGCGTTTAACATGGAAACCGCGGAGATGGAGGCGGGGGCTCGTCGCGACGACGGCGAGGCGGATGATGTGCCGTACGACGGGGAGACTTTGTACGGGCAGGAGACGGCAGGAGACGCCGAGTGTGACGAAAACGCAGACTGGACGCGGTTCGCGCGCCCGGGAAGCGGCGCGGACGCGGAGAAGAGCGCTTCGTGATGAGCATACGTACTCCGTCAAAGTCGAAATCCAATCGCATCGCCAATAATAATCATCGTCAGCACCGAGACACCACTCTCGTTCGTTTTTCCTCTTCTGGGATGGGTCGACCTCCGCTCAGTGCGGCCCGCACGAGAGGCCTGCGCGCGTCGACCGGGGGCGGAGACGCGTCCCGTGGCGTCGCGATGGCGGGCAGAAAGAAGGTCAAGGCGAAGCCCCCCCCTGAGCGCCCCACGAACGGGTCGCGCGCGGGGAACGGCTCAGATCCCACGTCTCCGGGAGGCGACGGTTCGTCGCGACCGCCCATACCTGGCGGGATAGCTCAAAGACTTGACGAAGCGCTCTCGGAGGAGCTCATCGATATTGTCTCAACCGATGGCGGGTATACCTGGGATGGTCTCAAGGAACTCGTGCCTACCTTACTCGACCGTCTCGTGAACGTCGATGGCGTTCCCGATGACCTCGAAGGGGGGAGACCGCCACCCTGTTCAGAACCCTGAAGCCGGCGACGCAAGGCTTGTTTCTGAGCGCGGTTAAATCCTTGGTGGGCGAAAGGTTGACGTCAGACGCGTTTCTGAAAAAGCTTAAAAATGTCTTGACCACTAGCGACACGTCAAGCGAGGGTCTACGCGCACAACACCAGAGACCCATCGACGTTCTGACGCGCTTCTGGGCGGACGAAGACAACCAGGACGTGAAGGAGCTCGTGTCGCGACACGTCCGGTTTTTGAAAGACGCCGCGGCGGATGCCGACGAAAAGAAAAGGCTCACGGCGGGACAGCTCCGTGACTTGGGGAAGCGCCTCGAGCCGGAGACGTTCCGGGCCGTCAGAGATCTCTACGACTCGGTACATCCAGGGTGTGTGCCGATGTACATGGCTCACACGGCGGCGGCGGACGCCGACGACGATTCGTCGGGTCCGCCGTCGTTGGCGTCGTCGTCCGATTCCGAAAAAGCGTTCTCGTATGATGAAATTGGTGTGTTTTGGAGAAAAAAAGCGGAAGAAGCGTTCTCGGGATCAGCCCCCACCGCTTCTGCGTCCTCATCGCAGCCGCCCTCGCTGGCATCGTCGTCGGACTCGTCCCCGGCAACGTCGCCGCGGGCGGCGAGCGGCGCGCCCGCGCGCGGGTCCGGATCTGGCGTCCGCTCCCACTTCTCGCCGTCCAAGGCGCTCGGCGCGTTGTTCGACCCAGAGACATCTCCGGATGCGCCGCCGGATGCGCCGCCGGATGCGCCGCCGGAGACGGCGGAAGACGCTTCGAACGTGAAGCCGCCGAAAGACGCTTCGAAACCCGGTACGACCGGTATCGAGCCCGCGAACGAGCGACCCGAAACCGCCGCCGACGCGCGAGAAGCGGGCGCGCCGCCGCCGTCGCCGCCGGAGCCGCCGCGACGAAACCCGATTCGCTTCTCCGATGCGGTGGCGCTCGCGCGCGGGCTCGCGCGCGCGAGCGTGGCGAAAGCGCTCAAAGCGCTCGAGGCGCGAGATGACGCGGTGAAAGAAGAAGTCGCGAGGCGTTCGGCGGCGAGGACGAGGACTCGCGACGGCGCGTCCGGGTCGTCGAGCGCCTCTCCCCGGACGGCTGGCGAAAAAAAAACGGACGTTTTAGTCAGACGTCGCGTGGCGCAGTTGGAGTATTTCCGCGTGCGCCAAAGCTTGGCGCGCCACGGCGGCGAGGACGAGGACTCGCCCTGGACCAGCGAACGTCGCGCGCGTCGCGTGCTCAAGGAGTTGTACGCGAGGCTGGGAATCGACGGGTCCCCCTCGTCCTCGTCCTCGTCGCAGTCGACGATCGCGAACGCGTCTTCGATCTCGAAGGAAGCGTCCGCCTCGGCCGCTGCCGCCGCCGGCGAAGAAAAAGGTAAACAGAACCCCCTTCAAACGGAACTCGTCATCGCGGGGTTTTACGACAAGCTCGCGCGACGCGTCGTCGACGATGCGACTCACGTCGAGTGGTTGCTGCACGAGCCCGCCGTGGCGCGCGAGTGGCGGTACGAGAACACCGTCCGGACGTGCGAGTTTCACAAGCGAGCGCTCAGACGGGACGCGCGCGGAAACCCCGTGAACGACGATTTTTTCGGCGACGAAGAAGAAGCGTCCGAAGCGACGAGAAGCCGCCTCTCGAACGCCGCTTCCCCCGACGGACCCTCGCGGTGTTACGAGGCGGCGCCCGAGGTTTGCGGCGCGGCGGCGCGCGCCGGGCCGCGGTGCGTGCGGTCGCTCGGGAGGTGCTTCGAGGTGTCCTGCGAGGCCGGGCACGCCGACGTTGTCGTGCACGCGCGCTGCTGGCACAGGAACTGCGTCGAGCGGGATGAGGACACCGTGTACGGCCCTCTGCTCTCTCGCCTTCCGACGGAGCCGGGCTTCGATCCGGAGGATGGCGGAGAAAAGACACGCGCGAAAGCCGCGGAAACGGAGCGCGCGCGCTCCGCCGACGGGCTCCCGGATCCGGACCCGGAGCCCTTTTTGTCCTTCGCGCAAACGGAGGAGTCCGCCGCTGTGGCTCGGCGACGCGCATGCGCGATGTGGGTCACGAAGTTCCCGACGTGTCCAGTCGCGGGGTGCCGCGCCAAGGTGATCAAGGCGACGTACTTCTCAGACGCGCCGGAGACCGACGCGGAACCGTCGTCTCAGCGGAAGCGTCGGTCGATCGTCGCGGCGAACTGCGAAGATTGGATCAACTTCTTCTACGACGAAGTTCGGCGCACGTTCTCCGCCGAGTTTCACGATCGCGCACGCGACGCGTCGGGATACGACGACAACCCGGAGCGCGTTGCGCGTTTGCTCGGCGGCGGGACCGGTCCTTTCGACGAATCTTTCGACAACTTCGAAAGAATCTTGGACTTCGTCGCGGCGCGCGAAGAGATGCGGCGCGCGACCCTGCAGACGAACAGCTTGGACAGCTCCACCTTCGAAACCTTCGCGCAAATCGATGAGATGGTCTCGGACATGTACGACGCGGCGCGCGTCATGGGCGCGGGGTTCGACCCCGCGGATCTCACGCCGGTTCAGAAAGATTTTCTGCGATTCCTGATGGGCTTTCGGCGCGGGCGCGCGCGCGCCGACGGGACGTCGGCGAGCGAGCCCGTCGCCCCCGGGGCGCGGTTCTCCCTGGAGTCGTCGCCGAACCCTTTCTACGCGGTTTACTACGCGGATTACACGAAACGAAACCATCTCTCCGACGACGTCGTAAACGTCACGCCGGGGTTGCACTTTTTCACCTTCGCGGCGCTCGCGTCGCGCGCGTTCGAGGGGCGCGACCTCGAGGACCCCGCGAACCCGGCGAATCCGTTCGTGTCCGCGAGGAACCCCGACGACGAGACCACCCGCCGCGATGTCGCGTTCCATCGGTTCGCGACGTTGTACTTCGACGCGCTCCGCGACGCGCTCGTCTTAGCGCGGCGGCGGGACGAGGCGAACGCGCGGGCGACTTTGGAGCGCGTGCGCGCGCGCTACGACGAGATGCGCGCGATTCGCGAGCGCGCGTACGACGCGATCGCGGCGGTAAAGAAAGCTCTGAGCTCTAAGAAAAAGGCGCGCGCGTGTTTCGTGTCGTACGAGGAAGTGGACCTCGTCGCGGAGGCGAACGAGCGCGACCTGCTGGAGGAGGAGGAGCGGCGCGAGCGGCGCGAGCGCGACGCCGCGCTTCGCGCCGAGCGCGCCGCCGAGGCGCGGCGGGAGAAGCAGCGCCTGAAGAAGAAGGCCAAGAAGCAAAAGGAGAAGGAGGAGAAGGAGGCGCTGGAAAGAGAGGAGCGGGACAAAAAGGAAGCGGCCGCCGCGGCCGCCGCGACCGCCAAGAAGAGGCTGGACGAGGAGCTCTCCGCGCGCAGAGAGGAAGCGGCGCGCGCGGAACGGGAGGCGAGGGAAAAAGAGGCGGCGGATTTGCGGCGGGGCGGAGAAGACTCCTCCGCTTCTCGAGCGGAGACGAACCCTGCCGCCGCGACGCGCGGCGCGTCTTCTTCCCGAGGCGGCGGCGCGGGAGAACGACCCGCGGTCGTCGGTCAACAGACCCAACAGATCGCGTCGTCTTCGCTCGAAGGGAGTTCTTCGTTCACGGACGCGGGGGGTGTCGCGCCGCCGCCCGCGACGGTTCCGACGCGCGTCTTTCTGATGTTCCTCATGCGCAACCGCGCCGTCGTCGAGCGTTGGGTCGCCGGTCCGAACGGAGGCTGCTGCCTGTCGTGCGGCGCCCGCGTCCCGGAACGGCACAAGCGCGGGTGCGCGATCCCGGCGGCGGCGTGCGACGAGGCGTCGCCGAACGACGCGCTGCGCGCGCTGCAGCGGGCGGAGGATTCCGAGCGAAGCGGAAATCCTCCGACGACGTCGGAGGACGACGCGTCGGCGCGCGCCTTCTCGGGTCTGACGACGGCGCCTCGTCGCGGATCCCGCGCGGGGGCTGAATCGGAATCCTTCTCCGGACTTTTTCCGACGGCGCCTCTCGCTTGGACGCCGCCCGCGCCCGCGCCCGCGCCCGCGCCCGCGCCGGTGGCGCGCCTCGACGCCCCGCGTCGCGACGCGTCGGTTCCGGACGCCTGGGGCTCCGCGCGCGAGCGTCGGGACGGCGGCGCCGGCTCGGAAAACGCGCGTGCGCGAAAAAGCGCGCGCGAACGTCGTTGGGCCTTCGCGCAGCCCGCCCCGGTGCCGGCGGCGTTTACGCCGCCGGATGCACGCGAGCGGAAGAAAGCGGAGGAGGAGGAGCACGAGTGCATCATCTGCTTTGAAGCGACGCTCGACGCGGACGATCTCGCCGCGGCGAAGGTTCGCAAGTGCGGGTGCGGCAAGCCCATGCACCTGCTCTGCCTGGCGCAGTGGAGGGACGAACGTCACAAGGGCAACCTGGATCTTCGGTGCCCGCACTGCTGGAACCTCTTGGAGTGATTCTTCGCGACTTTCTCGGAGACGAGACCCGAAGGAGGCGAGCCGTGCTGAACGAGAGACGAGACGAGTTGTCTGCGCGCGATACGCCGCGGACGCGACGAAAGGGAGTCGCTTTTTGTCATCACGAGAGACGAGAAGACGCGCGAAGCCTCGTCGCGACGGTACTCTTTCGCTCCCCTCCTCTGTACGTATGAAAAGCCTCTCGTCACGAACCGCTGGCGAAAAACATGTCGTCGGGAACCAACCGACGCGGTTCCACACTTCGGGCGTCCACACTTCGTCGCGCGACGCTTCCTCGGCTCGCATGGTTCCGCGCGCGCGTCTCCCCCGGCGACGCGCGCGCCTTCCCGCCGCGCGCGCGTTGGTCGCGTGGCTGGTCGCGTCGTCGCTCGCGCTCGCACGCGCGCTCGCGCCGCACCCGCACAGGCGCCTCGATGTTCGCCCGACCGCGCTCCGCGAGCACCTCACGCGCGGCCGCGCGGTCGGTTCGGGGGGCTTCCGGGGCGCGTCCGCGAGTCTCCCCGCGGACGCGCCGAAGGAGCGCTGGGTGACGCAGCCGCTGGACCACTTCGACCCCACGGACGTGGTCGCCGCGGACGCGTCCGAGTCCGGACGCGGAGACGACGAACGGCGAGACACGACGTCGGCGAGATCGCCGTCGCGGGCGCTCGGGCGGACGTGGCGCCAGCGCTGGTTCGCGAACGACGCGTTCTTCGACCGCGCGCGGTTTCGCTCGGCCGAGACCGAGACCGACGGGGGCGCCGCGCTGCCGGACGCGGTGGTGTTCCTGTGCGTGGGAGGCGAGGGTCCCGGGTTCGATCCCGACGTGGTGGTCACGGGCGGCCCGCACTGCGCGTTGGCGGTGCGTCTCGCGCGGAGCCTGTTCGAGAAAAAAAAGGGCGGCGCGCTCCTCGTGGCGCTCGAACACAGGTTCTACGGCGCCTCGCAGCCCACCGGGGACCTCACCACGCCGTCTCTCCGGTACCTCACCAGCGACCAAGCTCTGGCGGACGCCGCGAGGTTCGTCCAAAAAACGGCGGAGGCGTTCGGGTTGGCCTTTTCGAAGACGCCGTCGTCGACGAATTTCGTCGACGACGCTCTGATGACTGACGCGTCGTCATACACGAGAGGCGGAAAAGCGAAAAAACCAGCCTTCCCTCGCGTCGTGGCGTTCGGCGGTTCGTATCCCGGCATGCTCGCGGGGTGGCTCCGCGTGAAGTACCCGCACCTCGTCGTCGCGGCGGTGGCTTCGAGCGCGCCCGTGCGCGCGAGCCTCGCCATGCCCGGCTACGACGCCGTCGTCGGCGAGGCGCTGGCGGACCCGGACGTGGGAGGCTCGGAGACGTGCCTGTGGCGCGTCGCGCGCGCGTTCGGCAGAGCGGCGGCTTTGATGCTCGACCCGGACGGAAGGAGACGGCTCGAGAAGATGTTCGACGTCTGTTCTGCGGACGCGGCGTCGAACGAAGGCAGACGACTTCTCGCGCCGCCGCGCGAGAAGTTTTCCGGTTCGTTGGAACCCTTCTCGAACCGCGCGGAGTTTTTTGCCGCGCTCGTCGAGGCGTTCCCCGCGCAGTCCAACGACCCCGCGTGCGACCACTCCGCGAACGCGGCGTGCGACGTGCGCGGCGCGTGCGCGCTCATGACCGACTTCTCTTCTTCGGCGAACGGTAACGAACAGACCGAACAGACCGAGGAGGGCGCGTTTTTTTTCGCGGACAACGACGCGTCTTTGGAAAACCTCGCGGAGGTGGCGCGACGCGCGTACGGCGTCGATTTTGGAAAATGCGTCGACGTCGACCACGCGCGAAACCTCGCGTCGTTAAACGTGACCGCCTTGCCGCTCGATCGGCGCGCGTACGACGGCGACCGCGCGTGGTTCTGGCAAACCTGCGTCGAGTTCGGGTTTTACCAGACGTGCGACGACGCGAGCTGTCCGTTTTGGTCGGAGGACGCGTCGAGCGCGCGATTCGCGCCGACGCTCGCGTTTTCCGCGAACCCGTGCGCGTCGGTGTTCGGGCTGGACTTGGAGCGCGTCGTGTTCCCCGCCGCGCGCGCGGCGAATCGCAGAACCGGGGGCGCCGCGCCGGGCGGGTCGCGGATCATGTACCCCAGCGGGTCGGTGGACCCGTGGCGCGCGAACAGCTTCACGCCCGACCTGGCCGGCTCGGTGCCGCACCGCAGCGAGCGGGCGGTGCGTAAGACCCTGCCCGCGCTGATGGTCCGAGGCGCGTCGCACCACGCCTGGACGCACCCGCCGAGAGACGCGGACCAGGAATCGGTGGTGAAGGCGCGCGAGGCCATCGCGGCGCAGGTGGAGAAGTGGCTCGAGGAGACGAACCTCGCGAGCGATGGTTTCGCTCGCGACGGGATGACAGATGTGGAGTGACGCGTGACGCGCGAACGTCGTCGCGTGTGAACGATATATACGGCGCGGGAGAGTCACAGACAGACCACACAATATATAGACTCGCTGTTATGTTACGTATTTCTCGTCACCACCACTCATAGCTTCCCGAGGCTGGCTCTGCCGTTCGCTTCGGCGCGCTCGAGCAGCGCCTTCTGCGCCGCCTCTTTGTTTGCGGGGTCGCCGCGCCACGCCGCGAGCGCCGAAGCCTGCAACGCGCGCCCGTACGAAAACGAGAGCGTCCACGGAGCTCCGAGCCCGGGCGTCGTTCGCGAGAGGACGTTCATGGCGTTGAGGTGCGCGGTGGCGTCCGCCTCGCTCTGCCCTCCGGAGAGAAACAGGATCCCGGGAACCGCGGGGGGCACGACCCTGCGGAGGCACTCCACGGTCATTCTCGCCGCGTTCTCGATGGACGCTCGCGACTTCGCATCCGCGCCGCTCGTCACCATGTTCGGCTTCAGGATCATCCCCTCCATCATCACGCCGTGTTCGTGTAACTTACGAAAAACCGCCTGCAACACCTTCTCCGTGACGCGTTGCGACACGGAAACGTCGTGGTCGCCGTCCGTCAGAATCTCCGGCTCGACGATGGGCACGAGTCCCGTCTTTTGGCAAATGGCAGCGTATCGCGCCAACGCGTCGGCGTTTTCCGACAAGCACAAAGCGGACGGACCGGCGCCGTCCGCGCCGACGGTGAGCACGCCGCGCCACTTGGCGAACCTCGCGCCTTTTTCGTAGAAGTCCGCGCATCTCAGCTCGAGGCCGTCCAGCCCCGCGGTGGTGGTCTCGCCTCTCTGCTCGAGGCCCGGGATGACCGTCACGCCCTTGTCCACCTTGATGCCCGGGAAGATGCCCCGCGACTGTAACAGATGGACGAAGGAAACGCCGTCCGCGCAGCTCTGCCCCAGCGTCTCCTCGAACATGATCACGCCGGAGCACCGCGCGTCGAACCCGGGGGCGGTGAGCAGCAGCTCGCGCAGCGCCTGCCTGTTGGCCTGCGTGTTCTCGACGCCGATGGAGCCGAGCCGCTTGCCGATCGTGCCCGTGCTCTCGTCCGCGGCGAGGATGCCTTTGCCCGGCGCGGCCAGCGCGCGGGCGGTGGCCACCAGCTCGGCGGCGTGGGGGGACACGAAGTGCGACATGGGAGCCTGCTTCAGAGGGTGCGCGTGACAGAGCCTGCGGGAGCCAGCGGTCGACGGGGGGTCCGGAACGAGGGACGCGCGCGACGAGGTGGGGGTAGGGCAATCGCGGTGGGACGAAAACTTTATCCGTGTCGACGCGCTTTTCGCGGAACGCGATTGGTCCGGCGTTACGTCGTGCTTATTAGTACCGCGGTGCTCCGAGTCGGGCGTGCGTTTTTCTTAACTAGCTACGCCATCTAAAAAAGTCCTTCTTTCACGCGACGACGCGGGTGTATGATAGAAGCTATATATCGTCCTCACATGACTGTGTTCTCTACGGCGCGAGGACGGCGTCCGCCACCTTCCACTGCTTGCTCTCCTTGCCCTTCTCGTACCTCCGCAGCCACTCGGGCACGTCCTGGCCCGCGTCGCGCGCGATCTTGCACAGCGCGGGCGAGCACGCGACGTCGTAGTCGGGGTTCCAAAACGTCACCGACTCTCCCAGCTCGCCGGCGCGGCCTGTGCGCCCGATGCGGTGCACGTAGCTCTCCACGTCGCGCGCCATGTCGAAGTTCACGACGTGCGTCACGCCCTTGATGTCCAGACCGCGCGCGGCGACGTCCGTCGCGAACATCAGAGGACACTCGTTCTCGGAAAACTTTCTCAACGCCTCCTCGCGTTCGCTCTGTCTTTTATCTCCGTGCACGGCGCACGTCCCGAACCCAAAGTCCCAAAACGTTTTGCTCAGCATCTCCACGCGGCGCTTCGTGTTGGCGAAGGCCACCACTCGAGCGCCCTCCGGTAACGCGCTCAACAGATCGTACATGTGCTTATCTTTCTCGTCATCCTGGGCTTTCACGAACCTCTGCGTCACTGCTCTGTTCGCGCTCAGTTCGCCGGCGTCCGCGCCGTCGCCGCCGCCGAGGAACACGCGCGTCGCGGCGTGTTTTGTGTTTTTTGTTTTTTGAGCGTCGTCGTCGGCGTCGGCGGACAGACTCGCGCCCTCCGCCAGGAACGCGCCGGCGAGTTTGCGCACGGACTTGGGCCACGTCGCGGTGAACAGCGTGGTCTGGCGCCCGGCGCCCACCGCGTCTGACGCTCCGGGCGCGTTCGGAACGGACGCGAACACCTCGCGCAGTTGCGGCTCGAAGCCCATGTCGAGCATGCGGTCCGCCTCGTCGAGGGTCACGACGAAACAACTCGCGAGCGTCAACGCGCGTTGCGCCGTGAGGTCACACAGCCTTCCCGGGGTGGCGACCACGACCCACCCGATCGCTTTCGACGTTTTACCAGTATTCGTGACTTCCGAAGCGCACGTCTTGAGCGCGTTTTTCTGTTCCCACGCGGGCGCGCCGCCGTACACGCACGCGCTCCGCACGCCGGCCGGCGCGCCGAACGTCACGCACTCCGCCTGGATCTGGATGGCGAGTTCGCGCGTGGGCGCGAGCACGAGCGCGTCGGGGGCGGGGACCGCCCCTCCGCCGTCGCCGGTCGACGTGACGACCCGCGGCGGTAACGTGCTCCGCGCGTCGCGTGCGTGCCTCAGCCCGAGCCTGTACACCGTCGGCAGCAGGAACGCCAAGGTTTTGCCCGAGCCCGTCTTGGCGACCGCGACGACGTCCCTGCCCTCGCACGCGGGCGGCCAGGCGCGTTTCTGGATCTCGGACGGGGAGGTGAAGCCCGCGGACGCGAGTGTGGACTTGATGCTCGAAGGGAAGCACGTCGCCTCGAACGAGTCCCAGGTCACGAGGCGGTTCGCGGAGGCGCCGTCGTCGCCCGTCTCGCCGTCGCCGATCGCCGCCGCCGACACCGCCGCCTTTTTGAGCACGCGCGCATCGTCGCCGCGCGCCTCCTCGCCCTTCGCCTCGCGCGACCGCTTCTTGTCCTTCTTGTCCTTCTTGTCCTTCTTGTCCTTCTTCTCTTTCTTGGCCTTCTTGGAGGAGTCGTCGCCCATCGCGGAGGGGGCACGACTTTGGGCGCGGCCGATGTGCCGACCGAAGACATCGCGTCGGTCATCAGACGCACTCTCGCGCGGGTGCGAACTCGTTTTTTTATTCCGTCGTCTCACGAGGTACTTTACCACAATGTACGCAGACTACGCGCGTCGCGACGCTCTAGTTCGGCGCTTCGCAGAGGCTCTTGGTGCAGATCTCGAACATGTTGGGCGAGGGCTTGGCGGCGAGGATCTTCTCCAGGCACGCGCGCATTTTCGCTCGGCGCCTGGGGTCGTACAGGCGCCATTCCGTGAACGGCTTGGCGAGCCTGGAGGCGGCGATGGCGTTGATCTTGTCCATCTCGAGCAGCTTCTCGACGACGAAATCGTACCCGCCTCCGTCCAGGGCGTGGAACCCGAGCACGTTGGCGCGCGCGAACCCGCCAATCAGGGCGTAGAACTTGTTCGGCACCTTCTTGTCGTACACGCCGTGGAAATACGCGCCATCGGGATCGTCGCACAAACGGCGCACGTTTAACAGCGCGACGCGCGCGGGATCTGTCGGATCGTCGCCATCTCCGTCAGTTGCGACGATCGCGCTCGACGCCGACGACGTCAAACCCGCCACGGCGCTCAAAAACGTGCACGACACGTTCGCGTCGTCCTTCCAACGCTCCAGGAAATCGCCGAAGCAGTCGTGTCTCGTATTCGCCATCTCCACCGCATCAAACTCGTTCGAAAGAAAAGCGCTCGAGGCTTTGGAGATGGCGGTCAGCGCGGCGACCGTCTCGGTCATGTTCGCGGCGGCGTCGTACGCCGAGCGCAGCGCGCGCGGCGACACTCCGCCAGCCTTTTTTTCGCCGCCCAGCGCGGCCAGCGCGCCCAGGCAGTACGCGCGCAGGGACCGGCGCGCCACCTGCTCGGCGCTTATGTCGTACGCCTCGCACAAGTGCTCGCGCGCGTGTTCAGCCTCGGCGTCGCACGCATCTAAAGCGCTTCTTAGCGCGTCGGCGCAGCGCTCGGCGAAGAGTTTGGAAAACGCCGCGCGAACGCGGTGAATGACAACCGGGTTGGCCGGCGCGATCTCCCGCACCAGCGCCGCCACGCCCGGGAACGTCAAGGCTTCCTCCACCCACGCGCGGTCGACTCGGTTCGCGGCGGCATCTTCTAAGATGGAGTTGCACGCGTCCGCGAACGGCGCCCACGCCGGGTCCGAGACGATGATCTCGGCGTAGTCGAGCGACGCGCCGTCGTACTCGGCGGCGTCGGCGGCGTCTTCGGCGATTCTCGCCGCCGCTTTTTTCGCCGCGCCGCAGAGGATGCCCTTCGCCATCGTCTGCGCCGCTTCCCACCGGTTGAACGCGTCTGAGTCGTGCGCGAAGAAAAACACGCTCTCGTCCGTCGAGAACGGCGGGTCGACCTTCACGGTCACCGGCGCGGAGAGGTTCCGCAGGAGCGAGGGTTTCGGCGCGCCGTTCGCGAACGGGTTCGCGTCTGACGCGCCCGGGCGCGCTCGGAACGCGAACGAAGCCTTCTTCGCGCTGAGCACGAGAAGGACGCTGTCGTCGTCGCCGTTCGTGAACGCCACGCGGCTTCCCTGCCCCACCACTTGGATCTCGCTGCCGGGCACGACCTCGATCTCGAGCTCGCCCGCGCGCAGACGCAGATCCGACCCGGTCGCGGCGTCGAGAAGGCCCGTCTTGACGGGAATCAGCTGCGCCGCCTTGTCGACCGAGCCGTGCTCGTCCGGGGTTCGCGGAAGCGTTTGCTCGAACGTCAACGTGAACGTGTTGGTGTCGGCGTCGAAACTGCGCTCGCACAGGAGCTGGGGCGTGCCCGCCTGGTGATACCAGTTGTGCAGCGCCTCGATATCCACCGCTTCGTTGGCGTCGCGCATCGCCGC
>MDSV01124670.1_pt1 | contig 20242 bp, 11 predicted proteins | sample 810851 | NCBI WGS metagenome assembly MDSV01 (sample SAMN05326640, study PRJNA326480) | marine metagenome | isolation source: seawater | place: Atlantic Ocean: North East | collected 2012 | reverse complement strand
TGAACACCACATTCTAGTAATTGTCTCATTGTCACGACTTCTTTAAGATCTTCTTCCACGTTTGCCTCTCTTATAATAAAATATAATCTCTATCTGAATTGAGATTCAGTTTTAGCTTGTTGATTCTATAAGCCAATGATGATCAAGTCAAGGGATTTGAACTTGTAAAGGGAAAATATAATTATGATAAATAAAATAATATTGATATCACTATATAAAAATGATTACGAGATTATTAAAGAGAATGTAACGTTAAACTGCCCTATCAACTTTTATGATAATGCAAAAGAAGCAGTAGAAACACTAGAAGAGAATATAGACGATAGCATAATATTGCTATCAACATTAATTGAAGATATGTCATATGAAGATGTTATTGAGCAGGTTGTGATAAAGTCAAAAAATTGTAAAGTTATTGTGTATTCATCATTTTCATCAATTGAAGAAGTAACCAAAGGGTTAGAAAAAGGGGCGTATGACTTTATTATTGGAGATGATGTATTAAGTAAAGTTGTTATGTCAGTAAATTCATTATTTCAAAAATCAGAGACATCTGCCTATAAAATTGATAATGCTAAGATACAACATCTCATTAATTCCAGTTTGTTTGAGATGATAGATTATTATCAAGTTCAATCTAAATCTAGTGAACTAAATGAAACGATAGCGCAATATAATAAATGGTATGACAATAGCTTAAAAAAAATGGAAAAAAGTTCGTTATTAATTGTAGAAGATGAACATATATTTAGAAAATTGCTAGTGGATATGGTTTCAACCTGTTATTCCCAAGTAACAGCCGTAGAAGGTGGAAAAGAAGCCGTAGAAAAATTAAAAGAAAAAAAATATGGTATAGCAATCGTTGATTTGTTTTTAAATGATATGGATGGGGTAGAGTTGATTCAGGTAATTAAATCTTATAATCCGCTAATACAAATTATTGTAGTAACAGCATTTGATTTAATAGATACGGCATCGAATGTATTAAAAATTGGTGTAGCTGATTATTTACAAAAACCTATTATGAAAAAAGATTTATTAACCTCTATTGAAAAAGCAGAAATTGAAAATAAAAAAGCAGTTATTCAGGAAAAAGCATTACAGGAGTTTTTTTGTAAGCAAATTAATTTTGAGCAAAAATGTGTGATATTAGAATCACTATTTAAATTTAAAAAGAAAAATAACAAACCATTTATAATGGAAGATGTATATCAAGTTTTTCCCAACTTAAATAATAATAATATTTACGAAAAGATTACATTGCCACCTATTATAGATAAGGAAAACATCAAGCGATTTATATCATCATTTAAGTTGGATGAGAAATAGGAAGAGTGATGTCAAAAAGGGTGTATTTTTGAACAGAAGATTGCACCGATACACTTCCCCCGTGAGCATCAATCGTTTTTAATACCATAGGTAAGCCTAGTCCTGTTTTAGCAGAGTTAGATGTATAGAAAGGGTCAAAAATTTTAGTAAGTGTATTATGAGGAATACCTTTTCCTGTATCTAAAAAGGATATTTTTATTTGAGATTTAGCATCCTCTAACGAAGAAGAGATGGTGATAGATCCAGCTTGTTCAATAGCTTCGATGCTATTTAAGATAATATTTAAAAACACTTGGCTCATGCTATTAACATCAAGATTGAGTTTAGGAAGATTGGGATCTAACTTTTTAATCAGCGATATACGTCTTTTTTTAAATTCTGCCTGGCAAAGAGTATCCGCATCATCAATAAGTGTATTGATATCAATACACTCTTTAATATGAGAGGTTGGTTTTCCATATTGAAGCATAGTGGAGGTGATAGATTTAAGGCGTAAAATACTAGATTTGGTGGTAGCGATGTATTCTGTCGATTTAATAGGATCATGAAGGTTTTCTTCTAACAATTCAATACTAGATAAGATCATAGCCATAGGGTTCCCAATTTCATGTGCGATACCACGCGTAAGTGTAGCATAAGCAACTTGCTGAGATGCTTTTTCAAGCATAGTTTTACGTTCTTTAGCACGATTAATAGCAATATTAAGTTTTTTTTCAGATAATAAATTATCAACTAAAAAAGAGTATAACGTAAAACCAATCATTGAGTAGCTAGTAAAAATAGCAAAATAATTTAATATGTTTTGAGTTAATGTAGGAATAAGAGTTGAAGGAAACAGTTGGTAGGAAGTAATTTCAAGAAGATAATGAGTTGTAAGAGGGATACAAAACGCTAAAATTTGAATTAAAACATTTGATTTTCGAAATAAGATAAAAGAAAAGCAAAATAAGGGAAATAATAATAGGTGAGCTCCGGATTCTTTACCTAGTAAACAAGAATAAAATGAAAAAATAAGGGAATTAATAAAAATAAGATAAAAACGTGAGAATAAAAATAGTTTTATTTTATGAAATAAAAAAACAATAAGGTAAGAGAGAGGAACAAATGTCGTATAAAAAAAAGCAGAAGGTAAATTTAAGACATAAAAAATAAAAAAATAAGGAACGCAACTTAAAAGATAAAAAACCGTAATTTGATTGGTTAAAACAATGACACGCTTTTTATTTGGAAGGATAGTATCAGGAACGCCAAAATTAAAAATAATATTAAAAAGTTGTTTAACCATTTAAGTTAGTTATATCAAATAACATTAAAAATTTACATAATAATACAAAGAATGTTAAACGAGGGAGTTAAATAATTTTGTGTGTTTAGTAGGCGACCCATCTGATAATTTTGCTTTTGAATCATCCTGCTTTGGCAATGATTTTAGTGCAATACTTAATGGTTTTTCATTTTCTGTTGTTTGATTAGGGGGTATATCTGTTACAAAATGTTTCTTGAGATCATGTTTTAAGCGTTTTATATACATATCAAGAATCTTGGTTAAGTTATTTATAATTGAATGAATAACCTTATTTGGTTTTTGTGTATATAAACTGAAAAAATCTTGGGCAGTATAATGATCAATAAGTTTTTTTTCAAATTCACCAATGATATCACGAAAAACTTTTTCAATTTCTGGTAGATTCTTTATAATTTTTTTTAAAAAGTTAGGGTTTTTCTTAGTCTCAGTTGAGAAATAAAAGAGAGGGTTACTTTTAATGTTATAAGTGATTTGACCCTCATAAGTGGCATTACCAAGAAATTGAGTCAAAGCCTCTTGGGGGCTAATCGGATTATTATTTAGCTCTAAAAGATTACGAAGGAGCTGTTGAAGCCGTTCAGGGGTGCTAAGGCCAATTAAAGCAGTAGAAACTGGAACAAGAGTATACTCAACATCAGTAATTTCATTAAGGCAATCAATATCATTTGCATATTTTGCCAAAAGTTGTGTATGGTCTATTTGTTCAAAATAGATATAGAGTTCTATTAATGAATTTAAAAGATTAGGGTCCCTTGCTACGATGTCAGTCAAGTGTGAATTATTACCATTAATTTGGTTATAAAATTCATCTCCTATATATATAAGTTCATTAAGTTTCTGAATAGATAAAAAGTTAGTAATAAAGTAGGGTAAGTTTAAAACATCTGTAACTGGCTGGCCTTGTAATAAATCTTTATTCTTTTCTAATAAGTACAAAAAATTTTTGGTAAAATTTTCTAATTTATTACTAGGTAAAGAATTGTGAGTCACAGAAAGTGGAGGGTATTTAAGGTGTATATTTATACTCAAGGGGGGAGCTAGCCTTGCTTTATATGATTCTACAATAGAATCAAGAGTATTTTTGAAAAAGTAACTTAAAAAACTAGCTTGAAGCATTGGTGTTGTGGCGTTAGAGTCAATAAAAGGGTGGTCTTTAACTTGCTGTGAGTCATAAACATGGCTCAATGTTAATTGTTGAATTTGTAGAACAGATAATGATTGGGTGGATTTTGTTGATAATGCAAGTACATTAGATGTCAAAAGAAAGTTCATAAAACGATAGCTAGTATAAACAGTATCTTTATTGGCACCAAGATATTTAAAAAATTTTTGAAAAGGTGGTTTTGAAGATAATAAAAATTTAGCTAAGTCATAAGATTTTGTTGGGTCTTGTTCTGCTATAGTTAGCTGATTAAACTTATTTAAGTTCTTTAAAAAAAGAGTATACTCTCTTCGTAAAGATTTAAAATTATCAAGTTTTGTAATAAGATTATCAAGACGGCATCCACTTAAATAATCTATCATACAAAAGTTAAAATTATACTGAAACCAGGGAAAGTTTGATAAAGAAAATGAGAATTGAGGAGCTTGTTTACATAAAGAAGTAAAAAGTACATTAGAAACTATAGAATTATCAACGGTCTCATAAGGGATAGTTTGACGTGAGATAAGTGTAAAAATCTTTTCTTTTATATCATCAATAAAATTTTGAAACTCAGAGTCTTTTAAGGTATGTAGCATGAAAAAGAAACACATAAAAGCGGCATCTTTGGCATACTGTTGAGTAAGCTTATAGCCATGCTCTTTTAAGTCTTTAGGTAAACACCCATCAGCTGCATCATCAAGATAACAATTTAATATCAAGATGGAATGCCATATACGAGACACATGCTCTGGTACTTTATTTGCAGATGGAGGTAAGTATAAACCCCGATTTGGTTGTACATATTCAACAGTCTGCGTTCTTCTCTTATCCATAATGGGATACTTGATTTTGGATAAATTGGAAGAGTAATCACTAGGTTTGAAAGAGAAAGTAGCAACAGTAAAAAGAGGGATTTCTTTTAATGAATCATCCTGCTTTTTTTCTGATAATTTATTATAATAGACATTTAATTCTACGATTCTATCTTGTAGATTATTAATGCTGCATTTATTAATTTGAAATTTTAAAGCAGCTAAAATGAAGGGTATTGCCAATGATTTAAATTGTTTATAGGCTAATAAAGAAAATGATAACCCCGCAATAAACAGATAAAAAATAATAGGGTTTATGGAAGAGAATTGTTCCCTGGAAATAGAGCAGTTTGATCTAATATGATTATTGTGAATAAGATTCGAGTGTAATAATTTTTTTTTGAAATCATTTATAGTTGTCATTAAAATTTTTTCAGAATTAGCAGATGGTTTTAAGCAAAATTTAGTAGAACAATGATTTTGATCATTAAAATTTTTTAAAATTCCTTCTAAAGATTCTTTTAATATTGCTTTCTCTATATATTCTTGATGTGGCGTTAGATTATTAACTAAACTAGATGAAATGTTAGATGTAATTGATATTTCTTTTTTCTTATGAAGGGTAAACATTTTGTGTATGATGTTTGTAGTTTGGTGTTTAAACTGTTCTTTTATGGTGTCTGTATTCCAGTTATCTGTTAACTCATTGTCGATTAAATAATCGTACATTTTTTTGTATTCATCTTGAAATAGTAGGTGGTCTTGAAAAAGTTTGTTAGGGTCGTTCTGGAAATCTTGAAATTGATTAGCTGTTTCTTCCACAAGTTTTATATATTGATCGTCAAAATCCTTGTTTAAAGGATGTGGGAGGGTTCCCTGTTGCGCTTTTTTGAGTAATTTTGGAATTTGTAAAGCGGTAAATATCATTACAAAAATAACTGTAGCATTCTGTTGTTTTAATGACCTGTCTGAGTCATTATTAATATATAATTTAGTGGGTTTTACTGCAGGCCTATATGGGGAGATTAAGTGCATGATGGCTTATATAATCAAGAGGTAGCTTACATTTAGTAAGTACTTTCCGAACTATCTGAACTAGCTGAATTAGCTCTCGGTTTACGATAACGTATCCCTGTATCTAGATTATAACTATCATCTAATATCTTTGAATTTTGTGGAATCATATTTGGAGATGGGCCAGGAGATGTGCCTGGGGATGTGTCTGAGGATGTGTCTGAAGATATACCATCTACACGGGGAGCAAAAAAATTTTTAGTATCTTCATTTTGCGCATGACCCACTAGTTTTTGACTCTCAGATGAGTTGGTGTGAGCGAATGAGGTACGTCTGGTCTGATCGAATGGGGGAAAGTAAGCTGAAAACATACAATTTTCCTTTATAAAAGTAAAAGTTTATGAAAAGTGATAAAAAGATAGTGCAAAACAAGATATTTGTCAAGGATTTATAAAGGGAGATAAATAGGGGAAAAAAGAAAAATTAAATTTTTATAGTACTTGATTTGTCAGATAGAGATGACAAAATATCATTGGAATTAGATTGAGTGTTTGATTTGCGTATTAAAGGAATGCTAATAGTTAAGTAAGTTGAATGATCGTTATCTGATGAAATATAGATGGTTCCTTTTAGCGCATCAATGATAGGGATAAGCATCGATAAGGTAACAGTATTCCTGGATGTTTCGTTATGTAAAAAGAGATCGATAAGGTCTTTGTCTAAGGTATTACTCGTATCTGTAAATGAAATGATGATAGAGTCTTCAGAATGTTGAGAACAAACAGAGCTAGAAATAAAAATAGATCCAGATTGGTTAATAGATTCAATACTATGAATAATAATGTTAAAAAAAATAAGAATCATATTGCTAAAATCAAGTAAGCTATCAGAAATATCTGATAATTCAGTATGTATTTTAATAGACCGTTTTCTACATTCAGGTTGAATAATGGTAACCGCATAATTTAATAGCGACGAAATATTGGCAGATGAAAATGAGTTAGGAGAAAATGAATCATTATTTAGTATAGATGATGCAATAATAGTAAGTTGGGCTTTAAGAGAATTAAAATAATTAGAAGAATCTGTTGATTTATTAGGTGTAAGATCTGTAATCATATTTAACTCAGTTTCTTGAGATAGCTTATGAGATAAATCACTATCAGTAGAATTAAAGTTTTGAAAGTTAGTATTAAATGATAGAGACTTTGAAGTTGAATGATGAAGTAAGCTATTATTATGAATAATAAGTTCAAAAAGATGGATGTAATTATAAAGATTTTCAAGCTGAGATTGCGATAACTGATCTTGTGATGTTTTATTTTCAAAATAAAGAATGCCAGAGACTGATTGAGCTGGAGTTAGTAAAGGGATCACAAGAATCGAATCAATATTATGGTCTAGAATATAGGAATCAGGTGAGCCTGATTGAGAAAGTTGAGATGAGGATTGGTAGAATAATTTTTGAGAATAAAAAACTTGATTGCAATGAGTTTGTATAAAGGGAGGTAAGGTTGCAATAGATGTATTATCTTTAGCAAGCGATACATCTTTAGATAGAAATGTGTAATTTAGTATTAAATCCTCATGGTCACTTTTAAAGAAATAACCAGAATCAAAATCAATATAGCGAAAAATAAATTGAAACATATAAGATAATTCAATATCGGTAATAGAGTGTACATTTTTTTTGTTTTTTAATAAAAAAACGATATTATCTTCTGAATCAGAAGCTAAAGGTTTTGTATCCTTGGAAAGATAGAAATGATAATGTTTTGAGAGAGAGTCACGTTTGTAGCAGTAACCTAGTGTATCATAAGATTTAATGCATATATCAATATGTTTTTGTACGCCATCTTTATCATTAAGATCATGGTAAAAGATAGCAGCTATTTCATGGGCGATAAGATTTGCTAACGGTTGTTTATAATGGTCTGAAGATTCAATCGTTTCTAAGATTAAACGATGGCTATTTTTATTGCTATGATAATAATTTTGAATAGATTTAAGGATGTTATAATATGGTTTATAGTGATGTAGATCTTGGGTGATCAAATGATTAAAAATATCAATATGGCGAAAGAGTAATTGTAAAGAGGCTGGATCTTTGGTAGATGTAAGTTTGTAATCAAAAAATAATGAAAGGGAATAATAAAAACAAAATAATGGATAAAAAATACCTAGTAAATAGTTGTTAAATTTATTTTCTAGATTTTTTCCTATATTAATAGCTGATTTATAATCCTGTTTGTAGAAGCAGATAAACATAATAAGAAATTTCAAAATAGGTTCGGCAGATTCGTTAGATTCTAAAACAACTTTATTTTGGTTGATAAATGTATGACAATCAAAAGTCTGATTCTCAGCAAGGATAGTTAATAATTGTTTATGTAACGTTGTATGGCTAATAATAATAGAAGATGAAAGATGACATGTTTTTAAAAAAAAGAAAATATTTAAATCGTACGATTGCTGAATTTGTTGAAGAGATACCCCATTTAGGAGTTGAAAGTTTTGGTGAAAATTAATACAAGCAAGCCAATAATGAGAACTGCTAGAAGACAGAGTTAGTTTATTATTTAAAAATTTTTTAATATCATAAGTACTTTTTTCTAAATTATACTTTAAGGGCGTATAAAAGAGCGTTTTAATAAAATCAGGGAAGGTATAAATATCCGTCCTATCATACTTGAAAGAGGTGTTATCAATGGTCGGGTTTTCTTGAAAAAGAATATCCAGCTTTTTAATATCACCTGATTTCATTTTTTTAACAGCATCTAATAAGTCAATAGAAATGATATTAATGTTAGCCTGGTTAATAATTCTTGCTTTAATAAAAACCATTAAATCAAGTAAGAATAAGGGGGCGTTTAGTACGAGTAGATTTAAGACTTGCGCTATGATTAATATCTCAGAAGAAGTTGTCGGTAATGATTTTGAAAAATGAAAGAATTTTTTTAATTTCCAAATAGGTAGTTTTAAAAATTCAATGCCAAATTTAAAATTAAGAAAAAATTTATTACTTGGAATAAAGCCTAGATTAATATTTAAATAAGCAAGAGATTGGGTTGCTTCTAACGTTAAATCATAATAATTAAATTGTTTTTGATGAAGCCATTTCATTTTAAATAAATGTAATAAAGCGCGTTCTTTATTATTAGTAGAGATCAAAAAGCAGTTTTGCCATTCTTTTTGAATATCAGAATGATTAGAATAAAGCTTACATAAGAGATGATGATAAGCGATATCAAAATGAAATAATTTTGAATGAATAAAATTGTTTTTAAAATAGTTTAAAAGTAAGAAGAAAAAGTCATGAGCAATATTATGTTGCTCTAAATGAATAGATGAATAGGCTTCCAAGACTAATTGTGAGAAAAAATCTTTAGATATAGTTTTAGGAAACTGGTAATTATTGGAAGGATCAATAATAAAAGAAGTTGATACGTAAGAAATAGTTTTTTTTGATTGAATACTATAGGAGATATGATCATTATGAATTTGGGTTAATTGTTTTTTAGATAAGCCATCTAATATAATAGATATAATGCTAATACTGGCAAATTGAAAATAATGATCACGAATAACACCAAGATTTGAAAATGAGTGTTCAGGTAAAATAAATTGAGCATTCAAAGCGTCATTTTTTATAGTCGAATAATCATAATCGTAAAAACGACAAATTTCATATAAATTAAATGGAGAGTCTTCTAAGCAGGCCAATAACATACAGTGTTTGGTAGCCTCACTAAGACCATTAAAAATTTCATGAATTAATAATTCTCTAGTAATAAAAGGGCGAGATGAAACAAAGTCAGATTCTAAAAAAGATAAATTATTAAGAAAAAAATTGATTAAAAAGATAGATCGAGACGATTTTTTGAGAATTAAAGAGGCTAGGGAAAGAGCATCTAAATGAGAAATTGAAGTAAACGATTTTAAAGTAACTAAAATATCATGATAGTTAATTGAGGGGAGTGATATATCTTTAGTAAGATAGTTGTTTAATTTAATGAGAGAAAAGAACTCATTAAGAGACGGATAGAGACTAAGATTATAGTTAGGGAATGTAAAGACGACAGTTAAGGATGGTTGAGAAAGAAGAAAAGAAGATAATAACATAACAACATGACGTTCTAATAAATGGCCATTTTCAATGATTAGACAAATAGAATAAAATTCAGAAATACACTTTAAAATAACAGATAAATGATAATTAAAATTATGATGTTCATATTTGTAATCATCGTAGATAACGTTATAACTAAGTTGGATTTTTTGTAAATTATCATTAATAAACAGTTTAAAATACTGAGTAGAATCACATATTGTACTTAATTTTTGTTTTAATAAAAGGTAGTCACGAGCAGATAAAGTGCGATTTTGCGTTAAGAGTTTATTAATAATATCAATATATGTTGTAATAATATTTGTTCTAGGTTTTGATGCAAAATTAATATAAAAACAAAATAGATTTGATTTAGATTTTAAAGAATCAAAAAGGTTTGTATTATAATAATGAATATCGTCGTCTATTTCAGCTGATAACCAAAAGAAATTAAATTGTTTAATAGGTTTATCGATTAATTTAATAAGTTGAGAAAGTTTTTGAGAAATATTAATAAGGGAATTCATATTAAACCAACTATATAATAATTCTATTATAGTTTATGTAATATAAAAAATAGTTATTAGATATCATTTTTAATGTCCGGTTTTATATTATCAAGAGAGGGATAAGATAAAAGTATATTCGCAGCTCTCCTTTGTTTTGGATCATTTTCCGCAGAAAAAGGGCTTCTTGGATGAGCTAAAGCCCAAAAGATTATTTTTTCCCAAGATTTGGGTGGATTTTGTGAGCAAGAGTTGCGTGTAGTAGGGGAGGGGTGCTGAGTATGATACTCTTTTAACGAATAGAATTTTTTAGGGGGTTCATTTGATTGAGATATATATTTATCGGGTGTGCTAAATGGGTTTTGAATTAAAAACTGATAAAGAAGTCCCAGTCTATTTTTTATGGTATATTTAACAGGAGAAATATGAAAATTGAAACGAATTAACTGCCAAATATAAAACGAAGTTTCAATAGCCTGAGTGGCAACAGCGCATGTTCTAGAAAAGCCATCTATCTGTGAGTTAGTAGGTTTAAAGCTGGAATTACCTTGTAAGCGAGCTAATCTTATATAATTTTTTTCGGTATTATCATGTTGGTTTCTGTTGTAGTTTACTGTGTTTTCTTTTATTTCTAAATATTCTTCGTCTGTAGTTTGAAATTCTTTAGACAGAGCAGCAAATTGCTGGTTACGTTTCTGATTACTGCATATTTCTCCTATTTTTTCTTTCCACCAAGCACATGTTAGAAGGAGTGGCTCACGTGATAATCTATGAACACCAACAGACGCAATCGTCGTTTCATTAAAGCCTAGTTTGTATTGAGGCTCCCATTTTTCCAACCCAAAGATGGAAGCGAAAAAATTATAAGGTATTTGCCGTAGATTTTTATCATTTATTTTAGCAACCGGGCAAGGAAATTTATTAAAAGAAATTGAAGTCATGAGCTGTTGGTTCATAGTAAATAAACTAGCCATCAAGGTTAAAAAATATGTAGATTCCTGGTTAAACCAATCCCAATCATAAATATCTCGATGATCACGATCTTGATAATCACGTGGTTTTTCTAGATACTGAACAAGATTTTCCAGCATGGTTTTAGGTTTTTCAAGATCAGCGTTTTTTATATCATTAGGAAACATACGATCGAACTCTTTAAATGTGTCTCCATCAGTTGATAAATATTGGTTTTTGATTTTTTGAATTTCACCGTAATGCTTTTCAATATTCTTACTTAGTATCTTTTTGAAATAGTTTAGTAATTCTGGGAGTTCATCTAAAAGCTCTTTGTACTTAAATAATCGTATATCATCGTCAATAATTTTTTTTAGCTTTTTAATAAGACTGAAAATTTCACGGTGGTTTCCGTTTTGAACAGTGTCTAAGTAAATTTTTATATCTTTTGGTTTTACAACAAAGTTTATGATTTCGGTAAGCTTGTCTTTTTCAAATAGAGGGTATGTTTCTTGTAATTCGTCAAGATACTGTGCAAATGTATAATACTCTTTAAATGTTGCTTCATCGATAATAGTTTTATCCTTATCCTTGTAAAGTATGTTATAATTATTCTTGGTTTTGTGTATTAGATCTTTAATAAGACTAAAAATTTCTTCGGGGTTTTCGTTTTTAGCGGTATCTAACCATTCCTTATATATTGTTTTCTCTCTTCCTGTGGTTGTAACAAAGTCTATAACGTCTATGGTGTGGGTAAGAGTGTCTTGTTTATTTAGCGTGGATTTTAACGAGCTTCTTAAGTTGTTAGATAGAGTTTCAATTGCGCTTGGGAAGCCAGATTTAGAGGTTAAAGAACTTAGAATGTTTTTGATATAGTCATTAATTTCATTGTTTTTAAAGGGAATGTTAGAGTCTAGTCTATCAAGAATTTTTTCACATGATTGCAGTAAGGTTTCTTCCATACAGGAATCTTTAAGGTCTAGTTTTAACTTGAGTTGATTAATTGTTTGTTTATCATCAAGACGGAATTGAGTAAACGTAGCACTGTCTTTTTCAATTTTATCCTTATGTTTAAAAATTAAGAAGACCATATTAAAGCAGACTCTAGACAAGCAATAACGTGCATCGTTAGCAGAATCAGCCCATGAAAATTCTGCAGCAATTTGTCTTGGAATCAGGATATCAGTATGCTGTTTTAAGCGCCAAAATATATTATAAGGACGATTAGGGTTTTTAGTATTAAGAACATCTATAAGGTTACGGTAAGTATCGGTTTTGCTATCAAAGAGCGTATTTATTTTGCTTAAAAAGTTTTTATCTAACTTTTTAAGGTTATCAACACAACTGTTCCAATATTCATCTTTTTTCAATTTATCTGACATATTATAACGATCTTTAATTTTCTTAATCATTTTTTCAATAGGATGCTCAAGGTTAGGCAGTTCAATCTTAAGGCCTAAATAAGGAAGCAAGAGATAAGGAATAAAATAAGAAGAAAACTTCTTTAAAGATAGGTTTAAGCTAGAATCTACACTTGAGTTGTTATTAAGATAATTTATAGTCTCCTTAATTTTGTCATTAAAAACCTTAGGATTATCTTTAAAGTTTGTATTAAAATTTTTAAAACCATCTTTCATTGCATCTTTTTCTTTTGCACCTCCTCTACCTAAAATATTTAACAGAAAGATTGGAGCTCTAGTTATATGTGTGTGTTTTTTTTTATATGTTGGTTTTGAAGGATGAAGAAGATATCTTTCATGAAGGAATGCTAAAGCAAAGGAAAATAAAGGGGGAAGAAATCTTTTAATCGTAGGATTATCTAAGGAAAAAAAAGAATTTTCAGGAGAAGTAGTTGTATTAGTGTTAAGAAAATAAGAATTCATACTATATAGGAGGCATAGATAGGATGTCAAATACAGAGCAAAAGATAGAACTTGATTGCCAACAGAGATAGATGGATAAATTGAAATGTTAATTTTATCCTCAGTGTTATTCCCATCGAAAATTTCGTTAAAAAACTTTAAAATTGTTTGAAACTGTTCAGAGTTTTTCTTCGCTTCACTAGATTTATTAAACAGACTACTTGTTTCAGAAGCAATAGATCCAAAATGATAGTATAGTAAATTTTCACGAAAATGAGTTATATCTAAATAAAAATGATGAACAAAGCTAGCATAAAAAATAAATTTGTCATTATCATTTTTCATTTCATTTTTAAGAGATTCGTTTTCGTTATTATCGATCCAAAATTTTGCTACTTCATAAGAGTTTTTAAGAGAAGCAAAAAAGGTCTCTTTTTTATAAGGTTTGTCAAAAATTTTTTTATTTGTTATGTGGAGCACTTTAACGACAAAAAGGTTTAAAATCTTAGTTTCAATAGTATCAATATCTTCAGGTTTAAGAAGGCTATTTAACTTAGAAATATGGTGATTATAACATGCAATTGTTTTTCTTCTCTTGAGTGTGTTTTTTGGCATCCCTTCTTCGTTACGTGAAGCCTCCATTAATGTTTTTAAAACTTCAATAATAACTTTGAAATAATAACCGAGTTTAGGTTTAGAATTACTATCAAAATCGTTTTTATAGATTTTATTTTTTGGTTTATTTTGAACCTTCTCATATAATTCTAAACTAATAGCAACAATAAGAAATTTTAAGTTATTTTCAAATAGTTTATCTAGAGCAAGAGTAGTATCATTATCAAATTTATCCTCAAAATTTTTGTCATCAAAAAGGTCTTCTAATTTAAGGAAATCTTTGAAAGCATGATAAAGAAAGGAATGTTTCATTTTTTTCTTCATATACTCAGAAAAGCATTCTTTTGCTATAGATTCAAAGTGTTTTGTGTCATACCATAAGGGACAATCAAATTCTGATATTGGAGGCGAAGTTTTACCTACATCATTAGAGGAAGTGGAAGGTGTTTTTTGTGGTGGATGATGAGAAACAAGCATTAAGGATTTATGGGGGAACGTGTCGTTGGAGCACTAGCAGACAAAGGCGAATGCGGAGAATGAGTAAAGGGACTGTTGTGATCGGAAGAAAGCCTAGAGGGAACGCTTGTAGATACTGGGGAATTATTCTTCTCTTCACCCCAATCACCAGCATACATTATTCTTGGTCTAATCATGGGTATAGAGAAAAAATCTTCTAATTTGCTAGGGGAATCAGGCAATCTACACTCTCTAGATGCTTGATGTCCTCCGTTTGGCATACTATCGTTTAAAGGTTCTTCATATGGCTTCCTGTCTATAATCATTTGGGGTAAATCCACTAAACTCTCGTTTTTAGGATTGTCTTTGAGCATACGTATTACTGGTTCAAGGTCAGTAAAAGCTGGTGGCTGAGGTGAATCAGTCGACGAATCTGAATTTTGAATATTATTTTTTGTTTGAAGTGACTCTTGCCGTTCTCGTTGTTGAGTTGAAGAATGTGGTGAATCTTCCTCAAAGGAAAAAATTAGATCCTCTGTATCTGTACAACTATGATTTACTGATTGTTGAGAAGACGTAGCATGTGAAATAAAGGGAGAAGGTGGAGGAGAGTTACCAAATGAATTACTGGAGCATGGAGAAACTGCAGAGTCACGCGTCGTTTGATTATAATTAAATGGTGAAAACGCAGTTTGTTGTGAAGTCACGTGGTTAGAGAAAGCCATTGAATCTGAGGGTCTTGGGGAATACATATTTAGTAGTTTTCTCCTTAATAAAAACGATAATGAAGCAATAATACGTAATCATATTCCTACATGAAAAAGAAGAACTGAAACATGTAGAAAATACATTATAAAATAGATATTGTCAAGTTTTTATTAAGATATTTCCTTTTTTAAAGTATTAACAAAGTCATTTAAATAATGGATGTTATGGATAGTTAGTAAGGTAGAGGCAAGTATTTCTTTCGCAATAAATAAGTGACGGATATAACTTCTGGAAAAATGCTGACAAGTGTAACATGAGCAGGTATCAGATAAAGGAGTAAGGTCATCTTTAAAGATTTCTTTTTTGATATTAATACGTGCATCCTCGTAAAAAAATTGACCGTGTCTAGCAATACGAGTAGGGATAACACAGTCAAACATATCAATACCATGTTCAACTGCAATTTTAATATTTTCAGGAAGGCCAATACCCATAACGTAGCGAGGTTTATGATCCGGTAATAAGGGAGCACATTTTGCAATATACTCATGAAGGAGTTCTTTAGGTTCACCAACACTAAGGCCTCCAATCGCATAGCCAGGAAAATCTAACGAGGTAAGAAAGTCGGCACTTTCTTGTCTTAAATCCAGATGAAATCCTCCTTGGATAATACCAAAGCACCAATTAGGGATATCCATTTCATGCCAATAGTGATAAGCATCTTGAGCCCATTGATGAGTTAAACGAAGATCTTGAGCTGTTTGTTGTTTCGTTTCATTGTAGGCGGTACAAATATCTAAAACCATCATAATGTCACTATTAAAGCCACATTGTAAATCAATCACATGTTTAGGTGTAAAACGAACAGGTGATCCATCAATATGAGATTGAAAGGTAATACCATCTGAATCAACCTTTCTACGTTTGGCTAAAGAAAAAACTTGATAACCGCCAGAATCTGTTAGGATAGGACCATGCCAATTCATCATAGAATGAATGCCACCATGTTTTTTGATAATATCAATACCAGGACGTAAACTTAAATGATAGGTATTAGCAAGTAAAATTTGACTGTTAGTTGAGATAATTTGTTCAGGCGTTAATGATTTAACGGTTGCTTGGGTACCAACTGGCATAAAGGTAGGCGTTTGAATTGTACCATGAGGGGTGACAAGTTCACCTAATCGGGCCTTGTTGGTAGTTGATTTTTTTTTAATTGTAAACGGATGCTTAAGCATATGTTAGGCTATTGTATCCTTAACAAAACAAAAATATAACAACAAATCTTTTACGAAATATGTTTAGACATACTATAATAAAGGGTAACAAAATATGTTCCAAAAAATATTTGTAATAATTTATAGGTAGCTAAGTATGAAATTTACGTTTCGATATTTATTATATACATTAATCTTAATAGGGTTTGTGACCTTTACGTTTACCTTATGCTCAAAAGCAGTAGTTTTTCCTATCTTAGATAAAGAACCAGCTCAAGAAAGTATTGTCTATCAGAAAACGCATGAAGCAAGAATCAAAGCTAACATAGAGCGATTTTTAGAAAAATTATTAGGAAAAAGATTATTTGTCGTATCAGTAGTAACATTGCTAAATGACAGTGTTACAGATGAAGTAATGCTAGAAAAAACACCGGAAGTTGTAAGTAGTAATCGTACCTTTACAACAACATCTAATTTTAATGAAAAAGCCGTTAGCTATGCTAGACTAAGGCCAAGTTCTGAAGATATTAGAGAGCAAGTGAAGAATACAGATAACATGGATTTTTCATATGATTCATTAACTGCGCCTGTAATCGATTTACCTGGATTTCCTGTTTTGGAAAAAAAGAAAGAAGTGATTCAAGAAAAAGCAATTAGTACCATCCCCACACAAAATTTAGATAACTCATTAGAGCCTAATCGAACATTAGAGTTGGAAAATAGTGAATCAAATGAAGAGTTTACATACTTAGTTAATCAGACACTCAAAACAAAGACAGAAAAAAAGCAAAGTATAAAAAGTATTAATGTAAGCATTGTAATCGATAAGGATTATAGCGATTACATGGGCATGGACTTAGCAGAATTAAAAACCATTTTAACAACGGTATCTGGAATAGATGCAGAGCGTGGGGATCAAATAGCGATTACATTTGCACCTTTTATGGGAAAAGAATTTGGCTGGAAATATTTTGTTAAGAAAAATCAAGTATATTTTGACCTTGTTAAAAAGATGTACGAGAAAGTAAAGCCTATTGTAATAGCTATTATTATGTTGATAGTAACGCTAGGTATTTTATTTTTACTATATAAATTATGGCTACGGTTAGCACAGGCAAGACAAACCCGTAAATTAGAAAAAGAAGCTCAAAAAGAGAAAGAAGAACAAGAAAAAGCACAACAAGAGTTAGAAGAAAAAATATCAGAAATGGAACAAAAGCGACAAGAATTAATTCAATTAGCCCAAACGCAACCAGATCAATTTATTTTATTATTGAATAGCTGGATGGAGGTAGATGAACTTGAACCTGTCAACAAATAAATCAATAACAACATCACGACGAAAAGCTGCCATTTTATTAATGTATTTGGATTCTAAAATGCCAGGTTTATCACAACAACTTTTTGCCAAAATGGGAGAATCTCGATCTAAAATGTTGTTACATGAAATTAATCAATTAGGAAAGGTAGATAAAACAGAAATTAGTCATGTTATGGATGAGTTTTATGAGTTAGCCATTACACAAAACAGTGTTATTGGAGGAAAAAATGTAACCGATAAATTATTAAAAGATAGTTTTGGAATTGAAGATCCAGATGACTTCTTCTCATCAAAATCAGGATTATTTGATTTTATAAATCATTTATCAGATAAAATATTGATAGATTATTTGAAAAAAGAAAATAGACAGGTAGCAGCATTAGTTTTGTCATTAATTCCAGATGAACGATCAGCTAAATTATTATCAGAGTTTCCTGTAGAACAAACCGCTATTATATCAAAAAAAATGTTGACATTAGATGTTCCAAATTATCCTCTTTTATGGAAATTTCATCGTGAGTTAGAGTTAAATTTATTAGGAGAAGATGACGATACAATAGAAGAATCACAGCAGATTTTTAAATTATCGCGTGTATTAGAAATGATGGTGAGTGATACAAGAAAAACAGTTGTAGATATGATATCAACACAAGATAAATCATCCGCTGATAAAATACAGGAATTAATATTCTCATTTAATGATTTAGTATTTATGAGTAATAAAGATTTAGGAATTATGGTAGTAGAAATAGATCCCCTTAGTTCATTGGCTGTAGCAATGCAGGGTATATCCGCAGAGTTAAAAGACAAGCTGTTAGGAAGTATATCAGAACGTTTAAAACCACGCTTAGAAGAAGAAATAACAAATGCTGATGGAGCAGCAGAGGAAGACGTGCAGAAAGCACAGGGAAGTATCGTTCAATTATGTCGAAAACTAGAAAATGAAGAAAAAATTGATCCGTTAGTTGAGATTATTAAACAAAAACAAGCCTCTAATTTTGTAGAAACACCCAAAAGTGATGCCAAAGAGTCAAATGAATTCCCTATAGAGCCAGAGTCAGAAGAAGCCCCAAAACCAGAAAAAGAGATAAATGAGCAAGACATAGAGAAAAAGAAAGAGAAAGAGAAAGAAGCTGTTAATCAAGATGATGCAAAAGAAGGAGATGTATCATGAGTGAGTTATTAGGACATTTTTTAAAATTTAATAAAATTATGGGTTTAAAGTTAACTAATACTGTATCAGCACAATTAAAAGTTGGGCTCTGTGTTACTGAATTTTCAGGAGGCGTAAAAGAGTATCAAGCGTGTCATTCAACATTACCAAAATTTAGTTTTTATGGTCAATTTGGGTATCAAAATAGAGGTATATTAGTAGGAGTAGATCCAAAAATAATTATGTTAGGAACACAACGTTGTTTTGGAGGGAGTATCGATATAGCTAACATGAATGCTACATCATTTACATTTGCAGAAGATTTTTTTGGGAAACAGATCATTAGTATTTTTGAAAAAGAGTTTCAAGAAAAAGAATGTGGTTTAGAAATGAACAAAATTGACTATCAATTAGATAGATCGCATTTATTTTTTTCAGATGAAAAAGTACTATTTGTAGAAATGAAATGTACGGTAGAAGGAGATAGTGTTGGATCAATATGTATGGTATACCCATTAATGTTTATAAAACAGGAAAAAGAAAAATGGATAACAGAAGACTCGTAAAATTAATTAGTCTTTTTATAGTATTGTTTAATACTATTAACTTAGCTATATCAGAACCATCTACATTGGTTGTGATTCCGCATGGAACAATTCCTGAACGAGGTACACTAGAGTATGGGTATCGTGCAAAATTATTTGCTAATTCTGATAATAAGTTAGAATCAGAATCAACTGCATTTTATCATTTGAGTTTAACAGATAAATTTCAGATAGGGTTAAATACATCCCCGGAAATAGATATGTTATTAAGTATGAAAGCAGAAATAGCATCAACTCAGCTATTAAATACAAACCATAAACTAGTCATTGGGTTTCAAAATTTAGGATTAACAGAGCGCTATTGGGACGATGATAGATGGAAGACGCTTGAAGAAACCAGTTTGCCAAGAGTACGATCCTTTACGGTATATAGTTTTGAAATACCAAAATTAAGATCGCACTACCATATTGGAGTTGCTGATTACCAGAGTTTTAATGATGATTATGTTATTGTGGGAGCCCATTACAACTTTAAGAAATTTAGAACATCAGCAGAATGGGATGGAAAGCAGGTGCATTTTGGATTATTATTTAATTTGCCAAATAACATAAAATTGTATGGAGCATTAACGCCTAAACCAAATGACGAAAGAAATGTAGATAAGCATTTTATTTCAATTGCAATAACATTAACTGGGAAAATTTTTAAAGAAAAAAATCAAAAAGAGTTAGATGCTATTAAAAAAGATTATAAAGAAATTAAAGGTAAATTAGCTGTATTAGATGCCAAAACAGATGTTATCAGAGAATTTAGTTCGTTAGATTTTTTAGAAGAGTTTCAGCAATTTTTATTACAAGAGCATAAAGTTGAAAATGAGTTAAATAATGAACGTAAAACAGAGATTCGTTTAGCCTTAGAGCATATGCAAAGAGGGTTAGAATTTTATTATAAGGAAGAGTATGAATTATCGTTAAAAGAATATGAAATAGTAACAACCTTAGTACCAACATTCTCGATAGCTTATGCCAGGTTAGGATCTATTCATTATAAGTTGGGAGATTTAGAAAAAGCGCGTGAAAATTGGGAGCAATCATTAGAGTTAGATCCTTCAAATGATAGTTTAAAATTATTTTTAAAACGAATTACGCCATCTAAAGAGTTAGAAGAAATAAAAGATGATAAAAAAAATATAGA
>MDSV01161986.1_pt1 | contig 20247 bp, 18 predicted proteins | sample 810851 | NCBI WGS metagenome assembly MDSV01 (sample SAMN05326640, study PRJNA326480) | marine metagenome | isolation source: seawater | place: Atlantic Ocean: North East | collected 2012 | reverse complement strand
CGTTGACCTCAACCGCACGGGCCGCTTTCGGGAAGCCAAGCCGCGCCTGTAGGGCGTCGGCTTGCTGTGCATGGGCGTCCGGGGCCGCGAGCGCGGCGAGGAGGACGATCAGCGAAAGGGGTCGCAACAGGCGGAGAGTTGGAGGGCTGTGGTGATCGAGATCGCCAGCCAAAGGCGGGCGTCAACGCCGAGCGGCGGGGGCAAGCTAGCAGGTGGGCGTGGTCGGGCCAGCCCCCCAGATGGCTGAGTCGGCCTGACGGTCCGTTGCGTTCCAGCCACGAACGGAGGGAATGGTCTCGTAGGCAGTAGCGAGAAAACCCCACCCGAGGCCGTAACCTCAAGCGGGGCTTCCGTTTCCTTCAGTGGGCCTGGGTAGATTTGAACTACCGACCTCACGCTTATCAGGCGTGCGCTCTAACCAACTGAGCTACAGGCCCTTTGACACCCCTTAGGTCCGGAGTGTCGGGCCGGAAAAGCTAGTCAGTGCCAACAGCGCATTCAACCGGCTCTCATTTCCGTCGAAGTTCTTCCCATACGACCTAAAGAGCATCATCGTGTTCCGGTTCGTGCACGCATCCCGCCGACGTGTGCTCGAGAAACGTCGACGGTTTAACCCCTATCTAACACAATGCTGCACGCCGTTCCCCTAGTTCGTAGAAGCGCGCTAGCAGCGTTATTCTTGGCAATCCTGACCACCTCGGCTGCATCGCTCAGCGCCCAGGATGTAGGCTCGAACGTTCAGTACCCGGTCGACCCAATGGCCGTACCCCGCCCTGTCATTCACGCCACCCGCGTCGAAGGCCCCATCGTGATCGATGGGATGCTCGACGATGCAGGCTGGGCTGAGGCGAAACCAGATAATCGTACCTGGATTCAGACAATCCCGGATCAGGGAATGCCCGCGTCTCAAAACACGATCCTGCGCATCGTCTACGACGACCAGAATCTCTATGTCAGCGCTGTGCTCTTCGACGAGGACACCAAAACTCTTTCGATTCCTGGGCTAGAGCAGGATTTCGACACACCGAACTCCGACATCTTCGGTGTCGCGATCGACACATATCTCGATCGGCAAAACGGTTTTCTGTGGGCAGTGAATCCAGCTGGAGCGTTATGGGACGCGCAGGCGTTCAATGACCAGCGAGACATGTCACCAGCGTGGGAAGGCGTCGTTGACGTTCAAACCTCAATCAACGACTCGACATGGGTTGTCGAAATGGAGCTACCGTTCTCGACGATGCGCTTCAACCCAGTCATCGGAGATCAGGTGTGGGGCATCAACTTCTCACGCCGGATACGGCGTAGGAACGAGGACGCAATCTGGGCGCCGATTCCACTCCAATACCGTGTCTACAAATTCTCTCTAGCCGGGACTCTCGAAGGGCTTCAGGATCTTCCTAGCGGACGGAATCTCTGGATCAAGCCCTACACCCTCGGAGACCAGATCACAGGTGCTCGATATCCATCCCCTGAACGGCATGCTGATGTCGGAATCGATGCTAAATGGGGACTGACGCCCCGTATGACTCTCGACCTGACCGTGAACACCGACTTCAGCCAAGTCGAGGTCGATCAAGAGCAAGTCAATCTGAGTCGCTTCTCGCTCTTCTTTCCTGAACGGCGCGATTTCTTCTTGGAGAACGAGGGAACGTTCGGCTTTCAAGACACAGCAATTCGCAATTACCGCACAGGCAGCAGTCCGAGAAACTTTCGTCTCTTTAACTCGCGCCGGATAGGGCTTTCGAGCACGCGTCAGCCCCTTCCAATTGCTGGCGGAGCGCGCCTTACAGGACGAATCGGAGATCGGTTTGAGGTTGGCCTGCTCGACATGCAGACACGCTCCTTAGATGGCCTGTCAGACGGATCCGACTACTCAGCCGAAAACTTCGCCGTCGCAAGAGCTAAGGGCACCTTCGGCAACGCCACGATCGGTGGAATGTTCATCAACCGGCAGGGGCAAGATGGATCAGAGCGGTCCGCTTACAATCGCTCATATGGGATAGATGCGAACGTGCAGCTAGCTCCGAATGTCCTGATGTCAGGATATTGGGCCAGAACAGACGACTCTTCGCCAGTCGGATCAGATGCTAATACCGGAATGTTCCAGACAGCGTGGCGAAATCCGTTCTGGAACATGTCGGCGTTGTTCAAGCATGTTGGAGACGGATTTAGTCCAGAGACCGGGTTCATTGATCGAACAGCGGTGCGCCGATACTTCACAACAGTGGGGATCCACCCCCAGGTGAACCGCTTTGGTATCCGAGAAATTAACCCTTACATCGATTTGGACGTATACACAGATCTGGATAACGCGATAGAAACACGCGGAGTCGAGGCAGGAGCAGTCGTATCCTTCCTCGCAGGAGGCCAGATCTCAGCCAGCGTTCGGGACCGACATGAGCGTCTTTTTGAGACAACAACGATCGGTGGTGTTCCGATCGAGCCTGGGACTTACGAATGGGTCGAACCAAGTATCCGGCTAACTACTAGAGGAGATCTGCCGATTTTCTTCTCCGGGCAGGTCCAGTCCGGAGATTTCTACGATGGTTCCCGCACCTCTTATTCCGCAGACATCACGTTCCGACCGAACGAACATGTGTCTCTTGAAGTAGGTGGCCAAAGGAACGACCTCATACTCAGCGGCCTCGATTTCAGCGCAGACATCTACAGGGCCCGACTTCGCTACGCTCTCAACACAAAGGCCTTCTTCCTCGCTTTCGTCCAATACAACGGAGCCACCGAGGAGCTTATATCAAACGCCAGGATCAATCTGATCCATTCGCCTTTGTCGGATCTGTTTTTGGTCTATACCGAGCGGCGGAGCCTAGCAGTCGGTACTTCAGAGCGGTTACTCGAGCGGGGTGTCACACTTAAGGTGACTAAGCTTCTGGCCTTTTAGCCACTACCTGCAGAGGTCCCAGCACATGACAAACAGTCAGTCACCCGACAGCTGCCGACTCCCAAAATGCGGCTCGGCAACTCCTCTCGTCTGGGTGATTGTCATGGCGATGAGCTCGCTCGGATCACCGACCAGTGCCCAAGTCACCATTAACGAAGCAACCAGATCTCCTGATGAGACTGCCACACTCTTCCTTCGATCCGTCAGGGCAATCCGCTGGGGCACGGTTGCTCAATTCCTTGATGCTGAGGCACTCGAGCGCTTCCAGTTCACGGTAACCATGATCGCAAACGCCGATTCGAGTGGCGAACTACGCGAATATCTAGTGCAGAGCGACTCAACAGGAATGTCCGATCTTAGTGCTTTTGAGGTATTCGAGCGGTCGATCAATGCCGTTATCGATGACATGCCCGGTCTAATGCATGCCCTCTACGATCGTGACGACAGTGTGATCGGAAGCGTGCGCGAAGAAGGAGGGGTGGCACACACCGTATATCGAACCCTCGCACGTATTAGCGGTGCAGTGCCAGAAGTCAAAGTCATGCAGCTCCGCTCGACTCCCAAAGGATGGCGAGTAGCGTGGAGTGACGAACTCGAAGTGATCGAAGCTGCCCTGCGCGGGGTCGGGCGCTGAGCGCACCCGACCCCGGCCTGGTTCTATCACTCTACGGGCGGCACAGCTTCCATCAAGAGACCGAATGCCTCCTCGAGCGCATCGGCTCCGGGTCCCGAACCCGTATACTTACCCAACCTCACGACCACGAGTCCGTGAGTTGGTATGATGGTGGTACTCTGACCACCAGCTCCCAGCATGCGATACGCCGTCTCGGGAATACCGAGACCGCCTTCTCCGTTGACCCAGAAGAACGCACCTCCGTAAACACGGCGTCCATCAGCGTCCCACGCCGGAGCGACTGTCGAAGCATACTCCGCGTAGCCTTCCGGCAGGATCCTCTCTCCGTTCCAGACACCGTCTTGGAGATAAAGGTTTCCAAGACGCGCCCAATCTCGCGCAGGCATGAAGGCTAGTCCCTGACCGAGGAAGTTTCCGTACGGATCGGTCTCAATAAGTCCGTCCCGAATCCCGATCCGGTCGAACAGGTGCTGCTGCGGGAACGAGTGGTAATCCATCCCCGCACTTTCTGCTCCAAGCCGGACCAGGTAGCTGGCCAGTACTGGATCCGTGTTTCTGTAACGGCCGATTGTATTCGGGGGCCACTGCTGAGGGCGGGTTGCAGCGTACTCGTAGGAGTTTACAGTGCCGGTATATAGATAATAGTGATCAGCGTACGTATCCGGATTGTAGTCCGGATCAGAAGGTGCATTGATTCTGATGCCACTCGACATCCTCATGATGTCGCCGATACGAATCTCTTGCCGCGGATCACCTTCGCCCTGCCATTCTGGGATCGGAGCAGACTGCCACAGGTCGTATACGCCCTGCTCAATCAGCACACCTACCAGCGTGCCGGTCAAACTCTTTGTCATCGACCAGCTCTCAAGCGGCGTATGCATATCAACTCCATCGTCATACCTCTCGCCAAGAATGCGGCCGTTGTACGTCACTACCAAGCCAAGCGTGCGCGCTTCCGGAGGTCCGAAACCAGCATCTAACGCCTGCTCCACCTTTTCCATGTCGAGCTCAGCAGGCCATGGCTCATCCGAAACTACGTCACCCATCGGCCAAGGCGTCGTTGCCGCAGGCGGGAGGTTTCGCTCCACCTCCGTCGGCGTGAAATACACATCTGACTCGCCGATTGGGTGAGGAACACAACCCTGATTTCCATACCTCTGGGCTGTGCGGGTCACTCCATCAGGAAGAGTGAGCGAGACCGTCTGACGTTCATAGTCGATAACAGTGTCAACGACGTGGTGGCGTTCATCGAAGGGTGAGATAAACCCGCCCATATTCGCTGCGGTGTCATCGGCATCCAGACCAGTGATGAAGACACCTGAGCAGAGGATTTTCGCAAAGCCTGCTGTGTGATGGTGTAGAGGGTCGCCCGGCGGTGCTACGTACTCTGTGTCAAGCTCGTACGAAGCAGCCCTCGCAATGACCTGTTCCTGAGACCCGTCGCTTGTCGGGAATCCTTCCATATCTTGGCCTCCGCAGCCGACGAGCAGTGTAACCGCCCCGAGTCCTCCTACGAGCGCTAGTGTAGTGTGCTTCATGTCCCGATCCAGTCGACGTGTGTGTACCCTGTCCCCTCGTCCCATGACAACGTGGACAGCGCAAGCTCCGTCGACAAGCCTCAGGCGATCAGATCTCGCGCAATGCCTCAGACTCCCTCACCTTTCTACCTTATTTTGATGTTCTGCTCCCGAGTGCAGAAGTTGACCGCTTCAGCCCAAGCAAACCTTTAATACTGGTCCTCTCCACGATGCCGCTAGATACCATTCTGCTTGCTTCAATTAAAAGAGCTCTCACCGCTTCAACGCTCATCTTGCTGACCACGACTCTATTCGTAGGTCCGAGCGCTCTCATAGCGCAAACGCCCGCCGTCTCCATTCAAATAGCCGGTGCTCTTCAGGCAGCCCCGGAAGTAGATCGAGGGGGTGCGACAGTTCTGGGCTTTGGAGAGGACGGCGCAATGACGATGCTTCGCGAAGGACAGGGTCAACTCATCTGCCTAGCAGATGATCCTAACCAAGACGGCTGGAGTGTCGCCTGCTATCATGAGTCACTCGAGCCGTTCATGGCACGCGGTAGGGAGCTGCGAGCCCAAGGTGTCACCGACGCCAGCGAGCTAGCACAAACGCGGTGGGCCGAGGCAGATGCCGGAACACTATCGATGCCTGGGGCGCCAGCGACTCTGTATGTCACTACAGGAGAGGGCTTTGACCCTGACGCCGGAACGGTCGAGAACTCATTTACACGCTGGGTTCTTTACACACCATGGGCCACGATCGAGTCGACAGGTCTCTCAGCGCAACCAATAGAGCCGGGGGCGCCTTGGCTCATGTTCCCGGGAACAGCAGGCGCGCACATCATGATCACACCGCCACCGCCCGGTACAGGTAGCTGACTCGCTGAAGAAGTGCTCCGGGGAGCTACGCGCACGCACCTAGTCCTCAAGTTCCTACCTCAACGATTCCCGAGCCACGTGTTTGGTCAGCGATCAGAGCATGGACCTGCTCAATCTCAGACGCTGGCACGAGAATCTCCAAGCGGACATCCGACCCGAACACCTCATCGGTTAGCACCCATTCCCGCTGTTCAATCAGCCGTTGGACTGAGTCGACGTCCGAGTAGCTGAGCGTAAGAGAAACCGACCTCCGATCCACTTTCTCTTCTCTAGGCATCTGCTTCAGTGCAGTAACGACACCACCGGAATAGGCCCGACTCAAGCCGCCTGTGCCAAGCTTGGTCCCGCCGTAATAGCGTGTCGACACCGCAACGACTTCCCCTACAGCTGAATGTAGCAGAGCCGTTAGCATTGGCCTGCCTGCGGTCCCATGAGGTTCACCGTCATCGCTCATCCCAATTCGAGATGTACTTCCGGGAGGACCTGCTACGAACGCCCAGCAATTATGGGTCGCGTCTGAAAATTCATCGCGAATGCTAGCAACGAAGGCGTGAGCTGCATCTGGATCGGGAGCGTGGGCCACCGTTGTGATGAAGCGACTTCTCTGTATGACATCTTCGACGCGATGGATACGTCCGGGTATCGGATACGATCCCGAATCGTTCATGGGGCGACCGTTATTGAAAAGTCGTTATTCCCAAGAGGCATAGCCTCAAGACTCTGATCAAAGAGGGGACGACGGCATGCAGATTCGCTTTGGGCCTTCAATTCGACGCCATTCGATCCATGAAGGCTCGTTCATCACGAGTTAACGAGTCAGCACCTCCATTGTCCACCTTATCGAGCAAGCGCTCGACCTCTTCCCGATTCAACTCATGCAGTGCCTCGATAGCGATCCCCTTCCAACTGTCGATAGTCATTTTCTCACTGACGACATCTCTACCACTCGAAGGGGCCTCCATTGCCCGTGTAAAGTCACGCTTCGCGGATCCACGTTTCCATGCTGACCACCGCAGGAATCCCAATGCTATGACAGCCCCGCCCAGATGAGCGAAGTGTGCTACCCCGCCGCCTAAACGAGCAGCACTCAGGCCGGCATAAAGAGACCACAGCATATACAGGCTCACGAGTAGCCACGCCTGAATAGGGATTGGGATCGGGAACAGCAGGATCGTGTCCCTCGGCCAGTAATACGCAAAGCCAGCCAAGATCCCGAACACACCGCCCGACGCACCTACCATAGAGACCGGCCCCACAAAGAGTGCAAGCACCGATTCAAAGAACGCGCCACCTATGCCGGCGACGAAGTACAGGGCCAAAAACCCTTTCCCACCTAGACGATGCTCCAGACGCGGACCGAAAAAGAAGATCCCGATCATGTTTCCAAACAGGTGGCCGAACCCTGCATGAAGAAACATGTACGTGACGGGAGTCCACGGGGTCTGTAGCACCGAACCTGGTCGGAAAACGAGCGCATTCGCGATTGAATTTCCAAGCTGGGAGGGTAACCCAGACAAGACGAGGTAGATCCCAATGTTTGCTATCAGGAGTCGGGTGACCCAGGGCGTCATCTGATACATGCGAGTCCCTACCCCACGAAGTTTCGGAAGTGCTTCAGCTGAGCCCCCATCGGGCACAGAAAGTACATCGCTGATTCCCGCTCGTGCAGCCGTGCCTCAGCGTTGCCCTCCAGGGTCGCGCCCAAGTACCGACGGAAGATCGGCCCGTTTTCCCCAATCACGCCACGACCCATCATAGAACTTTGCATCGTATCCAAGAAGTCTAGCTGCGAGATATGTGTAACTGGCCCGCCAGCCAACCATGCAGTATGCAACGACTGTGTCTCCATCCTGCACACCAGCAGCATCGAACAGGGTGACAAGCTGCGATCTGTCGCGCATGTACGGTGACTCTCGGCTCTCGATCAACTCTTCCCAGTACATCTGATGTGCACCAGGGATATGACCAGGATTCGCACCATCCCCGAGCCCTCCATCCTCACCGGTGTACTCGTCGTTCGGTCTCGCATCCACTAGGGCAATCGAGTCTTCCCCGAGACGATCGTGAATCCAATCTGCCGAAACGAGTACATCATCTCTTACACCTAAAGTCAGGGTGCCCCCGCCAGCCACCGGTGGCTCCTCAGTTGTGACCTCTCGACCTGAGGAGATCCAACCAACCAGCCCACCGTCGAGAACATGCACCCTCTCTTGAAAACCCATCACCTCCATTGTCATGAAGGCGCGTGAAGCAAAAAGTGGGTTTGTAGCGTACAACACGACGTGCTCGACACCATCGTGTAGGCCGAGAGAACGTAAAGTGCCTCCTATCACTTCTGACGGCTGCAACTCAGTTCCCCATGCAGGTTCTCCGTCCCATACGAAGCGGGTCATGTCTAGGAAGCGTGCCCCAGGAATATGTCCCCGTTCATAGGGTTCCCGACTCATTTCCGCTTGGAGTATCAGCACGCTAGGAGTACCCATGCGACGAGCCAACCATTCAGCGTCAACCAGCGGACCAGTGATCGCCTGAGCCCAAGCCTGACATGGAAACGTCACCACTCCCGCTAAAGCGATACTAGCAGACGCTAGCAGTCTCACTAACACCTGCAACGTCCGTTTTTCTCCTCAGCAAGAATCAATGGTCTTCTTCCTCATCACCCATCCAGAGGTCCGGTTCATCATCGGGATTAACCCCGTCATCTTCTTCGTCCTCTTCGTCGTCCCAATCTTCGTCGTCCCAATCCTCCTCTTCGTCATCCCAGACTTCGCCCTCGACCTCGTCGTCGTCCGAACCATCCGAAAGCAGACCACCCATGTCTCCGGTGATCCGGTGCGGAGTTGCAAGCCCTGACATTTATTTAGCCTCAAGTTTTAGGGATTTGGCCTTCAATCTGAGCTGTTTGATGAAGGACCATAGTTGGATATCCGCCCAAGAAAAAATCAGTTGGACACAAAGTCAACGGATTCTTATCGCAAGGGGCTCTGGAACCCGCTAGCCCAACAGATACCTTTGCTCACTCCCACAACGCTACCATGTCAGGGGCCATGACGACCAAATCGAATCCATTGCTGTCCGAAGCCTATCGGATCCCTTTCCATGCGATCAAGACTGAACACGTGGAGCCGGGAATCAGGCAAGCTCTTGCTGATGCACAGGCTGCAGTCGATGCCGTATCAGACGAGGTCGGGGCCGCATCCTGGGATAACACTCTGGGCCGGCTTGATCGCGCACTTGAGAAGCTTTCGAGACGTATCGCGCCCCTCGGCCACCTAGTCTCTGTAGCCGAAACGAAAGAACTTCGAGACGCATACAACAATATCTTGCCGGAAATCTCGGCGTTTTGGTCCAGTATTCCTCTCGACCCCGACCTCTGGAAGAGGCTTGAGGCATTCGAGGACACAGATGAGGCTAAAGCTCTCAGAGGAATAGAGCAGCGCCATCTAAACAAGACGGTCAGCGAATTCAGGCGCGCCGGAGCGAACCTCCCGGACGAACGTAAAGACCGCCTGCAGGCTTTACAGATAGAGCTAGCGCAGACACAGCAGAAGTTCAGTGAGAACGTACTTGACGCAACCGCTGCGTGGTCGTTGCTAGTAACTGATGAGTCCCGGCTCGACGGAATACCCGAAGCCGCCAAACGACGCTTCAGTGCGCGAGCTAGTGAGAACGGTAACGAAGGGTGGACTCTTACCCTCGACTATCCTTCGGTCGAACCGATCCTCAAGCATTGCAGAGATTCTGAACTGCGTCGTGAAGTCTTCGTTGCTTATACGACGCGTTGCCGCGAAGGAGAACACGACAATCGCCCTCTACTCGCTCGCATTCTTCGGATGCGTGACGAAATAGCGCACATACTGGGGTATCGGGGGTTTCCCGACTACGTTCTTGCAGATCGGATGGCAGGTACCGCTGTCAGGGCTGTCTCGTTCGAACGAGACCTTACGGAGAGGACACAACCCTACTGGCAGCGGGATGTCCAGCAACTCTCAGGTCACGCTAAATCCCTCGGTCTCGACACCCTAAAACCCTGGGACGTGGCCTTTGTGACGGAAGACCTTCGCAAGGCTCGTTACGACATCGACGACGAGGCTCTGCGTCCTTATTTCCCTCTTGATCAGGTCCTAAAGGGCATGTTCGAAATCGTCCATAGGACGTTTGGGTTCCGTATCGAAGAGAAGCAGATCGACGAGGTGTGGCACGAGGATGTCCGCTTCTACGAGATCTACGACGAATCGAGGACAATGCTCGGCGCATTTTACACCGACTGGTTTCCTCGCAAAGAGAAACGCCAGGGCGCGTGGATGAACAATTTCATCACGGGCGGCCCCACCCAGATCGACTTCGCTCCGCACCTAGGGGTCATGTGTGGCAATTTCACCCCTCCGGAAGGAGCAGATCAGGCGCTCCTGACACACAGAGAGGTGCAAACCACCTTTCATGAGTTCGGCCACCTCCTTCACCACTGTACTTCTCGAGTGCCGATTCCGTCTCGAGCAGGAATTCACGTAGCGTGGGACTGGGTCGAGCTACCGAGCCAACTCATGGAAAACTGGACATGGGAGCGTGAAGCACTCGACCTGTTAGCCAAGCATAACGAGACCGGCGAAGCACTACCTAAAGAGCTCTACTCACGGCTCATAGCCGCAAGACAGTTCGTCGGCGGCTGGGCTCAAATGCGCCAACTCGCCCTAGGTACAATAGACCTAGAACTTCACGAACAGCTGGCTCGGAAGCTGCGCCGTGATGCGGGAGGACAACCGGTCAGCGATGAACTCGACGCCGTTCAGGGTAACGAGGTGATGGAGTTCGCCCGTTCAAGGTTCACAGACTTCGCACCTGAGCCCGAGTTTGCCGAATTCCATATCCTCACCTCGTTCACCCATCTTTTTGCAGGTGGCTACGCTGCGGGCTATTACAGCTATCTGTGGTCCGAAGTACTCGACGCCGATGTTTTCACGCGCTTCCGTAACGAGGGGATTTTCAACCGCGAAACGGGACGCCTTTACGTAGACTCAATCCTGTCACGCGGGGACTCCGATGATCCCGACACCCTATTCCTGGAGTTTATGGGCCGGAACCCTAATCCAAGAGCACTTCTAGAACGGAATCTGGGCACTCTATAAGACCTGATTCCGAACCTAGACCCCCACGGAGGTACTACGATCAACTATCATCTTAATCGATGAACACGCTTCTAGGAGATTCCATGATCATGGCACGCAGCCTGTCTCGGCCCATCTTCGTCATCGCGTCGGCTCTAGCCATTACCGCATGCAACGAGGTGCCGCTCAGCTATGGCGATGCCAACAGCATCATCGCAGTGATGTCCACAGAAGCGTGGGCCGAAGTCCAGGATGACGTGTACAGCGCGCTAGAACCGACCGTCACTACGGTTCGTGCCGAAAAAACATTTACGGTTACGTACCAAGAACCTGGGGCGGCGTATTGGGGAAACCTGAGACGCTTCCGCCAAATGGTCGTCGTTGGCAGCCGGGACGACTACTGGGTGCAAGAAGTACTGGAGGACGCTCGTGAACCAATCACCGAGAACGGGATTCATCAGGTCTACGATGTGTGGTCTAGGGGCCAGACAATCACCTTAATACTGATGGATCAGGAGTGGGATCGCCCTGACTTACTTCGTTACTTACCCGAAGTAAACAAATTGCTCGACGGCCAGTTTCGAAGATACGCGCAGAATCGCATGTACATGTCGGGCACAGACTCTGCTTTAGCGGACACACTTTCTTTGAAAGCGGGTTTTTCAATGATGTTGCCGACGGTGTACCGATGGCAGACGAGGGACTCCGTTTACATCTTCCGTAACGATAATCCTGACCCGTCAGAACTGATCCGGCAGATCGGAGTGACTTGGATCACCCCTGCTTCGGATGAACTTGGGCAAGACCGTGTGGTTGCTTGGCGAAACGAAATGGCCGAGGCGCATTACACTGAACCTCAGGTAGTCGTCCCCGACGACCTCGTAGAACGTCTCGTGGATTTAAACGGAATCCCCTCGTACGAGTTTCAGTCTCAATGGCGGAATCCACCGGATCGCGGCTGGCCTGCAGGCGGTCCTCTCATCACACGGGTGGTAACCTGCGATTCCCAAGACCGCACATACCTTCTTGATGCTTGGCTCTACGCCCCAGGAAAAGAGAAATACGAATACATGATCCAACTCGAGACGCTGCTAAGCACCTTCAAATGCCTGGGCTGATTGATCTTCTTCTGGATTAAAGACCAGTTAGACACAGAACCCGCCCCCCCTGATTAAGAGAGGCGGGTTCTGTGTTTTTCAGTCCCGCGAGGCTGTAGGCCTACGCGAGGTAAAAGATCGCCAAACACATCATGAGCATCAAAGCCGCGGGCAGGGACCGTCTAGGTGGGTCCCCAACTTTAACGTGCATCGCTAGTGCACCCACCATGAGCAGTGCGACGATTCCGGCAGCGGAACGAACAGGGAGTTCGGCCCAGAGGCCCGCCAAAAAGGTTACGCCGGCTCCGATCTTCATGGCCCCTACTAAGTAGAAAGCGCCGTCCGGCAAACCGTAAGCCTGGAACTCCTCTTTGAGGGTCGTGGCCTCTCCTCCTCTGTAGTCTGTTGCGGACCCGGCTCGGATTAGCCACACATTCAGGAGTCCAAGACCAACAATTATTTGAAGCAGGGTAAGGATGGTAAACTCCGGCACAGAAATCTCCTCGAGCATTGGCACAGAAAGTTAGAATGACTTCTAAAATGCAGCAGAGCAGCCCATGGGCCTAGGGTACCACTTTGCTAATGCTCTTTCGATCTCCCTGTTTCTCTATTACGGACTGGCTTGTCTCTTCGCCGACGGAATGGTCGAAGAGTTCAAGAGATACGGTCTTCCTCATTTTCGAAGGTTGATCGGTGCACTCGAGGTCGCGGGTGCATTAGGACTCTTAGCCGGTTACTTGCTACCAACACTTAGTTTCTTGAGCGCCAGCGGGCTGTCTGTTTTGATGCTGCTCGGCCTCGCTGTGCGTGTGAAGGTGCGTGATTCTTTCTTCGAAATGGTGCCGGCAGCAGTCCTTCTTTTACTGAATGCCTTCATAGCTGTCCAAGCTTTCGGACAATGGGCTTGAACGGGACGAGAAGGCAACGGTTCCTATCTTCATCTCTGGATGCAGGCATCTAATCCACGGATACAGAGCCCTGCATCCCCGAGTGAACGGTACACTGGTAGGAGAACGATCCCGCCGCGCTGAAGGTGCGAGAAAATGTTCCTGAGGTCTGAGTCGCTGAACTCTCTCCCGACTGGAAGGTCACGTTATGCTGCTGAGAGCCAGACCATGTCCATGTGACTTGACCCCCAAGAGCTATCGTCGTGGCTGACGGATTGAAGACATTATCGTTAACGGTAACGTTCGCGGTAGAAGGTGGTGGCGATGAGGACTCGACCTTCACTGAAGCTTGTGCACTCAGTGATCCACTGGTTGCCGTGACCGTAGCACTTCCGTTAGCCACGGCTGTCACGGTGCCGCTCGACACTGTCGCCACACCCTCATCCGAAGAAATCCATGTCACAGTTTGACTTGACATTGGGGCACCGCTCTGGTCCTTCACTGTAGCCGTCAGGGAGGCAACCTCTCCAGGCGATGTGAGTGTCACGCTGGATAGCGAAATCGTTATCGAAGTTGGAACCGGAACAACAGGCTGTGTTGGCGTTGTTCCCCCACTCGGTGATGTCCCTCCACCGCAAGCAGTCAGGCCGAATAGAAGCACGGCGATTGGATGAAAGCCTTTCACACTACCTCCCGCTCTGTCTTATCCGATTTGATTGATGGACCCGTGCTCCCTCGAGCCTCTTTCGCAAATAACGCAGCGTCGTCCGCGACCGCGTTTACGAGATCACTGAATATCAGCGAATGGAAGGGGTAAATCCCGTACCAGTACGCCCAACCAAGGAATCCAGTGGGCGCGAAGAAAGCTGTCTGTACTAAGCGCGTACCCTCACCCTCTTCTGCCGCTTCGAACTGAAGCCAAGCTTCCCCCGGAACCTTCATCTCGGCTCGTAATCGAAGGATGAAAGGTGCCCGAACCTCCTCTACACGCCAGAAATCGATCGCTTCCCCTGGGTATACCTGTTCAGGATGCCGTCGCCCCCTTCTAAGTCCCGGACCACCTACCAACTGGTCCAGCAACCCTCGGATTTTCCAAGCCCAGTTCCAGACCCTCCAACCGCGCTTGCCACCAAGCGAAGAAAAAGCCCGAAACGTAGACTCGATATCGGCCGCAACCCATCTGGAACGCACCTCGCGTGCCACACCCTCTCGATCGACTAAACGCACACCATCGTCTTGGCCAGAAAACGTCCACCGTGTCTCCACTTCATCTCCTCGAATCCGTTCCAACGCTAATCGAACCGTTGCTTCGTAGGGCATGGGCTCAATCTCCGGGAACAGTGACCAGGCCCTCTGTCGATCTCCGACAACAGGCTCGACCACACCCTCCACCAAAGGCACAGCGAGAGCATTCGGGATAGGAGTGATGAACCCCACCCAAAGCGCCGCGAGCCTCGGAGCGAGCACCGGCACCGGAACAATGACCCTCGGCAAGCCTCTGGACGCGGCGTATATCATCATCATCTGACGAAAGGACACCGGCTCGGAGCCCACGTCGATTACTCCTAGCGCATCTGAACGTCCTAAAGCCGCGATCAGGTATTCGAGGACGTCACTCACACCAATCGGTTGAACCTGATTCAAGATCCAACGCGGTGCCACCATCGCGGGCAGCCTCTCCGTCAGGTAGCGCACCATTTCAAAGGACGCTGACCCACTGCCAATAATTGGGCCGGCACGGAATTCAGTCGTGGGAAGACCGTCTCGCAGTATGGCGCCTACTTCGGCTCGACTTCGCAGGTGCAGAGAGGTTGTGATGCCTCTCTTGGAAGGCGGGACGATACCCCCTAGATAGATGACCTGCTTAAGTTGCTGTCCTGCCGCGACGAAGTGCTGGGCCGCGCGACGGTCTTGCTCTGCAAAATCCGCTCCGCCGTACATCGAGTGCACCAGATAATACGCGATGTCGACATCGCGCATAGGCGCCTCCAAGGACTCCGGCGACAGAAGATCACCCACATGGATTTCAACGCGATCACCCCAAGGGCGAGCCAGCGCACGGTCATGGTCTCGTGTCAGCACTCGTACCTGATGCCCATCTTCTAAGAGGCGCTCAATCACGCGACCCCCGATGTATCCAGTGGCGCCAGTTACGAGAATTTTCATCTGCTTGCTCTTGGTCCCGAATTGTTAAACACGATGGACTAATGATGGACTAATTAAGAGTAATGTTGCTTTTTGTTCAAGTATATGTGAAAATATATTGAACAATACTTAAACCAATAACAACTCATGCCAATCTCGACAAAGCCCGGCGATGTAGCTTTTGCCTCGATCCTTTCCGGAGCTTATGCCAGCGCTGCAATCGCTCTCTTCTTCCTGGTTGCTGATGCTCTCGCTGGACAAATCTTGCATACCCCCTCACTGATGGGTCAGGTCGTTCTGTTCGACACTGCCCCGGCCGACGTGACAACTGTCCGCCTCGACGCGCTCGCCATCTATTCGGTTGTGCACTTGGTGGCCTTCATCGGAATAGGAAGCCTTGTCACAAGAGCCTACTCTCGGTCGATAATCCCTGGCAGTGGGCCCGGCTTGTTCGTGTTCACCCTAGGTCTCCTCACTGTGGGTACGATGGCGGTCGATTGGGTTTTCTACCCCGGCATCATCGACGCAATTGGACGTCTACCCCTTGCACTGGGTAACGGAACTGCCAGTGCCACGATGACCGCTATGATCTACTGGACCTTCGCCACTAACGACTCGACTTCTGCCGCTGAGCCTTTCATTGACAGTAGTCCATCGCCGAAGGACCGAGTACTGAGGGCCACACCTGCAGCTGCAATCTCAGCGAATACCACCCCCGCTTGAGGACTCATCCTTGCGAGAGAAACTGTACTCAACAGTCCGCACTCAATCTTCACGCTTTGCGCCACTACTACTTCTGTCGGTCTTTTCTTTCGGCGTGCTAGAGGGCCAAACAGAACAGCGCACAATCCTCTCGTTCGAACCTGATGCGGTGTCAGACTGGTTCGTCGTGAACGACGGAGTCATGGGTGGAGTCTCAAGCAGCCGAATCCGTCCCGCTTCAGATGACGCAGCGATTTTTGAAGGCCACTTGTCTCTTGAGAACAACGGTGGTTTCGCATCGGTGCGTGCTCGGATCAACGAAGGTGCTCTCTCAAAAGCCTCGACGGTTGTTCTGAGAGTGCGAGGCGACGGTAAGCGTTATCAACTTCGACTTCGTATGGGCCGAAACTGGGACGGGGTCGCCTACGCTGTAAGCTTTGAAACGACAGCGGATACATGGACTACCATCGAAATACCCCTCGAGCAATTTCAACCGATATTCCGAGGTTTTGCTCCGCGAAACGCAAGAGCTCTGAACCCTTCACGAGTCCAGCAAATCGGATTAATGGTGACGGACAAGCAAGAAGGGCCCTTCCGCCTTGAAATCTCTAGACTCGAAGCCACCATCGGGCTTTGAACAGCAGGATTTCATGCTTCAAGCCACGTGTAGCCGTTCACGGAAGTGAGTTACGGCCCTCGGAACCCGTTACGAAGAGACCCGCCCTCCACTAAGGAGAGGCGGGTCTCAATCGTTTTCTAGCTCGGGGAACTCCAGTGAATGACATGGCTCCACATGAGCGTTGGTTGATTGCAACTGTCAATCGGCCAATCCGGATTTTGCTGCGGATCCATCTGCTGCTGCGCTAACCTATCAAGCCGGCTTGCTAATCCTTCAGGATTTTCGCCCACAACCCTCAGTCCTATACGGGACGAGGAGGCCCCGTCCTGAGGACCGAGCCAGCGACGGGAGACCTGAACGATACTTCGGTCACCCTCGGCCCGTCTCTCAGCAAGCCAGTCGACAAAATCTTGCGCGCTCCTGCCTGGCCTCAGTTCACAGGAGCGGAAGTACATCAAAGAGCCGTCGAGTTCCCCGCCCTCGTAGGGATTTCCCGCATCATCAGCGTTCTGATCCAACGCAATCCAACTGTTTCGGAAATCACAATCCACCCTCTGCCCAAGCATGAGACCTTCAACCGATGGTGTTCGTGTGGACATCATGCGGACCCAATGCTCCATATTCTCAAAGCGAACCGCCCTTATGAACCCATTCTGTGTGGCACTTCCATTGCCAGTGATCGCTTGGCGAAAGAAGACGAAGTTCGGGCCATCGGGTCGGTCATAATCAATCGACCTCGCGACCTCAAGCACGTCATCCATGGTGTATCCATCTGCAACAGTACATCGCGTGTTATGAACAATCGAAGTCTGCGCGTTCAGTACCTGACCTGGCAGGCCGATTAGAAGGAATCCAATGGTCGAAGTCACAAGTCGACGAATCATAATTTTCCCTAGTATTAAGAATTAGACGCTCAATTTCTTCGAAACTATTTTTTAAGCTTCATTACTGTCAACTTAAAGGATCTTTTGAACGACGACCCGTCTAACTGAATGAGCGTTCTTGCTTCGCCATCATGGCTCACTCGAACGTGACCGAAGAGCCTAGGACGACTGGCGTGCCTCCTCCGCTGAGTTAGCTTGCGAGACTCCTTAAATATCTTCGACAATCAGCCGTCTCAAAGCCGCCACTCGTGAGCTTCGTACACCTCCACACGCACTCTGAATACTCGCTTCTCGACGGAGCGAATCGCCTAAGCGACCTCATCCGCAAGGCGACAGAATTCGAGATGCCCGCACTCGCTCTGACCGATCACGGCTGCATGTTTGGGGCCTGGAATTTCCACAAGATGGCCCGAAAGGAGGGCATCAAGCCAATCGTAGGAATGGAAGCCTACGTGGCACCCGGAGATCGTCGTGATCGCTCAAGGGGCGGTCCAGGAGACCGGGCACACTACCATCTTGTTCTCCTCGCCCGCGACCTACAAGGCTACAAAAATCTTTGTAAACTATCCTCCATAGGTTACACAGAGGGCTTTTATCACAAGCCACGGCTAGATCGAGAAGTCTTAGCACAGTACAACGAGGGCATCATCGTCTCATCCGCCTGCATGGCGGGGGAAGTTGCTCGACACCTTCAGGGGGGCAACGAGGGTGGTGCCAGAGAGGCAGCCGAGTGGTACGCCAATGTGTTTGACGGCCGTTATTACCTAGAGGTCCAAGCCCACGGAACTCCTGGGCAGGCCGAGCTGAACCAGCAGATCTTCGCTCTCTCAAAAGAGATCGGACTCCCGGTGGTTGCAACCAATGATGCGCACTTCTGCACCGCAGGGGATCACGAGGCTCACGATATCTTACTCTGCATTGGACTGGGAAAAGACCACGACGATCCGAACCGAATGAAGTACGATCAAGGCCTGTACTTCAAGAACGCGGATGAGATCGCAGAGCAGTTCCCAGCGAACCCCGAGGTCCTCGAAAACACACTGGCGATAGCGGATACAGTGGACCTGGTATTCGAAAAGAAATACCACGTCCCTGAGTTCCCCGTCCCAGAAGACCATGACAATGAGGCCGACTACCTCGAGCATCTAGCACTGGAGGGAGCCCAGGGGCGCTACGGAGACCCGCTACCTTCAGAAATCAAAGAGCGATTCGATTACGAAATGGGAGTGATCAAGGGCACCGGTTATGCGGGTTACTTCCTGATCACCGCCGATTTCATCCGCTGGGCACGTGATAACGACATACCAGTCGGTCCAGGGCGCGGTTCGGCAGCTGGATCTCTGGTTTCGTATGCTCTCGGTATTACAAACCTCGATCCCATCAAGTTCGATCTTCTTTTCGAACGCTTTCTGAACCCCGAGCGAATCTCGATGCCTGATATCGACATCGATTTCTGCTACGAACGGCGTAGTGAAGTGATCGACTACACCCGTGAGAAGTACGGGAGGGACGCGGTCGGACAGATCATCACCTTTGGGACAATGAAGAGCCGGGCAGTTATCAAAGACGTAGGTCGCGTTCTTGGTTTCGAGCCATCAGAAACAGATCGCATCGCAAAGCTCATCCCCAACGCGCCGGGCCAAGCTTTTACGGTTCAAGAAGCTGTTGACGGACTCAAGGAGGTGAAGGCTCTCTACAAGCAGGACGACCGACACCGACAGCTCTTCGACTACTCAATGACACTCGAAGGGCTAGCTAGGCACTCGTCAGTGCACGCCGCAGGTGTCGTAATCGCACCAGGGCCGATAGACGATTACGTGCCGGTCTCAACACAGAGAAACAGCAACGGCTCTGATGACGATGCCATGGTCGTCACACAATACGACATGAATGCGCTCGAAGATGCAGGCATGTTGAAAATGGACTTCCTAGGCCTAAAAACCCTGACCGTCATCCACGACTCAGTAGAGATAGTCAAAGCCAGGCACGGGAAACTCGCCAATCCGGACAATGGCGAAGAATACGCCACCGTCGATGACATCCCTCTCGATGACCCGGCAGTCTACAAGATGATCGCCCGCGGGGGGACAGCCGGAGTCTTCCAGTTCGAGTCGAACCTTGCGAACGACAAGTTGCGAGCGATGGGATGCGACCGCTTTGAAGACCTTATCGCAACAAATGCGCTCATCCGTCCAGGGCCGCTTGACTCCGGTATGACTGACGTATTCATCGAGAGAAAGCTAGGGAGACAGGATGTCGCATATCCCCATCCTGACCTAGAACAGATCCTTTCCCCTACGTATGGCGTGATTGTCTATCAAGAGCAGGTGATGCGGATTGCATCTGAGCTGGCAAGCTTCACGCTCGGCGAAGCAGACGTGCTCAGAAAGGCCGTAGGGAAGAAGAACGCTGAACTCATCAAATCTGAGCTGAATAAATTCGTAGAGAGAGCCGTGGGTCGGGGCATCGATAAGAAGATAGCCGTGGACCTTGCCGAACAGATCGAGACGTTCGGTCGCTACGGCTTTAATCGAAGTCATTCAGCAGCATACTCGCTGATCTCCTACCACACGGCGTGGTTTAAGGCACATTATCCGGCCGAATTCATGGCCGCCCTTCTTTCCTCGGTACTCGATAACACCGACAGCGTAGTCAAATACATCGGTGCTTGCCGAGATCTCCCTCGATTTCTGCCAAAGCTTAAGGATCCTGTCAAAGTTCTTCCTCCCGATGTCAACGAATCAGGATGGAAATTCACAGTCACACCTTCCGGTCAGGTACGCTTCGGGCTTGGAGCTGTAAAAGGGGTAGGGCACGGAGCGGTCCAGTCCGTTCTGAACGCCCGCGAAAAAGGCGCTTTTACATCTCTCTTTGACTTCCTTG
>MDSV01149515.1_pt1 | contig 20255 bp, 21 predicted proteins | sample 810851 | NCBI WGS metagenome assembly MDSV01 (sample SAMN05326640, study PRJNA326480) | marine metagenome | isolation source: seawater | place: Atlantic Ocean: North East | collected 2012 | reverse complement strand
TTCTCGCGCGTGCTGGTGGAAAAGGTCGAGCCGGAACTTGGTCACGGGGCGGCGACGGTGCTTGACGCCTATCCTGCCTGCGAGGCCGCGCTTGCACGCAAGAGCGAAACCGATCCCCGGATCAGCGAACGTTTCGAGCTCTATGTCTGCGGCGTTGAGCTTGCCAATGGCTTCGGCGAGTTGACCGATGCCGACGAACAGCGCCGACGCTTCGTCGCCGACATGGCGGAAAAGCAGCGCATCTACGGCGAGACCTATCCGATCGACGAGGATTTTCTCGACGCACTCACGATCATGCCGCCGGCAAGCGGCATCGCGCTCGGCTTCGACAGGCTGGCGATGCTCGCCATCGGCGCCCGCCGCATCGAGGACGTGCTATGGGCGCCCGTTGCCGGAAGATAGGGCATTTCCGGTAAACACCGGAAATGCCCTATCTTTTTGTTTTTTGCGCGCGTCCGGACGGAAAACCGGTATCCACTTTTCCTGGACGCGCTCCAGGCCTCAATGGGCGTTGCAGGCAAGCCGCGTGTCCGGTTCGTTCAGGACCGGCTGCAGCGTGGTGAGCTGCGCCTTGCCGCCATTGCGAAGATCCGGCTGGATGATCATCGGCGAATTCTTCGGCCACCATTCGCCGCTCGCCCAGTAGGCCCAGCCGATCCAGGCCTTGGGGTTCTGCTCGATGATGTCGACCATCTGCTTCAGGCCTCTGAGGCAGGAGAGCTGGTCGGACGTACCGAATTCGCCGAGAAAACCCTGATAATCATTGGCGTTCAGCCAGTTGGTGAAACTTTGTATCGCGCTTACGGCGCCGTCGATCTGATTGCAATTGTCGCTCTTGCCGGAAAAATCGTCATCGGCATATTGGTGCACCTCGAAGGCGAAGTTGTCCACCGGGTCCTGCACCCCGGTCATGACGGAGGCGTTGGAGTTGCCGTAGAAACTCTGGCTCCAGCTGTGCGCGCCCGACCAGGCGGTGCCGGGCACCAGCACGAGATTGCCGGCGCCGATATCGCGGATCGATTTCAGCGCCGCGTTGGCCGCCGTCAGCCAGTCCGCCGCCTCGATATCATGCGGCTCGTTCATCAGGCCGAAGATCACATCCTCGTCATTGGCAAACACCGCGCCGAGGCGCTTCCAGAAATCGGCAAAGGCCGCGACCGGCACATTGGGGCTGCCGATCACCTCGCCGCGATAGCGCGCGTAATTATGGGGATCGAGGATCACCACCATGTCGTTTGCATGGGCGTCGTCCACCGTTTGCTGAATGCGCGACAATTCCGTGTCATCCAGAATGCCGTTTAGCTGCGGCTGCAACCTTTCCCACAGGAAGGGCAGGCGGATGGCGTTGAACTTGTCGCTGGCAAGCGAATCGATGGTTTCCTTGGTGGGATAAATATAGCCCTCGCCATAGGGATCGCCCGGCTTGCCAAACTCGGCGCCGGCGACATTGATGCCGCGCAGGCTCATCTCACAAGCAGCGGCCATGCCGGCCTGAACCGAGACCGAAAGCGCGGTCAGCGAAACCGCCGCCGTAAAAAACAGCTTCCTGAGGCTGGCAGAGGCGCTGGGGCACGGCAAAAACCCTTTCAGACTTGGCATTCACAAAACTCCGGACATGGCTCCATCGGATGGCGCCTTTATGGTAGCAGCGATGAACTATCAGGAGTATAGCGCACAGCTTTGTCAATGATACGGCGACACGACTTATTTGGTTTCCCGGCTGTCGTTTTTCCAGTTATGACCGGCCTCGGCATGCTTGCTTGGCGGCAATCGACCTTTATGCGTCGCCGATGCAATAGCGTGACAGCCCAGCCCATAGTCTGATGCGCTGGACACGGCAGCGGTTGAAAGCGCTGTCGCAAGCTTTTATGACCGATCGGCCGCCGCGATACGCTGGCGCTCAAGGAATGGGAGACGGCTATGAATAATTATGTGCTTACGGTGACCTGCCCTTCCACGCGTGGCATCGTTGCCGCGATTTCCGGCTATCTCGCCGCCGAGGGCTGCAACATCATCGACAGTTCGCAATATGACGACCTGGACACCGGCCGGTTTTTCATCCGCATCAGCTTCATATCCGAAACCGGTGCCGCTCTTGAGAGCCTGAGGAACGGTTTCGAAGCGGTCGCCGCGCCGTTTTCGATGGACTACAAGTTCCATGACGGCGCCTACAAGATGAAGACGCTGATCATGGTGTCGCGCTTCGGCCATTGCCTCAACGACCTGCTCTATCGCTGGCGCATCGGCGCGCTGCCGATCGATATCGTCGGCGTGGTCTCGAACCACCTCGATTACCAGAAGCTGGTGGTCAATCATGATATCCCGTTCTTCCATATCCCGGTGAACAAGGAGAACAAGGCGGCGGCCGAGGCGCGGCTGATGGAACTGATCGACCAGACCGATACCGAGCTTGTCGTGCTGGCGCGCTACATGCAGGTGCTGTCCGATGCGCTTTGCCGGAAGATGGAGGGAAGGGTGATCAATATCCACCATTCCTTCCTGCCGTCCTTCAAGGGCGCCAATCCCTACAAGCAGGCCTATCAGCGCGGGGTCAAGCTGATCGGCGCGACGGCGCATTACGTGACGCCGGATCTCGACGAGGGGCCGATCATCGAGCAGGAAACGGTGCGCATCACCCATGCCCAGAGCCCGGACGACTATGTGGCCCTCGGGCGCGACGTCGAAGCGCTGGTTCTGGCTCGCGCCATCCATGCCCATATCCATCATCGGGTGTTCATCAACGGCAACCGCACGGTGATTTTTGCCCCATCCGCGGGCTCCTACGCCTCCGAGCGGATGGGCTGAGGCCCGTCCCGCATCGCGGTCATAATTCAGGCTGCACCCAGGGATTGTATTTGTTGACGGACGGTCAATTTTATCGGCCGGGCCCTTGTTCGCCGTTTGCCCCGCGCTATCTATGGGAAGGCGGAGGATTGCGGACCCCATCGGTGCTTTCGCCCGGAAAATAAATTTCAATTTTTCGAGCGATTGTGTCATGAATTTGAAGAATATCCTCATTATCGGTAAAATATAACTCTGGTATTCGTGGTCAGCTTTGGCTATCACGATAACTGGAGTGCGGCTCTGTGCCGCTTCAAGGAGAGGAGGCGTTCGATGCCCGTCGAGATGGATACTTTAGAAATCACTCAACGCCGACATCTCAATTATGTCCTGTTTTGCGTCTGTCGTTCGAAAGGCAGTGCGGCCTGACCCATCCACCGGGAGCTTTGCTTCGGCTTTGCCTTGAGGGGTACCCGGTTTCATATGCGTCAGACTGCACACGCAGGTTGAAAACATACGTCTAGAACATAAGAGGCCGGCCGCTTTTCAAGGGTCGGAGGTGCATTTCATGAAAAAGCAGATGGTTGAATTCGCCGGCCAGCCGGTCGGCATCGTCATCCCCGAAAACGGTCGCTTGAAGTTCGTGGCGGTGAAGTTTCACGTGCACGGTCTCGATGGCCGCCTGTACGAGACAATGGAAGAACTGCGCCTTGCCATCCGGACCCATGTGGAAGCTTTCTATCGTGAAGGGCCTGATCAGGCTCTGGCGGGCTGATTTTCGCGTTCGCTGTTGCTTTGATCTGGAACAAGGATCATGCTCGGGCGTTATCGTAAGGAAGTAGCCGAATTTCAGGAGTTCACAATGGTAGCCAATAAATCGACGGAATCGCAGGCGGGCAAGACGACGGAAGCCGACATTCAGGCTCAGATTGATCAGTTACGCGGCGACATTGCCGAGTTGACGAAGCTGATCGGCACTCTTGGCAATCAGAAAGCCTCTGAAGCGCGCGTCAAGGCCGAGAAGTTTCGCGACGATGCAATCAAGAGCGGCCAGGACGCTTACGATCGCGCCCGCGACGAGGCCGTGTCCTTCGAGGAAGATGTTGAGGATCACATCCGCAGCCGTCCGCTTCAGTCGATCCTGATGGCTGCCGGTTTCGGATTTCTGATGGCGCTCCTGACGCGGCGCTAGATGATGGATCGGCTCATATCACTCGTGGCGGCCGCCATGGCAGTGGATGGCCGCATCATTGCGCGTTCAGCAAAGCGTAACGCGGTTGTCGCCGTTATTCTGTTCTTCCTGTTTCTCGCCGCATTCGTGAGCGGCGTGGCAGCGCTTGCCATCTATCTTGCGGAAAAGTTCGGCCCTCTCGGCGCCACCCTGACGATCGCCATCGCCTCGCTCGCGCTGGCGATGTTCGTCCTCGCCTATGCGATGATGATGAACCGCATGGAGCGACGACGGTTCCGCGCGGCGAAATATGCGACCGAGGAGATGCTTCAGAGCGTCGTTGGCGTCGTGCCGACCATGATTAACCAGAAGCCGATCACGGGCGTTGCCTCCATCGCGGCGCTCGCCTTCGTGCTGATGCGCGCTTACCAGAAAAAGAAGTGAACACGGAACGAATGGCAGGCGGCGGGGCGACCCGGCGCCTTTCGTTTGCGTGTTCGCGGGAATGACACATGACCATGAAAACGATCAACGGCATACCGCAAATGGGCTTCGGTACCTGGAAGCGGAAGGACAGCGAGGCCTATGATACGGTGATCGCCGCTCTTGAGGCCGGCTACCGCCATATCGACACCGCCCAGGCCTATGACAATGAAACCGAAGTCGGCAATGCGATTTCCGATTCCGGCTTCACGCCCGCGGATATTTTCGTCACCACCAAGGTGTGGATCGACAATTATGGCCCGGCTTCCTTCCGGCCGAGCGTGGAGGAGAGCCTTGCGCGGCTCAGGGTAGACAAGCTCGACCTTCTCCTGCTGCACTGGCCCGGCCGTCCCGATGGGCCCGCCTTCGAGGACTATATCGGTGAACTCGCCGCCGTCTATGACGATGGCCTGACCAGGCGCATCGGCGTGTCCAACTTTAACACGACCCTGCTTGCGGAAGCCGCGCGCCTTCTCGGCGATCGCAAGATTTCGACCAACCAGGTTGAGTGCCACGTGTTCAACCAGAACAGGGTCGTGGCCGATTACTGTCGGGCGCACGATATCGCGCTCACGGCTTATTCCCCTCTCGCACAGGGCACGGTCTCCGGCAATCCGATCCTGAAGGAAGTGGCGGACGCCCATGAGACCGGGGAGGGCGTCATCGCGCTCGCCTTCCTTATGGCGGAAGGCCATGTGGTGATCCCGACTTCGAGCCGCCCCGAACGGGTGAAGTCCAATCTGGATGCGGCATCCATCCGGCTTTCCGGCGAGGAGGTCATGCGCATCCGCGAGCTCGACGCCGGCATGCGGATGATCGATCCGGAATGGGCGCCGGAGTGGGACTGAGCCTTTCGGATCTGTTGGCAGCACTCAAGGTGAAGTGCTGCCAACATATTGAATTTATTTATTAAAACGAAATTTTCAGATTGAAGCCGCCGGCAAAATACGTCAGCCTCTGATATTGTCAACGACAATGAGGTGGACCATGAAACTTGCATCGGACTTCGAATTGCAGCTTGCCGGCTATGGGCTCACGACAGCGCATATCCTCTACCGCCTGCCGGATTTCGAAAGCCTGCTTCAGACCTATGTCTGGCAGGACTACGATCTCGCCCCCGATTTTCCCGAGATGCACAAGTTTCTCGACTTCTGGAAAGAGAAACTCGACGGGCCGCTGCATTCCGTCCGTTACGCCCACAGACGGCTGATCGGCCCCAATGAATGGCGTCAGGTGTCAGGGGAATTCACGATCCACTGATCAATCACCGGCATCGATAACCGCCTGCAACTGCTCTTTGGCTGACAGCATCAAACCGATGGGATTGATCGCGACGATATCGTCGATCCGCGCTTCGCCATTCTCCTCAACCATAGAGAAACGCGCGGTCGAATAGGTCTGGTACTCGGGCGCATCGCCCACGCAGGCCAGCGTCTGGAACCGCACGGTGACATGAAACACGTCGTCGTCTATCGGTTTCGGCGGCGAGATCGTCACGTTTTCGAGCGGGCATCCGTCCTGAGCATTGGTCACGACATCATAGTCGAAGGGCGAACCGGCCTCCTTGGCATAGGGCGTCTTCATCGCCTCGGCATAGCGCATCTGGAAATCCGCGCTGAACAGGCGCGAGAGACGGTCCTCGGTGAACAAGGCCTGATAGTCGGCCGGATCCGTGGCCCAATTGTTTTCCGTCACGGCCATGACGTCGCGAACGGGATCCGTCGGCTCGGCGGCAAGCGCCGGCGCGGCGAAAACCAGAATGGCGAACAGGGCTTTGAGAGACATTGGACCGACCTTCTGCTGGAGCGCGGTCTTTCACACTATAGATCGTTGTCGCTTACGTCGACCCGGTCCAGCACCAGCGGCCGCTCTGCGGGCGGATTATCCTCGATCGCGATGGCCGCGCGCAGCGTTGCGGCGGCAGCCTGCCAGCCTTCCTCGGTGGCGGCATGGACGAGGGCGAGCGGCTCACCTGCGGACACCTCGGCGCCGAGCGGCCTCAGCGCGGAATAGCCGATGCTGTGGTCGATGCGGTCCGTCGGACGCTGCCGCCCGCCGCCAAGCGACACCACGCTCATGCCGATCGCCCTGGCGTCGCAGGCGGCAAGATAGCCGGAGGAGGGGGCTTCGACCGGGCGGATGATCGTGGCCTTGGGAAGGTAGCTTTCCCAGCGTTCGACGAAATCCGCCGGGCCGCCAAGGCCTGCCACCATCCTGCCGAAGGTATCCAGCGCCATGCCGCTCGTCAGCGTTTCGCGGGCTATTTCGCGCGCGCGGTCACGGTCTTCGGCAAGGCCGGCATTGGCGATCATCTCGGCGGCGAAGGCGAGCACCACGGTTTCAAGCCGCGTTCCGGATTTCTCGCCCCTCAGGAACGACAGCGCGTTTTCGATCTCGACCGCATTGCCGACGGCATCGGCGAGCGGCTCGTTCATATCGGTGACGAGCGCCGTGGTGGCAAGCCCAGCGCCGTTGGCGACCCGCACCAGAAGGCGGGCGAGCGCTCTGGCGTCATCGGGATCGGTCATGAACGCGCCATTGCCGAATTTCACGTCGAGCACCAGCGTTTGCAGCCCGGCGGCGAGCTTTTTCGACAGGATCGACGAGACGATCAGCGGCATGGATTCCACCGTGGCCGTGACATCGCGGATGGCGTAGAGCCGCTTGTCGGCCGGGGCCAGCTCCGCCGTCTGGCCGATGATCGCGCAGCCGGTTTCGTTGATGACCCGGCGCAGCGTGGCTTCGTCGGGGCTTATGTTGTACCCCGGTATCGATTCCAGCTTGTCGAGCGTGCCGCCGGAGGGGCCGAGCCCCCGGCCCGAGATCATCGGCACGGCAAGGCCTGCGGCGGCGGCGATTGGTGCGAGCATCAGCGAGACATTGTCGCCGATGCCGCCGGTCGAATGCTTGTCGGCGATCGGGCGGTCGATGCCGGGCCATGAAAGAACATGGCCGGAATCGCGCATGGCCAGCGTCAGCGCCACGGTCTCCGCCTCGTCCATGCCGCGGAAGAACACGGCCATGGCGAAGGCGGCGGCCTGGGCCTCTGATAGTGTCTCATCGCTGAGCGCACGCACGAAAGCGGCGATCTCCTCGCCCGAGAGCGTCAACCCGTCGCGCTTCCTGCGGATGATCTCCTGGGCGAGCATGGGCTCTCAATACCCGCTGGACGCCGCGCTCGACTGCTTGCCGTCCAGCACGGCCTGGATGTCGTTCAGAAGGCCGGATGCGCCGAAGCGGAAGGTGGTGGGCATCACCCAGCCCTCGCCCATCACGGTTTCGGCGAGGCTCAGATAGAGCTGGGCGTCGCGAACCGATGAAATGCCGCCGGCGGGCTTGATGCCAACCTTGCGGTCGGTCTGGCGGATGACGCCGAGCATGATGTCGGCGGCTTCCAGCGTGGCGTTGATCTTGACCTTGCCGGTGGAGGTCTTGATGAAGTCCGCGCCCTCGGCGATCGCCAGTTCCGCGGCCTTGCGGATCAGGCCGGCATCGGCGAGCTCGCCGGTTTCGAGGATCACCTTAAGCAGCACCGGTTCGCGGCAGAGAAAGCGCACGGCGCGGATCATCTCGCTGACGGCCCATTCATTGCCGGCTTTCAGCTTGGCATAGGGGATCACGAGATCGATTTCGTCGGCACCGTCGCGGATCGCCTGTTCGGTCTGCTCTTCCACGGCCGAGATCGACATGTCGCCCGCGGGAAAATTCACCACGGTCGCGATCTTGATCAGGTGGTCGGGGCCGAGCATCTGCCGGGCAAGGCTGACGAAACGCGGCCAGATGCAGATCGCCGCCGGCGTGCCGTAGGGCGTATGGGCGCGCTCCAGCAGCGTCTCGATATCCTTGTCAGTGCAGTCGTCGTTCAGATTGGTCAGGTCAAGCAGCGAAAGCGAGACCGACGCGGCCTCCTGAAGCGTATGGTGTTTCATGGCTTACCCCTTGCCGATCGCGCGCTTGACGATGGCGGCCAGTTTGCGGCCGCCGATCGGCGCCATTTTCTTGGTTTCGTCATGGCCAAGCTCCCCCTGGCTCATGCCGGCCCCGAAATTCGTGATCACCGAGGCCGCCGCGACCTTCATACCCAGAAAGCGCGCCAGAATGACCTCGGGGACCGTCGACATGCCCACCGCGTCGGCGCCGAGCACCCTGGCCATGCGGATCTCAGCCGGCGTTTCGAAGCTCGGTCCTGAAAACCACATATATGTGCCTTCCGCAAGTATTATGTCGAGACCGGCCGCCGCCCGGCGCATGGCGTCGGCAAGTTCGCGGTCATAGGCACGGCTCATACCGGTGAACCGCCGGTCGGAGGTCTCGCCGATCAGCGGGTTCATGCCGGAGTAATTGATGTGGTCGGTAATCAGCATCACCGAGCCGGGCGGCATGTTCTCATGCAGCGATCCGGCCGCATTGCTGAGGAACAGGTTCTCGACGCCGAGCGCCGCCAGCGTTTCCAGCGGAAGGCGCATCGCCGCCGCGTCGCCCTGCTCGTAATAGTGTACGCGGCCGGACAGCACGATCACCGGCGTGCCGGCAAGCAGCCCGGCAACAAGACTGCCATGATGGCCGCTGACCGCGCCAACCGGAAAACCGGGCAGTTCCGAAAAGGCAAAGCGCGTCGGATTTTCGATCTCGTCCGCCAGCCCGCCAAGGCCGGAGCCGAGCACGATCGCATGGCGCGGCGAAAGTTCGCCGAGCGCCTCCTTCAGCAGAAGCGCTGCCTCGGTCATCCGATGTCCTCGGTGTCGAAGGCGTGGGGCAGCAGGCCGCCGACCGTCACGGTTTCGCGCACGCCGGTATCGTCGCAGAGATAGACCTTAGCGCCGGCATCGGAAAATTCGGCAAGCTTCTGGCGACAGCCGCCGCAGGGCGAGCACAGCGCGAGACGCGGCGCATAGACGGCGACGGACTCGATCTTCGTCGCGCCGCCCATGATCATGTGGCCGATCGCAACGCCCTCGGCGCAGATGCCTTCCGGATAGGCGAGGTTTTCGACATTGGCCCCGGCATAGACCTCGCCGTCCTCGGCGAGGATCGCCGCGCCCACCGGAAATTTCGAATAGGGCGAATAGGATTTGGCGCTGGCCGCGCGCGCGGCCGCAAACAGATCGGCTGGCGTCGTCATATTAGCGCTCCTTGGTATAGGGCACGCCGCCGGCCTTGGGCGGGCGGGCGGTGCCGATGAAACCCGCCAAGAGGACGCAGGTGAGGATATAGGGCATGGCCTGGAACACCTGCACCGGCACCTCGCCGATCAGCGGCATGGACTTGCCCTGCATGAAATTGGAAAACGCTTCGAGGAAACCGAACAGCAGGCAGGCAAACATTACCGGAACCGGCTTCCATTTGGCGAAGATCAGCGCTGCGAGCGCGATATAGCCCTTGCCGGCCGACATGTTGTTGATGAACGAAGCCGATTGCGCGATCGCGAGATAGGTGCCGGAAAAGCCGCACAGCAGGCCGGCCAGGATCGCCGCCCGGTATCTCAGCCAGGTCACCGAAATGCCGGCGGTATCGACCGCGCCGGGGTTCTCGCCAACGGCGCGCAGGCGCAGGCCGAACCGGGTCTTGTAGACCACCCACCACACGACCGGCACGGTGATGAACGCGATATAGACGAGGATATTGTTGCCGGAAAGGACGTCGGCATAGAGCTTGCCGAAAAAGCCCATCTGGCTCGCGGCTTCCGCGCCCGGGAAATCGATGCCGGTGAAGCGGGCGCTGTTTTCAAGCTGCGGCGTGCGTCCGCCCTGGCGGAACCAGGCATTGCCGAGCACCACGGTCAGCCCCGCCGCCACGAAATTGAGCGCGACGCCCGAGACGATCTGGTTGCCGCGCGCGGTGATCGAGGCGTAGCCGTGAACAAGGCTGAAGACGATCGAGATCAGGATACCGCCGAGCAGCCCGAGCCATGGCGAGCCAGTGTAATAGGCGACGACGGCGGCCGCAAAGGCCGAGGCCAGCATCTTGCCTTCAAGCCCGATGTCGAAAATGCCGGAGCGTTCCGAAAACAGCCCCGCAAGCGCTGTAAAGATCAGCGGAATGGAAAGGCGGATGGTCGAGCCCAGCATGCCGATGATGATGTCGATGCTCTGCATGGCTCAGGCCTCCGCCATCATCTGTCGTCTGGAAAACACCTTGGCCAGTGCCGGCCGGTAGAGGAATTCCAGAGCGCCCGCAAACAGGATGACCAGACCCTGGATCATCACGATCATGTCGCGGGTGATCTGCGGCATCATGAAGGAAAGCTGGGCGCCGCCCTGATAGAGAATGCCGAACAGGATCGCGGCGATCACGATGCCGAGCGGATGGTTGCGGCCCATCAGCGACACGGCGATGCCGACAAAGCCCGCGCCGCCGACGAATTCCACCTGCAGGCGGTCCGCCGAGCCCATCACCACATTGAGCGCCATCATGCCGGCAAGCCCGCCGGACAGCAGCATGGTGACGATGACCGTGCGGGCATAGGGAATGCCGGCATAGGTGGCGGCCGACTTGCTCATGCCGAGCGCGCGCACCGAATAACCGAATTTGGTGCGCCAGATCAGGAACCAGACGGCAACGCCCATGACAAGCGCGATGATGAAGGAGACGTTGAGCGGCGCGGGACCAAGCCTGGATCCGAACATCGCCATCAGCCAGTCGAGGTTCGGCAGCTGGCCGCCGGGGGCAAAGCCGCGGGTTTCCGGCGACATCGCGCCGGCGGGCTTCAGCACATGCACCAGCAGATAGACCATCAGCGCGGCGCCGATGAAATTGAACATGATCGTGGTGATCACGATATGGCTGCCGCGCTTGGCCTGCAGCCAGGCCGGAATGAAGGCCCAGGCCGCGCCGAATATTCCCGCGCCCAGAACGGCAAAGGGCATGGTTACGTACCAGGGCACGTAATTGCCGAGCGACAATGCCACCAGCGCGCAGCCAAGCCCGCCGACATAGGCCTGGCCCTCCGAGCCGATATTGAACAGGCCGGCGTGATAGGCCATCGCCACCGAAAGCCCGGTGAAGATGAAGTTGGTCGCATAAAACAGCGTGAAGCCGATGCCCATGCCGCTGCCGAGCGCGCCGTTGATGAGAATGCCGAGCGCCTCGAACGGGTTCTGGCCGATCAGCCAGATCACGATGCCGGATATCACCAGCGCCGTGACGAGGTTGAGCAGTGGCATCAGCAGGAATGTGACCCAGGAGGGCAGGGGCGTGTTGGCGGCGCTCATGACGACCTCAAGATGCTATCCCGGCCATCATCAGGCCGAGTTTCTGTTCGTCCGCCGCCGGCGTGGTTTCGCCGACCACCTCGCCGGCGAACATCACCAGTATGCGGTCGGCAAGACCGCGGATTTCGTCCAGCTCAACGGATACAAGCAGCACCGCCTTGCCGCTGTCGCGCATATCGATGATGCGGCGGTGGATGAACTCGATCGCGCCGATATCGACGCCGCGGGTCGGCTGGCCGACGAGCAGGATGTCCGGATCGCGCTCGATCTCGCGGGCGACCACGATCTTCTGCTGGTTGCCGCCGGAGAAATTGGCGGTCTTCAGCATCGGATTTGGCGGACGGATATCGTATTTCTCGATCTTTTCGCGGGCATCCTCCAGGATCGCCTGGCGGTCGAGCACCCCGGCGCGGCCGTATTTCTCAAGATGATGATAGCCGAGAATATTGTTCTCGCGCTCCTCGAACGGCAGGATTAGCCCCATATGGTGGCGGTCCTCTGGGATATGGGCAACGCCCGCGTGCCGGATCCGGGCCGGATCGGCATGAACCACCTTCTTGCCATCGATCCAGATTTCCCCGGAATGCGGCTTGCGGATGCCCGAAAGCGCTTCCAGAAGCTCCGACTGGCCGTTGCCGGCCACGCCGGCAATCCCGACGATCTCGCCCTTGCGCACATCGAAGGAGACGTTTTTGACCATCGGCACGCCGCGCCCGTCATGAACGGTGAGATTGCGCACCGAAAGCGCGACGTCGCCCGGATTGGCCTCGCCCTTTTCCACGCGCAGCAGCACGCGGCGGCCGACCATCAGTTCGGCAAGCTCCTCCACCGTCGTCTCGGCGGTGTCGCGGGTGGCCACCATCTCGCCGCGGCGCATGACGGAGACCTTGTCGGTGATCGCCATGATCTCGCGCAGCTTGTGGGTGATCAGGATGATGGTCTTGCCCTGATCGCGCAGCATGCCGAGAATGCGGAACAGGTGATCGGCTTCCGATGGCGTCAGCACGCCGGTCGGCTCGTCGAGGATCAGGATTTCGGCGCCCCGAAACATCGCCTTCAGGATTTCCACGCGCTGCTGCAGGCCGACCGGCAATTCCTCGATCACGGCGTCGGGGTCGACCTCCAGGCCGTATTCCTCCTCGAGCCGCTTCAGTTCCTTGCGGGCAGCGCTCGCGCCCTTGGCGAGCAGCGCGCCGCCCTCCGCGCCGAGCATGATGTTTTCCAGAACGGTGAAATCCTCCACCAGCATGAAGTGCTGATGCACCATGCCGATGCCGGCATCGATCGCGACATCGGTGTCGGCGATCACCAGTTTCTCGCCATTCACCCTGATTTCACCGTTATCGGCCTGATAGAAGCCGTAGAGGATCGACATCAGCGTGGACTTGCCCGCCCCGTTTTCGCCGATGATGCCGTGGATCGTGCCCTTCTCAACCGTGAGATTGATGTCCTTGTTGGCATGGACCGGGCCAAAGCTTTTGTCGATGCCGATGAGTTCGATCGCGGGGCTCAAATGCTGTTACTCTCCAACAAGTCTTGCCATGGCCATTGAAAGGCAGGCTGGCGCCGCCCGCCGATGTAAAAAGCGCGGGGCGAAAGTCAAAAGGCGGGCGTCTGCGACACGCGCAGACGCCCGCCATGGTTCACATCAATAGGGGCAGGTATTGTCGACGGCGTAGTCGTGGACCTCGATCTCGCCGGAGATGATGCCTTCCTTGGCCTTTTCGACGGCGGCCATCATCTCTTCGGTGATCAGCGCCTTGTTGTTGTCGTCATAGGCCCAACCCACGCCGTCCTCGGCGACGCCGAGGCTGTTGACGCCGGCCTCGAAGGTGCCGTCCTGGCTGCCCTTGAAAGCGTCATAGACGGCATTGTCGACGCGCTTGACCATCGAGGTCAGAACCGAGCCGGGATGAACGTAGTTCTGGTTGGAATCGACGCCGATCGAATATTTCTCGGCATCGGCGGCGGCCTGCAATACGCCAAGGCCGGAGGCGCCGGCTGCCGCATAGATCACGTCGGCGCCCTGGTCCATCTGGTTCTTGGTAAGCTCGCCGGCCTTGACCGGGTCGTTCCAGGCAGCACCGGTGGTGCCGACGAAATTGCGCAGCACCTTGACGTTTTCATTGGCCGCATGGGCGCCCTGGGCATAACCGCAGCCGAACTTGTGGATCAGCGGGATATCCATGCCGCCGACAAAGCCGACCGTGCCGGTTTCCGATTTCATCGCGCCGAGAAGGCCGACCAGGTAGGAGCCCTGCTCTTCCTTGAAGACGACGGACTGGACGTTCGGCGCCTCGATCACGTCATCGACGATGTAGAACTCGGTATCGGGGAACTGCGGCGCGATCTTTTCGACAGCCGACTTCCACGCAAACGACAGCGCCACGACCGGGTTGAAGCCCATCGAGGCGAAATTCAGGATCGCCTGTTCGCCCTGGGCGTCGCCGGTGGGTTCGAAATCGCGGTATTCAACGCCGGTGTCGGCCTTGAACTTCTCGGCGCCGTTATAGGCGGATTCATTGAAGGATTTGTCGAACTTGCCGCCCGTGCCGTAGACCAGCGCCGGTTTGAAATCGGCGGCCAGCGCGGTGGTCGACATGGCGGCTACAGCCATAAGGCTCAAAATGGTCTTCTTCATATCGCAGCTCTGTTCCCTGTGCGTGAAACCCTGAGATCCCGGCCCCTGTCCGGGAAGGTTGCCGGCGCGCAATGGCCGACCCTGCCATCATCGTTGCACGGCTCAGACAAAATTTCATCACAAAATTTGCCCGAAGGGTAAAAAACGGCGCGGGGTTATCAACAGGGCAGGACGAACGAAAAGGGAGCGCGAACGCTCCCTCCTGCGACATCGTTTGGCGGCAAGCCGGTAAGGTCAGCCGATCGGGCAGGAGACGCCGGTGCCCCTGAGGCCGCAATAGCCGGCGGGGTTCTTCGCCAGATATTGCTGGTGATAATCCTCGGCCGGGTAGAATGCGCCGGCCTTTGCGATTTCGGTGGTGATCGCACCGCCGCGCCCGCTTTGCTTCAGGGCGGACTGGAAGCGGTCGCGCACGCGTTCCGCAAGCTCCAGGTCGTCCTCGTCCTCAAGGTAGATCGCGGAGCGATAGGTCGTGCCGATATCATTGCCCTGGCGCATGCCCTGGGTCGGATCGTGGGCCTCGAAGAAGATCGCAAGCAATTGTTCAAGGCTCACCTGTTGCGGATCGTAGACCACGCGCACCACCTCGGTGTGGCCGGTCAACCCGGTGCAGGTTTCCTCATAGGTCGGGTTGGGCGTGATCCCGCCGGAATAACCGGCCACGGTCACATAGACGCCCGGCGTCTGCCACAACAGCCGTTCCGCGCCCCAGAAGCACCCCATGCCGAGCATCACTTCCTTCAGGTGATCGGGATAGGGCGGGGCGAGCGGACGGCCGTTGACGAAGTGTTCGTGCGCCGTGGGGATCGGTTCGGCGCGGCCGGGCAGCGCGGTCTCAGCCGTCGGCAGCGTGGTCTTTTCCTTTTTCAGGGTCGAGAGAAACATCTGATTCTCCTTTGAACGGGTGGGCCGGAGGCGCAATTCCTTGCCTGCGCGGGCCCGGCAATGCATGTGCATTAGATAAGCATGGAAACGGACGGACACAAGTTCCGGTTCCACAGCCGGGCGGCGGAGCCGCGCAATTGTCGACCGCTCGCAATCATTTCAGGAAACTGACAAATTCGGGTTGATCATCGCGCCTTCATCGGTATATATCGCGCCGTTCCCGCCGTTCGGTTTCGCCGAAGCAGGCATCGAACGGACAGGTGGCCGAGTGGTTGAAGGCGCACGCCTGGAACGCGTGTATACGGGAAACCGTATCGAGGGTTCGAATCCCTCTCTGTCCGCCATTACCTCGTCCCAAGATCATGATTTTATTCATGGTTTTCTTTCCAGGATTGGTTGAGGTACATTTCAAGGTACATTCTGGCACGAAAGTCGAGGCTGCGCTTTCTCGTTCTGGTTTTCCGACTCTGCCTTTCCTACCGTAGCCGATGAAGCCGGCGTTCGCTATTGCGGCTGGTTCGTTTCCTTGTCATTAGCCGTTTCTCTCGTACTGACTTCCAGGATGCCGGTATCCGGTGTGATGCTCTCGAGCATTTCCTCCAGACGTTTACCGACCAGTTCGCGGTCCTCCATCAGCGCTTTGGCCATTATTTCCAGCTCGGGTTGATGGCGCTGGAGGATTCTGGTGGCCAGCGTCTCCGCGTTCAGGAGACGCTGCTGGACACGCTGTCTCTGGGCGGGGTCATGAAGTGCAAGTCCGTCCGCATCACCTCGATATACAGGACCATAGGCGCCAAGCCCCAGTTGATGGTCGATCTGCAGGGCCATGTTCGTGGCTCGGGCAAGATCCGACTGCCGGCTACCACCTGCACCTGCCGAAATTTCGCCGAGGACGAGACGCTCCGCCGCCCGTCCGGCCATCAGGCACGCGATCTCGGCGTGGACATCACGCAGCAGGGATCGATTGCGACGGTTCTGCGTCACGGTTTCGCCGCCCAGCGGTTCCAGCATGATGCGCGTGACCGGGCCGAGCGCGAGCGCGGTGGCGACGATGGCATGACCGCATTCGTGCAATGCGATGCGCCAATCGAGCGCCTGATCGGCCTCGGAGTGGGAATAGCCGATGAGCGTGCGGAGGTCGTGGAGCCCAGGCATCCTGTTCTGGCTGCGTGCGATCGACTTTGCCTGTCTGACGGCGGCATCCACATCGGCAGCGGTCATGCCGATTGCGGCTCGCGCCAGGTCATCGATATCTGACAGTGAGAATTCCGCCGGAAGCAGGGCTCTCAGAATGCCCGCAATCTCCACCTTTCCAGGCAGCGGGACCTGAACCTTGCGGTCGAAACGTCCGGGACGCAGGATGGCGGGATCAAGGCCGGCGATGTCATTGCAGGCGCCGATCAGGAGAACACCCTCCTCTCGCATCAGCAGATCGATCTGCTCAAGAACGGCGTTGATGACCTGCCGCCTGTATGAACTGTTATGATTATCCGTGTCGTAGCGGCTGCCGGCGGCGTCGACCTCATCGATGAACAAAATCGAGGGTTTCTTTGCAATCGCCGCCGCGAACGACCTGCGCATGGCCGCCAGCATATCACCGAGATGCCCGGCGCTCTGCCACTCGGCAAAGCTTGCTTGCACGAAGTCAACACTTGCGCTCGCCCCCATGGCGCGGGCCAGCCACGATTTTCCGGTTCCCGGAGGACCGTGGAGAATCAGGGATCGCGTCAGTTCCGACCATTCGCACGTGCCCTCCTTCCATGCGGCGAGGTCGGCGACCAACTGCCGTGCCGCCTGCAGGGCTGGACTGTTGCCGTCCATATCCTCCAGCCGAGGACCGTCCGGTTTTTGCCTCTTCGATGATTTCTCCGTTGCCGATGACAGCCGGTCCACGACCCCGCGCGCCGTTGGCGCACGCAGTGCAGCGGACAGGACCGAGCCAGGCAGTTCCGTGAGCGCCTTTTCATCCGGCAGTTGCTCGAGCAAGACTAGGTTTTTGCCGTCGCTAAGCCCGTGGCTGTAACGCAGATGTTCGCCAAAGTTCGCCCGGCTGAGTGACGCGATCGGCACTGGCGCAGGCAGGGCTTGTTTCAGATCAGGCGGGAACTCGCATCCGCTGGGAAGCAGGACAAACAGACGATCAGGAAGCGATAAAGCCGTGCGGATGTCGGATCCGAAAATGTTGAGTACACGTTCAGCAACCCGTCCATTGGTGATCTCGGGAGCAAGCAGGCAAAGCGCGTTCGGCTCGCCTTTGAGTATCCTCGCCTCGGAGGCCACAATCCATCCGGGTGGCATGACGATCAGTGTCAGGAGATCCTGCGCGAGGGCCACTTCCTGCGGCTCGATATTCCCTAACACGACGACAGAACCCGGCGCGCCAAAGCAGGCGATGAACGCATCCTCGCTGCCAAAAGTGGCTGCAAGTTTCAGTGCCAACGAGAGCGTCGGGTGCGGAATCGGCTGCATTGGTGATGGTCTGTCCTCCTCAGACATGGAAATATCAAGCGCATCACCTTCGAAATCAGGGTAACCGGTGAAGTCGCTTTCGTCGCTTTCCTCGTCCACATAGGACGGGGCGCGCTTGTTGAGAAAATCGAGCAAACCTGGCTGCGCATGCTCTTGTGTTCTATGCGGGCCAACGCTGTTCCATTTGTTGACCGAGCGGCCAGGGTAGCGATCCAGCTGCGGGTTTCGGCGGAGCCGGCGGACCAGCTCTTCGCCATATGCGGCCCATGTGGGGCGTGGTGCTTGATCCGTCATGGCGGATCCTCCTTGTGATGATTGGACCGAAGCAAGATGAAAGCTGAGGACAGCGATGCGCTGTCCGGCAGTCCATTCGGAGCGGGACTGCGGTCACCTCGGCGCTTGCCAGTTCTCATTCCGGATGTTCAGCATCGGGTCCCGGAACGGCCTCGTTCCGAAACGCCAGGCGGCATCCGGAACGACGGGTGACGGCGACCCAACACAATGCTGTTCTGGAATGATATTCCAGAAAGTGCCCCGTATCCGGTTAGTGGAACCGGAATACGGGCGTTTTGAAACCATTCCTGGAAAACTGTTCCAGAATGGCATGTCTATCCGGAAGATCTCGGCTTTCCTGACCGTGGCGAAGTTTGCTGGTTTGCGGTTGCCGCTTTGAGATGTGTCAGCACATGCGGGAGTATATCTGCCCGATAGATTTCCGTTTTGACGTTGATCCAGTCTGCGAGTTCGTTACAGGGGATGACCGAATCCGGAAAGCGCTGCTTCAGTTTGGCGTGCAGGGCCTTTTCCGTTTTCTGGGCGATATGGCCGGTCGGCATGGGAAACCGATACAGGACACTGGCCTCAACGGAACCCGGAATGCCCAACTGATAGCGCAAGCGGCTTTCCGGATCGCGCGAATAGCCAAGCTTGATGAAGCTGCCCTTGTGTGGCACTTCAAACGCGAGAACATAGATCTCGCTCGGTGCTGCGGACCAGCATGTGCCGCATTGCTCGCATCCGACGCGACCGGTGATGATGTTGGCGATCGCGATCCTCTGGGTGTGACCGCAGCCATCATGTCTATATGAGCGGTAGTTCGGGTTTGCTTCCGGATCGGGGCCGAGCAGTGTCCATCCCCGAGCGGCAGCATCCGAACTCAGTCTGGCTGCGTAGCAGGTCGGGCAGTGAAAGCCCGCTCTGCCGGCGGCCTTTCCCTCGCGCGCAAGTCGCTCGACACGGCCGAATTGCAAGCGCGCGGCATGGCCGCATGGAAGTCGGTAATGTCCATATTTGTGGTGCATCTCGTCGCGCTCGAGCAGTGTGAAACCGCATTTGGCGGCATCCTGCAAACGGCGGGTCTCAAGGCAACCGCCGCAAATGGGCAGGGCTGTGCGCAGCACATAAGCTTTCTGGACCGTATCAGCGCCGCATTCTCGGCATCGAAGCACAACGTGGCTACGATCACGGACGCGGCCGACAATTGAAAAACCTTTGGCTTCGGCGATTTCCTGCCATTGCGGCGGAACCGGACCGGGATAGGTGCGCCGCCACTCGCTTTCCGGCACATGCCGTGATCGATGCGGGATGTGCAGGCGACGCCGGGATTGGCTGGACGATGAATTGCGTTTGCCAGATGACTGGCGACCTTGTCTTTTTGACATGATTGTTCCTCCTGAACGCAGGATGAAAGGGGAGCGCGCGCACCGGGCCGACCTGGTGCGATGCTGATCTCTTGATGGAATAGTCGCGGTCATCACTTCCAACCGGCAATGATGGTGGCCGGAAGGGTGCGACGGGACAGGCCCGGCATGTATGGCGGAAGCCGGAATGCGTGCCGCAAAGGAAAGCGGTGTCACGATCTGGGAAAACTACAGGCCTGTGCCGACTCCGAAGCGCGGCTATCCGGAAAACGTTGGTTCCGTATTCAGGGAAGGCTCGTTTCCGGCATCATGGACTTCCCGGAACAGCTCCAGTGTCTGCAATGCCTCGACCAGGCACGTGCCTTGCTGCACGAGCCGGAATGCCCGGTGTCCCTCGAATGTCTTTGCGGTAAACTGCAGCAGGTCGGGCAGGCAGACCGCCTTGACGCGCGCAATTGCCGCTTCGTTCGCGGTTTGCGCACTGATGAGCCCAGACAGGATCCCCGTGAAATGCAGCAACACGCCATCGCCCTCGCAGCACTTCGGCAGAAGCTGCAGGGCGGCAACCGTATCGGTCAGCCGGTCCAGTGCGTTTTCCGCGTCATGCAGCCAGGCGGCACAGGCGGGATCAAAGACTTGGGCGACACCGTCGATCTCGTGCTCGGTTTCAATGAAAACCTCAAGACGCAACAGCATGGCCGCAAAAAGCAGTGAAATCGGAGAGCTGGTGAGTGTCGATGGAGAGTATAAGTCTTCATCCGCCGGATGCGGCGTGATAGGAGCGTGAATAGCCATGATAACCTCTAGCCAGGTTTGAGTGGTCAGAGCGTTGGTCGAGGGGTGCAACCCTTGCCAGCGCTCGTTTTTTATGCCATTACGCGACTCTGATGTCAACATCAAAAGGTGAAAAAGTGATGGCTCCACCCAGAAAAGACAATATTCCGCTGACGCTCCGCGTCTCTCAGGAACTGCTG
>MDSV01101945.1_pt1 | contig 20256 bp, 19 predicted proteins | sample 810851 | NCBI WGS metagenome assembly MDSV01 (sample SAMN05326640, study PRJNA326480) | marine metagenome | isolation source: seawater | place: Atlantic Ocean: North East | collected 2012 | reverse complement strand
TATTTTTAAATAGTAAATTCAAAAGTAAATTTAATTTTAAAGATAATAAGCTTTTATTTTTATTAGCAATAAATATTGTTCCAATAGCTTTAGTTTTTTTAACTTCTATGATTATGGGAGTTAAAATAAGAACAATGTGGATGACACCTTTTTATCTATTTTTTGGAGTTTTGGTAATTTATATTTTTCAATCTCAAATCAATTTAAATAAACTAAAAAACTTTACTACAGTATTTTTAATTTTATTTATTTTTTCACCTTTTGCTTATGCATATGTTTCTATAACTGAAACAGATAAGAGAACAGATTATCCTGGAAAAGAAATAGCACAGAAAGTTCAAAAGGATTGGGATAATAAATATAATAGTTTAATAGAAAAAGTTGAAGGAGATGAATGGTACGCCGGAAACCTATCTTACCATTTAAAATCTAGACCAAAATGGTTTTACTGGGGTGATACTACATTTGGAGACAATTATGTTGATATGATTTTTAAAGAAAATAATTCTCAAATTCGTATAATTGGTAAAAAATGATGAAAATAAAAATATTAATACCGGTTTACAATGATTGGCATTCAGTTTTTAAACTTCTAGAAAATATTAATTCAGAAGTTTTAACACTAGATTGTGAGTTTTCAGTAATAATTATTAATGATGCATCTACAGAAATTAAACCAGAATTTTTGGTTGATTTAGATAATTTAAAGTTTATCGAAATTATTAATATGAAAGAAAATAGGGGGCATGCTAGATGTATAGCTACTGGATTAAAGTATATTAATAAAAAAGAAGATTTTGATTATGTAATTCCAATGGATGGAGATGGAGAAGATCGACCTGAAGAAATAAGTTTATTAATTAAAAAAATTAAAGAAAATCCAGGTGTAGTTGTTACTGCTGATAGGATTAAAAGATCTGAAGGGCTTATTTTTAGATTTTGCTATTTAGCACATAAATTTTTAACTTTTGTTTTTACAGGTCAAAAGATTAAATTTGGTAATTATACTTGTCTTCCTAAGATTATAGTTAATAATATGGTCAATGAAGCGGCTACTTGGAGTAGTTTTTCAGGAGCTCTAGTTAAAATAATTGATAACAGAAATTCTATCCCATCTATTAGAGGCACTAGATATTTTAATCCATCTAAAATGAGTTTTTTAAATCTTTTAAAACATTCACTATCAATTATTGCTGTTTTTAAAAAAACATTAATTGCTAGATCTATTATTTTTTTACTTGTTTATTTTTTTTTAATCTACGGGTCATTATCAATTATTACATTAATTCCAGTATTTTTTATATTTATCTTAATCTATTCAGTCGTCTCTCTCTCCAAAAGAGAAAATCTTGAAGAATTAAATAATTCTTTAAATAATATTGATAATATTGAAGAGATTAACTAGCTTTTATCGTAGGCAAACAATAAAAATCTGCAGTATCAATTTTAGAACTATGTTCTTTTCTTAAGTTCCATTTTTTTTTAATTCCTGCATCAGCTAAACTTAAAGTTGAACGACCATATTTATAATTTGTCGAGTCTATGGATTTCATTAAGTTTTTCATTTTATTATCTTGATCTGTAAAAAATAAATTTTGATTATTTTCTGAACTAGTTAAACTAGATAACACAATTCCAGATTTTTGGTATTTATACCCTTTTATAAAAATACTTTCTAAACCAGCTAAAGCAGTTTTTACTATTTCTATACTATTATTTGTAGCAATTGGAAAATCTAAAGTTTTTGAATTAGAATAATATCTTTCTGTTTTTTGAAATGGACTTGTTCGAACAGAAATAGTAATTGATTTAGCAAACAAAGACTCTGATCTTATTTTTTCTGCAGCATTTAAACAATGTGTTGTTATAGATTCTTTTAGCTCTTGAATACTATCTACTTTTCTTCCAAATGATCTAGATACACAACAACTTTTTCTTTTTGATTGACTTACTTCTATATCGATACAAGAAATACCTTTTAATTCCATTGCTGTTCTAGAACTTAAAACATTAGAGTTTTTTTTTATCCATGTATTTGATACATTTTTTAATTGTTTTGCATTATTAATATTATTTTTAATATAAAATTTAGTCATCTGTCTTCCAACACCCCAAACATCATTAATATTTATTTTTTCTAATACTGGATCAATATCTTTTGCATTTAGTAAACTTACAACTCCTGATTTATTTTTTTTAGCAATATGATTTGCTATTTTACTTAGAGTTTTTGTACTAGCAATACCAATACTAGTTGGAATTCCTGTCCATTCTAATATTGTATTTCTAATTTTTTTCCCGAATAACTCAATTAAGTTATCAGATAAATCTGTTAAATCTAAAAAAGCTTCATCTATAGAATAAATTTCAATTTTAGTACCAAAATATTTTAAAGTCCTCATAACTCGCCTAGATATATCTCCATACAAAGAATAGTTTGACGAGAATACTTGAACATTATTTTTTTTAACTATTTCTTTTGCTTTAAAGTAAGGATCACCCATTTTTATACCTAATAATTTAGCTTCGTTAGATCTAGAAATTATACATCCATCATTACTAGATAAAACTATTACAGGTTTTTTATTTAATGAAGGTTTAAATAATCTTTCACAAGAAACATAAAAAGAATTACAATCTACTAAAGCTATTTTTTTAGTATTTTGAATGAATGACATAAGTTACAACCCCCCAAATAAAAACATTAGAATCTTCATTTATAATTATTCTGTCTTCAAAGTTTTGTGATCCAGATGATAAAAATTGTAAGCTTTTCTCTTTTACAAAGCTTTTTACTACTAGCTCATCATGAACATTTGCTATAACTGTTGAAAAATTTTTTGGTTTGATGCTTTTATCAACAATTAAAAGATCACCATCGTAAATTCCGACATTTGACATTGATTTACCTTGAACTCTTATAATGAATGTAGCTGGTGTATTTTTGATTAGATGAATATTAAGATCTATATCTTCTTCTATATAATCAGTGGCTGGAGAAGGAAAACCAGCTCCTGCTTTATGAAGATAAAATGGTAATGTCAATTTCATAATGTTCTTATTTTGTTCTATTATATATTTGTAATACAGTCAATAGGTTGTATTTTGAGTCTGTAACTGAATCAAAAGTGAATCAAAACATGAACATTTAAACTATATTTTGCGCTCTTGTGGATATCTTCAACCAAAGATAGTTTGAAATATAGATTAAAATGAAAAAAATTATATCAATCTTAATTATAAATCTGGTTTGGAGCAACTTTGTTTTTGCTGAAACAGTAGTTAGACTCCCAAAAGATACAGCTTCAGGATATCAAAAATTATTTAAAAGTTTAACTGGTAAATATTTCAAAGATTATGGAATGCAAGTCGTAAACAAAAAGGATGGACATCCAGTTAGAGCAGGAGAACAATCTATTAGATTTGAAGTAAGAGCGGGAGATTGTGGTAAAGATGAAACGGGTGGCTGGAGCGATTGCAAGAATGATCGAGAACGACATGAATTATCTGGAGGAAAAAAAGCTGATAAAATGATTGGAGGAGAGTATTGGTTTTCATGGTCAGTTTATTTTTCAAAAGATCACCAAAACCTTTATCCTCTAAGTAATAATTATGGACAATTTCACCAGCAAGATGGCCCACCTGTTTTTATGTTTAAGGAGTTAAAAGACGGTTACTCAGTTGTAAGAACCATAGGAGATATAGACTATGATGAAAGAAAACTAGTAGATAATAAAGATATGCCAGGTAATTGGATTGATATTTTGATTAATGCAAAGTGGACAAAAAAAGATAATGGTTTTTTTAAAGTTTGGGTAAATGATGAACTTAAATATGATTATAAAGGTCCAACAAAAACAAAAACATATGTGTATCAAAAATTTGGAATTTATAGTACGGGGATAACAAAATATATAAATTATAAAAATGTTGAAGTACCAACGAGAGTTATATATTTTGACGAAGTTAGAAAAAGTAAAAAGAGAGAAAAAGTGGCCTTAAATAAATAAAGGAGAAATTAAAATGAAAAAACTAACATGCCACTGTGGAAAAGTAAAAGCAGAAGTTAATGTTCCTGAAAAAGGATTTGAAAAGATTATGAGATGCAATTGTTCTTTATGTAAAAGAAAAGGATATATAATAGGAGTTGTCGGACCTGAAGATTTTAAACTTGTTGAAGGAGAAGAGTTTTTAAAAATTTATCAATATTATACAAAAACTGCTAAGCATTATTTTTGCTCAAATTGTGGTATACATACACATAATAGACCAAGAATTAATCCTAAAATTTATGGTGTTAATATTGCTTGCGTTGAAGGTATTAAACCATTTGAGATAGAAAATGTTCCAGTTAATGATGGAGATAATCATCCACTTGATCAAAAAAAATAATTTTTATGAAATCTATTAATCATTGTTTTGATAAAGTAAAAAAAGATTGTTTTGATTTTATTTCATCTCAAGAAACAAAATCAGATAAATTTAAAAACAAAGAGAGAATGATTAAATCTTTTTTAATTCCAATAAGTTATTGGATTTCAAAAAAAACTCATAAAAATAAAACTTTAATAATAGGTTTAGCTGGTGGTCAAGGATCTGGCAAAACAACTATTTCATCAATTATAAGTTTAATTTTAAAAAAATATTTTAAATTAAATGTTTTTAAAGTTTCAATTGATGATTTTTATAAAACAAGAAGAGATAGAAAATTATTATCTAAAAAAAAGCACCCATTATTAATGACAAGAGGTGTTCCAGGAACACATGATATTGAATTAATGTTAGATTTTTTCAAAAAAGTTAAGTCTAAAAAATTTAAAAATTTTAAAATTCCTAAGTTTAATAAAGCAATAGATGATCGTTACTCAAGAACCAATTGGTATAAAATTAAATCAAAACCAGATATAGTAATTTTTGAAGGCTGGTGTGTGGGCGCCAGAGCACAAACAGCTAAACAGCTTAAAAAACCAATTAATTCCCTTGAAAAAGCCTATGATCAAAATTCTAAATGGAGATCCCATGTTAATAATCAATTGAAAACAAAATATAATATATTATTTAAGCAATTAGATGGATTATTATATTTAAAAGCTAAAAATTTTAATTTATTAAGAAGCTGGAGATTAAAACAAGAGAGAAAACTTTGGCTACAAACAAAAAACAAAAAAAATTTAAAAATTATGAAAAGCGATGATGTCAAAAAATTTATGCAAACTTATCAAAGAATTACAGAACGAATGTTCAAAGATACACCAAAACATTGTTCAATTATCCTAAATTTAAATGACAAACACCAAATTAGTAAGATTAAATAATATGAAAAAAATTTTTTTAACACTAGTATTTATTATTTTTATAAATCAACAAGTTTTTGCAGTTACTTTATCTGAAGCTTTATCACAAGCATACAAAAATAACCCAGAACTTAATGCAGAAAGAGAAAATATTAAAGTTTCAAAAGAAGATTTAAAAATTTCTAAAAGTGAATTTTTACCAACACTTTCAATATCAGGATCAAAGAGTCAGGAAAATACTACTAAGTTAACTAATCAATCTGGAGCAGATATTTCAGCTACTGATACTGATCCTTTGACACAAACTTTTAAAATAGAACAAAATCTTTATCAGGGATTTGGTGGAGTTGCTAAACGTGAAAAAAGTAAAATTAATTTAGATATTGCAAAAGCTAAATTACAAAAAAAAGAGCAAGAGATTATCTTAAAAGCTATTGAAGCTTATTCAGGTTTAATACTAGCTAATGAAAAATTAAAAATTAATGAAAGTAATTTAAGTTTATTAGAAAGACAAGTTGAAACAGATCAAGTAAGGCTTGAGCAAGGAGAAATAACACTAACTGACTTAGCGCAATCAGAAGCATCTTTTGCAGAAGCTCAAGCAAGATATATTGAGTCAAAAAATGAAATTACTACAAATAAATTAAATTATGAAAATGTTATAGGCCCAATTTCAAACGTAAATATTTTAGATAAAAATTCTACTATAGTATTTAATATTCCAAACAATTTAATTGAGGCAATTAAAATTTCTAAAAATACTAATCCTAATTTACTTATTGCTAAATTAGAATATGAGAAATCAGAACAAGATATTATTATTGCAAGGTCAAGCTTATCACCCTCTGCAACATTATCATATGAAAATTCTAGATCAGATGATTTTAGTTCAACTTATGATGAAAGAGATAAAAATACTTTGAAAGCAACTGTTACCTGGCCGTTCTATTCAGGTGGAAAAAATAGAGCTTCATTAAATAAAAATAAAAATTTAAAAAATAATAAAAAATTATTATTGGATAGTGCTATTAAAACTAATGACACCATGGTAGCTAGTAGTTGGTCAAATCTTCAATCAACAAAAAGTTTACTACAGTCGGTTAGGTCTCAAGTTAAAGCTGCTCAGATTGCAAATGAAGGAATAACGGTAGAATATGAATCTGGCCTAGGAAGATCGACACTTGATGTTATCCAATCAAATTCTATTTTATTGAATTCAAAAATAAGTTTGGCAAACTCTGAAAGAAATTATCTTTTAGCTAATTTTAAACTTTTGCAAGCTATAGGCCTTTTGAATAGTAGTTATCTAAAAATTAAGTAAAATAAGTCTTTTTTAATTAAAATTATTAACTATTGATAATGAGAACAAAATGTGTACATTTATATAGATGATTCGTAATATAAAAATATAATAAAAAAGGGCTAAAATGACTAAAAATAACTTAAAAATAGTAAAATCAAGCAAAAACCAAGAAGCAGAAAGCAAAGAAAAAGATAAAGCTTTAGATGCTGCAATAAATCAAATTACAGATAATTTTGGAAAAGGTTCTGTTATGAAGCTTGGTCAACAATCTGCAATGGATGTAGAGTCTATATCTACAGGTTCGTTAAGTTTAGATTTAGCACTTGGAATAGGAGGCCTTCCAAAAGGTAGAGTAGTAGAAGTTTATGGGCCAGAATCATCAGGAAAAACAACATTAACATTACAAGTAATAGCAGAAGCACAAAAAGCAGGTGGAATATGTGCATTTATTGATGCTGAGCATGCCTTAGATCCAGTATACGCCAAAGCTTTAGGAGTAAAAACAGATGAACTCTTAATTTCTCAACCAGATACTGGTGAGCAAGCATTAGAGATTGCTGACACATTAATCAAATCAGGTTCAATATCAGTTTTGGTTGTTGATTCAGTTGCTGCACTAACGCCAAGAGCTGAAATAGAAGGTGAGATGGGAGATCATCATGTGGGCCTTCAATCAAGATTAATGAGCCAAGCTTTAAGAAAACTAACTAGTTCAATTTCAAGAACAAACACAATGGTCATATTTATTAATCAAATAAGAATGAAAATTGGAGTAATGTTTGGCAATCCAGAGACAACATCAGGAGGAAATGCTTTAAAATTCTATTCATCAGTAAGAATGGATATAAGAAGAATTGGAGCTATAAAAGATAAAGATTTAATAGTAGGAAACTCTACACGTGTTAAAGTAGTAAAAAACAAAGTGTCTCCTCCATTCAAGGTTGTAGAATTTGATTTAATGTATGGAAAAGGTATTAGTAAAACAGGAGAACTAATAGATCTTGGAGCAAAAGCAGACATAGTAGAAAAATCGGGTGCATGGTATGCATATAAAGGTGAAAAGATAGGACAAGGAAGAGAAAATGCTAAAATTTATTTAGAACAGAACCCCAAAATTGCAGCTGAAATAGAAATGGCAGTAAGAGAAAAAGCAGGAGTTATATCTAAAAAAATAGAAGGCAATCCTATCGAAAAAAAAAATGAAGAAGTAAAAGCACCAAAAGAATTGCCGAAAGAAGAAGTTAAAAAAGATTAGTAAATAGCTATCTTTAGCAGTGAAAAAGGCGCTTTAAAAAGCGCCTTATCGCAAAAATCATAAACTAGACATCAAATAAAAAAGCTGTATTTTATAAATATGGCTCAGAAATCACTAAATCAAATAAGAGAAACTTTCTTAAAGTATTTTGAAAAAAATGATCATAAGATAGTTGAATCTAGCAATCTAGTTCCAAATAACGACCCAACATTGATGTTTGCTAATTCTGGAATGGTACAGTTTAAGAATGTATTTACTGGATTAGAAAAAAGAAATTATCAAAAAGCCACTACTTCTCAAAAATGTGTAAGAGCTGGAGGAAAACATAACGATTTAGAAAATGTTGGCTATACTCCAAGACACCATACTTTTTTTGAGATGTTAGGAAATTTTTCTTTTGGAGATTATTTTAAAGAAAAAGCAATTTATTATGCATGGGATTTAATTACTAAAGATTTTGGTATAGATAAAAATAGGCTATATGTAACAGTTTTTCACAAAGATGATGAAGCATTTAATTTTTGGAAAAAAATAGCAGGTTTAAATGAAGATCGGATTTTAAGAATTTCCACCTCTGATAATTTTTGGTCTATGGGTGAAACTGGTCCTTGTGGCCCATGCTCAGAAATTTTTTATGATCATGGAGATCACTTGAAAGGAGGTTTGCCAGGAACAAAAAATGAAGATGGTGACAGATTTATTGAAATTTGGAATTTAGTTTTTATGCAATATGAACAAATTTCAAAAGATAAGAGAATAGATCTACCTAAGCCGTCTGTTGATACTGGTATGGGTTTGGAAAGAGTCTCAGCTCTACTACAAGGAACACATGATAATTACGAAACAGATCATTTTAAAAAATTAATTCTTTCAACTTCTGATATTGTTAAAAAAAAACCAGATCAAAAAAATCTATCAAGTTTTAGAGTTATTGCGGATCATTTAAGAGCAAGTTCTTTTTTAATAGCAGAAGGTGTTTTGCCATCTAATGAAGGTAGAGGATATGTTTTAAGAAGAATTATGAGAAGAGGTATGAGGCACTCACATTTATTGGGTTCCAAAGAACCAGTTTTTTATAATTTATTTGAAACTTTAAAAAATGAAATGTCAGGAAATTATCCTGAATTAAAAAGAGCGGAATCTTTAATAAAAGAAACTTTAAAAATGGAAGAAGAAAAGTTTTTAGTTTTATTAGATCGTGGAATTAAAATATTGAATGATGAAATATCAAAAATAGATAAAGTTCTTCCTGGTGAAGTAGCATTTAAATTATATGATACTTATGGCTTTCCATTAGATCTTACTGAAGATATTTTAAGAAATAAATCTCTTTCTATTGATATAGAAAAATTTAATTCCCTAATGAAAGAAGGTAGAGAGCTTGCTAAAAAAAATTGGAAAGGTTCAGGAGATGCATTAGTTGAAGATATTTGGTTTGCTATTAGAGAAAAACTGGGTGCAACAGAATTTCTTGGCTACGAAACAAATAATGCCGAAGGTTCTGTTTTATCCTTGTTAAAAAATAATAAAGAAATTAATGAATTGAAATCAAATGATGAAGGAATGATTATTACAAATCAAACTCCATTTTATGGGGAGTCCGGAGGTCAAGTTGGTGACATCGGAGAAATGATCTCAGGAGATTTTAAATTTGAGGTTACAGATGTTCAAAAAAAATTAGGTGATCTTTATGTCCATTATGGAAAAGTAATAAATGGATCTATTAAAATAAAAGATCATGTTGAAATGAAAATTAATGAAGAGAGAAGAAATGATACGAAAGCATACCATTCTGCTACGCATTTATTACATGAGTCATTAAGAAGAGTTTTGGGTACACACGTAACACAGAAAGGTTCTTTAGTTGAACCTAGTAGATTGAGATTTGACTTTAGTCACATGAAACCTATCTCTAATGAAGAAATTGAAGAAATTGAAACATTTGTAAATTTAATGGTTACAAAAAAAACAGATGTTAAAACAAGACTGATGACACCTGATGAAGCTGTTGAAAATGGAGCTTTGGCATTATTTGGAGAAAAATATGGTGATGAAGTAAGAGTACTCTCAATGGGTGATGAAAATGGAAAATATTTTTCTACCGAACTTTGTGGTGGAACTCATGTAAAAAACACTGGTGATATTGGTAAATTTAAAATTGTCAGCCAGTCTTCAATAGCAGCTGGAGTAAGAAGAATTGAGGCTTTAAGAGACAAACAATTAGATGATTTTTTAAAAAATAAAGAAAAATTATCAAGTCTATCAGCAGAAAAGAATGATGAAATAATTAAAGATTTAAGTAAACAAATAATAAGTTTGGGTGGTAAACCAATTTTAGATCAATCAGATCAAAAATTATTAATAAAAAATTTAATTAAACAACTAGAAACTTTAACAGTTAATACAATTTTAAATGATGAAACAAAAAATAAAATTAAAGATGAGGAAATTAAAGGAATTAAAATAAGATTTCAATATGTTGAGGGTCTTCCACCAAAAGAATTAAGAAAATTAGTAGACGATGGAAAAAAAGAATTGGGAGAAGGTATAGTTGTTGTTTTTGCTAGCAAAGATGACAAAGTAGGAGTTGCAGTTGGAATAACAAATAAATTAATAGAAAAATTCGATGCAGTTAAATTTGTTAAAGCAAGTTCACAAATTATTGGTGGACAAGGAGGTGGTGGAAGAAAAGATTTTGCTCAAGCTGGAGGTCAAGATAAGAGTAAAATTGATATAGCTTTTGAAAAAATTAAGACTTTAATTTAATTTTTTTTTTAAATTTTTATCTATTACATCTAAAAATTGGTTAGTTGTTAGAAACTTACTAGAAGGTCCAATCAATATTGCAAGGTCTTTAGTCATTGATCCATTTTCAACACTTTTAATGCAAACTTGCTCAAGTGTATTTGCAAATTTAATAAGTTCTTCGTTATTATCTAATTTACCTCTATGTGCCAATCCTCTTGTCCAAGCAAATATTGAAGCAATTGGATTTGTAGAAGTTTCTTTACCTTCTTGATGCATTCTATAATGCCTAGTTACTGTTCCGTGAGCAGCTTCAGCTTCCATTGTTCTTCCGTCTGGTGCCAGTAATACACTTGTCATTAGTCCAAGCGACCCGTATCCTTGAGCTACTGTATCTGACTGAACGTCTCCATCATAATTTTTACAAGCCCATATATATTTTCCACTCCATTTCATAGCGCTAGCAACCATGTCGTCAATTAGTCTATGCTCATATATAATATTTTTTTTTTCAAATTTTACTTTAAATTCATTTTCATAAATTTCCTGAAAAATATCTTTAAATCTACCATCATAGACTTTTAGAATTGTATTCTTAGTAGATAAGTAAACAGGCCAATTTTTAATTAATCCATAATTAAAGCAAGCTCTTGCAAAGTCTTCAATAGATTTATCTAAATTGTACATTGATAAAGCAACTCCAGCTCCAGGAAAATTATATACTTCATATTTTATTTCTTTTTTTTTATCTTCAGATGTCCATTTTATTTCCATTTTACCTTTTCCAGGAACTTTAAAATCAGTAGCCCTATATTGATCACCAAATGCATGTCTTCCAATAATTAAAGGATCAGTCCAGGATGGAACTAGTTTAGGTATATTTTTACAAATAATTGGTTCTCTAAAAACTGTACCACCTATTATATTTCTTATTGTTCCATTTGGTGATCTCCACATTTTTTTAAGATTGAATTCTTCAACTCTAATTTCGTCTGGTGTTATTGTGGCACATTTAATTCCTACACCATTTTTTTTAATTGCATTAGCACAGTCAATTGTAATTTGATCAGAGGTTTTGTCTCTGTTTTCCATCCCTAAATCGTAATATTCTATTCCTAAGTCTAGATAAGGAAGGATAAGTTTATTTTTGATAAATTTCCATATGACCCTAGTCATTTCGTCACCATCGAGCTCAACTATTGGGTTTTTAACCTTAATTTTGGACATTATATTAATTATATCTTATTAATTGAAATTATGTGGTTTATATACATATTAACCTAAAATTATCAATTATACGAATATGATTAATACTATTTTTCCAAAAATTCATTCTGAAGGCTACAAGTTTATTGTAATTTCTATTTTTATAACTCTTTTTTTACTATTTTTTTCAAAATTTTTAGCTTTTATTACTTTTGTACTAACCATTTGGGTTTACTACTTTTTCAGAGACCCTGAGAGAATATCAATTGATAATGAAAACTATCTAGTTAGCCCGGCGGATGGGTTGATAACTCAAATAAGCGAAGTTGACGGACCAAAAGAATTAAATTTAGAAAATAAAAAATTTAAAAGAGTAAGTATATTTATGAATGTATTTAATTGTCACGTAAATAGAATTCCGTGTGATGGAAAAATATCAGAGATAGTTTATAAACCAGGAAAATTTTTGAACGCTTCATTAGATAAAGCTAGCGAACATAATGAAAGAAATTATATAAAAGTTATAAATAACAAAGGTGAAGAAATTATTATTGTACAAATTGCAGGTTTAGTTGCAAGAAGAATTGTTTGTGAATGTCATGAAAATCAAGATATTAAACAAGGAGAAAGAGTTGGCATGATAAGATTTGGAAGTAGAGTAGATATATATTATGAAAACTTTAACACTCTAGTAAAAGAAAAACAGAATACAACAGCTGGAGAAACATTAATAGCTAAAATTTAAATGAGTATTAACTTACAAAATAAAATTAAAGTAGTCTCTGAAAAAAATTCTCGTATTTTACTTCCAAATTTAATAACGATAATTGGAGTATGCATTGGTTTAAGTTCAATTAAGTTTGCACTAGATAACAGGTTTGAATTATCCATAATAGCAATTTTATTTGCAGCAATAATGGATTCGCTTGATGGAAGAGTAGCTAGGTTGATTAAAGGAACTTCAAAAGTGGGTAAAGAATTAGATTCATTAACTGATGTAATTAGCTTTGGAGTTGCACCAGCTTTTATAATGTATTTTTGGCATCTTAATCAAATTGAAAAAATTGGTTGGTTACTATGTTTAATGTATGTTGTTTGTGTAGCATTAAGACTTGCTAGATTTAATATTACCTCAAACATAAATCATGAATGGAAAGATAATTTTTTTGAAGGAGTTCCTGCACCAGCAGGAGCAATCTTACTTTTAATGCCGTTAATTTTTGAAAAATCAAATATTTTTTCGATAATTGATAATACATATATAGTTTCTACTATGTTTATAATTGTACCATTATTGATGATAAGTAAAATACCAACTTATTCTTTTAAAAAAATAGTTATACCTAGAAAATCAACAGTTTTTCTTTTATTTGGTATAGGTATTTTTATAGGACTGTTAATTATATATACATTTAAAACAGTTTTTATCTCTGGATTAATTTATATATTGTTAATTCCAGTGAGCATTATTCATTATAATAATATCAAGTCTAAAAATGACTTAGCTGATATTAACGATGACGATCAAGAGGATATGCTATAAATGAAATCTAATGCAATCGTAGCACTTGCAGATTCCAATTATTTTGAATTATTAAATGAACTTATTTTATCAATTAAAAGTTTTCAGCAAAGCAAAGATATATCAATTTGTGTTTTAGATGCAGGTTTAACTGAAAGTCAGGTCTCAAAATTAAAAGATAAAGTAGATGAGATAAAAAAAGCTAATTGGGATATAGAGGTATCAAAATTTAAAGTAAAAGGAAAAGAATGGCTTAAAAGCCAAGTATCAAGGGCTTTTTTACCAGAATATTTCCCTAATTATGAAAAGTATCTTTGGATCGATTGTGATGCATGGGTAAATGATTGGTCTAGTGTTGAATTATATTTTAAAGCTTGTGATAATGGAAAATTAGGCATTACTCAAACAATAGGACCTGGTTATAAAATTTTATCCAAAGTAAAATGGTTATTTGGAAAAATAGCATTAATAAAATCTCAGAATTTTAAACATGCAAAAAAGTCTGGATTTTCAAATGCAATTTCTAGAAAATTAGCTTTTGCACCACATATAAATATTGGCGTTTTTTCATTACAAAAAAACTCTCCTTGTTGGAAGATATGGCAGGATAACTTAAGAATAGCTCTTAAAAAGGGAAATATTTTTGGTTCAGAAGGATTAGCTATAAACATATGCGTATATGTAAATAATATTAAAACTGAATTTTTACCTTTAAACTGCAATTGGATAGCAAGTAATTTATTACCAAAATTTGATGTAAAAAACCAAACTTTTGTTGAACCATATTTACCTAATACAAAAATTGGCATTATGCATTTAGCAGCAGGTTTATGGAAAAATAATAAAGATATGAGAGAGAATAAAGAAGTTGAAATAGATATTGAAACTGTAGATGGTAAAACTATTTCAAAAAGTTTAAGATTTCAACAGAGTTAATATTTGAAAAAAAATAAAATTTCTAAAAACTGGATAAAAAGACAACATAGAGACATATATGTTAGAGAAGCACAAATACAAGGTTATAGATCAAGATCAGCTTTTAAATTAATTGAAATAGACAAAAAATATAAAATTTTTAGTAATAAAAAAACATTTTTGGATATAGGATCTACACCAGGAGGATGGTCTCAGGTGGCAAATAACAAAATTAAAAATGGTAAAATTTTATCTATAGATATAAATGAAATGCAGCCAATTAAAAATGTTAAATTTATTTTAGGTGATTTTACAGACGAAGAAATTAAAAAAAAAATTATTAACTTTTTTGAGAGTAAAATAGATCTAATAGTTTCTGATATGGCACAAAATACTACAGGTAATAAAAATTTAGATTCATTAATTACAGGAGAATTATGTTTAGATGTATTAAATTTTACAAAAAATATAATTAAAAAAAACGGAATTTTTATTTCAAAAATATTTATGGGATCTAATTTTAAAGAAATAATAACTATATCTAAAAATATATTTAAAGATGTTAAAATTTATAAACCACATTCAAGTAGAAAAGAATCTAAAGAAAATTATATAATTTGTAAAAATTTAAAGTAATATCTTTTTAATTATTTAAGAATCATATATAAAGCTATATGGGTTCTATAAAAGAAGCATTAACATTCGATGATGTCACATTAAAGCCAAAATACTCTGAAGTTTTGCCATCTGAGGTTGAAACTAAAACACAATTATCTAAAAATTTAAGTTTAAAAATTCCAATATTATCATCTGCAATGGATACAGTTACAGAATCAAAAATGGCAATTGCTATTGCTGAATCTGGGGGGATAGGAGTTATTCATAGAAACTTAGATATTAAAAAACAAATTTTAGAAATTAAAAAAGTTAAAGCTAAAAAATTAATAGTTGGTGCCGCTATAGGAGCGGGTCCTAAAGAATTTAAAAGAGCAGAATTATTATTAAAAGAAGGAATTGATTTAATAGTAATAGATACTGCACACGGGCATAGTAAAAAAGTTGCAGAAATAATAAAAAAAGTCGTTAAAATTAAACCAAAAAAAACAACTATTTGTGCTGGTAATATAGCCACTGCAGAAGCTGCAAATTTTTTAATAAAATTAGGGGTCGACATAGTTAAAGTAGGAATAGGACCTGGGTCAATATGTACAACAAGATTGGTTGCAGGAATTGGAGTACCACAATTAAGCGCAATATTAGATGTAAAAAAAGGAATTAAGAAAAAAAATATATCAATTATTGCAGATGGAGGTATAAAATTTTCAGGAGATATAGCTAAAGCTTTGGCGGCAGGAGCAGATGCAGTCATGATAGGATCGATGCTTGCTGGAACTGTAGAGTCACCAGGTAATTTAATTAAAAAAAATGGAAAATTATTTAAAAACTTTAGAGGAATGGGATCGGTAGGAGCTATGAATAAAGGATCAGCAGATCGTTATTTCCAAAAAAAGTATAAAGATACTTCAAAATATGTTCCAGAGGGAGTAGAAGGTTTGGTAAAATTTAAAGGAAAAGTAAAGGATGTAATTTATAAATTAATTGGAGGACTTAAATCATCAATGGGATATTTGGGATCAAAAAAAATAATTAATCTTAGAGGTAAAGCTGACTTTGTAAAAATTACAAAAGCTGGATTTTATGAAAGTATGGTACATAATATTGATGAAATTAAAAAGGAAAGAAATTTATAATGAGTAAAATTAAAATAATTATATATACTTTTTTTTTATTTATAAATTTAGATTATCAAGCACAAAGTAAAGAAAATTTTTTAAATGATGCAGTAATACTTTATGAAAAAAATAAATATGATGAGTCAAAATTTTTACTACAGAGGAATATAGTATTTAATCCAAAAAATTATACTTCATATCTTTATTTAGCTAAAATTTATAAGCAAGAAAAAGATCTAAAAGAAATGGAAAAAAATTTGGATACTACTATTTTATTAGATCCTAAAAATGAAGAAGCATTATTTATGCTAATAGAGCTACAAATAGAAAGATCTAATTTTTCAGAGGTAAAAAAATTAAATAATAATTTTTTACAGGTATGTATTAATCTTTGTGATAAAAAAGATTTAATTTCTGAAAAAATAAAAAGCCTAGAACCAAAAAATGAGTCTAACTAATAATCTTGACACAATTCTGGTAATAGATTTTGGATCACAATTTACACAACTAATAGCTAGAAGAATTAGGGAAGCTGGTGTTTTTTCAGAAATAATTAAATATAAAAATTTAAATAAGTTTTTAAGTAATAAAAATATAAAAGGTATTATTCTCTCTGGTGGTCCACTTAATGTAAATACCAAAAAAATTAAAATAAATAAAAAAATTTTTAATTTGAATATTCCAATACTCGGTATTTGTTTTGGCCATCAAATTATTTCAAAAATTTTTGGAGGAAAAGTTAAACAGGCAAAATATAGAGAATTTGGAAATGCTGAAATAAAAAAAAAGATGAAAAGTCCATTAACAAAAAATTTTTTTACGAAAAATAAAAATAATGTTTGGATGAGTCATTCTGATATTGTATATAAAGTACCTAAAAATTTTAAAGTAATTGCTTCAAGTAAAAATTCCAAATTTGCAATAATTGGAAATTTAATAAAAAAAATTTACGGTGTTCAATTTCATCCAGAAGTTAGCCATACTGTAAATGGAAAAATTATTATAAAAAATTTTTTATTTAATATTTGTAAGATTAAAAAAAATTGGTTGCCAAAGAACCAAAAAATAAATCTGATTAACGAAATTAAAAAACAGGTAGGTAATAATAAAGTTGTTTGTGGTTTATCAGGAGGCGTAGATAGTAGTGTAGTTGCCTTAATATTGAATAAGGCTATAGGTAAAAATCTTACATGCATTTTTGTAAATAATGGACTTCTTAGAAAAAATGAAGCTAAACAAGTACTTACAGATTTTAAAAAGAAACTAAATATAAACCTGGTTTACGTAAATGCAGAAAAACAATTTTTAAAAAAACTTTACAATGTAAAAGATCCTGAAAAAAAAAGAAAAATTATTGGAAATTTATTCATTAAAATTTTTGAAAAATATTCAAAAAAAATTAAGAAAGTTAAATTTTTAGCACAGGGAACGTTGTATCCTGATTTAATCGAAAGTAAATCGGTAACGGGAAGCACAACATCAAAAATTAAATCCCATCATAATGTTGGTGGCCTCCCAAAAAAAATGAAATTAGAATTATTAGAGCCTTTAAAATTTTTGTTTAAAGATGAGGTAAGAAAACTAGGTTCAGAATTGAAACTTCCAAAAGAAATACTTTTAAGACATCCGTTCCCTGGACCTGGATTAGCAATAAGAATTCCAGGTCAGGTCACAAATGAAAAAATTAAAATTTTAAAAGAAGCTGATTATTATTTTATAGATTTACTTAAAAAAAATAATTTATATCACAAAATATGGCAAGCTTATGCAGCATTACTACCAGTCAAAACAGTTGGTGTTATGGGAGATAATAGAACATATGAATATATTTGTCTTTTAAGAGCAATTACCTCACAAGATGGTATGACTGCTGATTTTTTTAATTTTGACAAAAAATTTCAGCAAATTATTTCTAATAAAATTATTAATAATATTAGAGGTATAAATAGGGTAGTTTATGATATTACCTCTAAACCACCTAGTACCATTGAATTGGAGTAGAAAAGTTATTAATCTATGGAATTAAAATGAAAAAAAAAATTATTAAAATTATTAGAAAAAAAAACAGAAATAAAATTGTTTGCTTAACTGCATATTCGAAAAACATAGCTTCAATTTTAGATAAACACTGTGATATAATTCTTGTAGGAGACTCACTGGGTTCAGTTTTATATAATTATAAATCAACACGACAAGTTACTATTAATACAATGATTGAACATTCTAAGAGTGTTAGATTAGGCATTAAAAAAAGTTTAATGGTTGTCGATATGCCGTACAATACATATAAGAATAAAAATGAAGCATTAAGTAATGCTAAAAAAATTATTAAGAAAACTAGATGTGATGCAGTTAAGCTTGAAGGTGGAAAAAATATTAGCAATATAATTAAACACTTAATTAAAAATAAAATTGCAGTAATGGGGCATATAGGGCTTTTGCCTCAATATGAAACTGGTAAATTTAGATTTAAAGGAACAAGTAAAAATATAAAAGAGAGAAATAAAATTTTAAATGACGCAGTAGCATTAGATAACGCTGGAGTTTTTTCGATTGTTCTTGAATGTATTGAAACATCACTTTCAAAAAAAATTACAAAAAAAATTAAAATACCTACTATTGGTATAGGTGCGTCAGCATACTGCGATGGGCAAATTTTAGTTACAGATGATTTAATAGGATTAAATTTAATTAATGCAAGATTTGTTAAAAAATATGCAAAAATAGATAAAGTTATTGATAATGCTGTTTTAAGATTTAAAAAAGATGTAAAAAAAAATATCTTTCCAAGTAAAAATCAATCTTACTAGATTTTATTTTATAATCTCATTAACTTTTTTGCTGATAAAGCTAATTTGTTTTGAATTTAAAGATAAACTTGAAGGTAAATATAGCCCATATTTTGATAAATATTCAGAATTTGGATATTTTTCTCCTTTAAATAGACCCATTTTCCTTAATATAGTTTGTTTATGCATCGGCCAAAAAAAAGGCCTGGTTTGAATACCATATTTATTTAATCTTTTAGCTAAAGTTTTTGCACTAATATTATTTTTAATAACCAAACCCACTACCCAATATATATTTTTTGCAAAAGAGCATACTGGTTTAAGAATTTGAATATTTTTATTTATACACAATTTTTTATAATATTGTTTACCAATATATTCTCTTCTTTTAACAATTTTTTTTATTCTTTTTAGTTGGCTTAAACCTAAGGCTGCCTGGATATTAGATATCCTGTAGTTCCATCCAAGATCGTCGTGGTTAAACCTATCTTTAACACCAAAGCATAAATTTCTTAAACTTTTACATTTTTGATAAATTTTTGGATTATTTGTAGAAATCATTCCACCTTCTCCAGTAGTAATTTGTTTATTAGCATAAAAACTAAAAGTACTAATATCACCAAAGGAACCACACATTTTATTTTTATATTTTTGACCAATTACTTCAGCTGCATCTTCAATTAAAAAAATTTTATATTTTTTACATATTTTTATAATTTTATCGATATCTACTGGAAAATTATAAATGTGAGTTGCAATTATAGCTCTAGTTTTTTTAGTAATTTTTTTTTTCAATATCATCAATTTTCATATTCCAATTTTCTTTTTCACAGTCAATTAGCACAGGTTTGGCGTTTTGTCTTATGACAGCTAGAGCATTTGAAATTATTGTAAAATTAGGAATAATAACTTCATCTCCTTTTTTAATATCTAAAGCTTTTATAGCAATTTCAAGTGCAGCAGTTCCATTTGAAACAGCTGTAGAATATTTTCTGTTAATTAGTTTAGAGAAATTTTCTTCGAAAGATTTAACCTCAGGACCATCAGACGAAATCCATCCACGTTTTAGAGATCTTAAAATCTCAGTAATATCTTTTTTTTCAATAAGTGGTTTATTTACTGGTATAAACTCATATTTTTTTGATTTTAATTTTTTTTTCATTTATTTCATTAAATTTTACCTTATCTTTATTAGAAACATAAGGACCTTGTTTTATTTCTATCATTTCGACTTCTTTTATAATTTTAAATCCATGCGCTCCATGTACTAAGTAAATTATTTCATTTGGATATAATTTTATGCTAAATAAATATTTTTGCTTATTATCGTAAAAATCAACCCTTAGAATTCCTTTCAGTAAAATAATAACCTCACTTGTTATAAAAATTTTAGATATTCTTTTTTTATGACTGTGTGGTTTTATAATATAATTTTTACCATGTTTCATATAACCAATTTGTTGGTTAGCATTGTTATTGGTAAAAAAAGAAATA
>MDSV01013393.1_pt1 | contig 20260 bp, 19 predicted proteins | sample 810851 | NCBI WGS metagenome assembly MDSV01 (sample SAMN05326640, study PRJNA326480) | marine metagenome | isolation source: seawater | place: Atlantic Ocean: North East | collected 2012 | reverse complement strand
TAAAACTTGTAATCTTACGCCCTGTGTATTTCTGCCAATTATTGGCATATCACTTACTGCTATTTTAATTGTTTTACCTTTATTTGTAATCATAATTATTTGGTCATTCTCGTTTACATTAACAGCCCCAACAACATCACCATTGCGTTTACTAGTTTTAATTCCTATAACTCCAACTCCTCCTCTTTTTTGAGTATTGTAATTCTCTACAGAAACTCTATTTCCATATCCATTTTCCGTAACAGTTATTATTTCACCATCTGATGGCTTTAGTATTGAAATAAGTTTAGTTTTAGCAGATAAGTTTATCCCTTTCACTCCTAATGTACCCCTAAACCTCTCTCTTACATCACTTTCTATAAACTTAATAGCCTTGCCATTTTGTGCAACGAGCATAATATGCTCATCTTTAACAGTGTAATGTGCTCCAAGTAATTCATCACCAGGTTTAAGAAGTATTGCCTTTAGGCCAGTAGTTCTAATTTTCTTAAATAACTTAATAGGTATTTTATTGATCATTCCATTTTTTGTTGACATAAATAAATATGCATCTTCTTCAAAAGAGTTAACAACAACAAATGTACTAATTGATTCTTCGTTATCTAATGGCAATACATTATTGATTGGTCTACCCCGAGCCTGTCTACTAGGATCAGGTATATCGAATGCTCTAATAGCATAGACTTTTCCTAATGTAGAAAAACATAAAATTATATCATGAGTATGTGCTTGGCATAAAAGCTTGGCCTCATCACCATCTTTAAATTTTGTCGCATTGATACCTCGACCTCCTCTACGTTGACTTTTAAAGTCGGTTGCAGGTAGTCTTTTGACATAATCAGCTTTAGTTAATACAACAATAACTTCTTCTTTTTTAATTAAATCTTCTTTTCTTAGTTCACCTTCATCTTGTGAAACAATGGATCTCCTTGGCTCTCCATATTCTTTTTTTACTTCCTGAAGTTCCATTTTCATAACATTATCTAGTTCTTCTGTGTGAGTTAAGATTTTAATATATCTTTTAATTTCATTGATTGTTAACTCATAGTCGCTAAATAGTTTTTCTTGCTCTAAGTTAGTTAGCTTTTGTAGCTTAAGATCTAATATAGCTTGAGCTTGTATAGGCGATAATTTGTACAATTTTCCATGTAAACCATATTGGGAATCACTCAATATGAAATTTTCAGTTTGCTTGTCGACAATACCAAGAAATTTAACTAACTGACCAGGTTTCCACCCTTTAGCCATCAATGAATTTTTGGCCTCAGATGTATTCTTTGATTTTTTAATAAGTGCAATTATTTCATCAACATTGAGTAATGCTACACCTAACCCTTCCAAGACATGTGCTTTATTTTTTGCTTTTTCTAAATCATAAAGAGTTCTTCTTGTTATGACTTCTCGTCTATGCTTGATAAATTCATTTAAGATTTCCATAAAGCCAATTGTTTTTGGTTCTCCATCAACAAGACATACCATATTTACAGAATAGGATATTTGAGCATTGGTATGCTTGTATAAGGAACCTAGAACTACTTCATGCTGCTCGCCTCTTTTTATCTCAATGACCAATCTCATTCCATCTTTGTCAGATTCGTCTCTAAGCTGGCTTATCTCATTAATTTTTTTATCTCTTACTAGTTGAGCAATATTTTCAATTAATCTAGCTTTATTGACCTGATAAGGTAATTCAGTAAAAACGATTGAAGTCTTATCATTGTCTTTTTTCTCTATTACATGCTTAGCTCTAATTTTAAATGACCCCCTGCCATTTAGAAGAGCATCTCTGATGCCACCATTATCTTTAATTTCTCCAAACGTTGGAAAATCTGGTCCCTGCAGCTTACTGATCTCTAGCAAATCATCAATGTTGCTTTTATCTGATAATGACGGATTATCTATTATTGCAATAGTTGCATCTATTACTTCAACTAAATTGTGAGGAGGTATATTAGTGGCCATTCCAACAGCTATTCCCGTAGAGCCATTAACAAGTAAATTGGGTACTCTTGTTGGCAGAACGGTGGGTTCTTTTTCAGAACCATCATAATTCGGAGAAAAATCTACAGTATTCTTATCTATATCTTGAAGTAATTCTTGGGAAAGCTTGGACATTCTAACTTCGGTATATCTCATAGCGGCAGGTGAATCACCGTCAACAGAGCCAAAGTTTCCCTGTCCATCTACCAGCGGATGTCTCATTGAAAAAGGTTGCGCTAATCTAACAATTGTATCATATACTGCCGAATCACCATGAGGGTGATATTTACCTATAACGTCTCCAACAATTCTGGCTGATTTTTTATATGATTTATTCCACCCATTATTAAGTTCATGCATAGAAAATAACACTCTTCTATGGACTGGTTTTAAACCATCTCTAACATCGGGCAATGCTCTTCCAACTATTACACTCATAGCATAATCGAGGTATGATTGCCTCATTTCTTGCTCAAATCTTATTTCTTGGTTTTCTGCCATGTAATGATGATGTTTCTGTATATGATATTAAATTAGTATTTTATCATAAACCAGTCATATACACGACATAATTTATAAATATCCAAAAATGGGACGATATTGGATTTAATCGCTATCTAGACTAAATCATAGGATAAAGTGCAATTATTTAAGTATAATAAAGAATATGGATAAAATAGATAAACTTATAAGTCCAAAATGGCTAATAAATCAAAAAAATAATGCATTATTAAAAGACCACTCTATTGCAATAGATGGAAATATTATCAAAGAAGTACTACCAACATCCAATGCTTTAAAAAAATATCAGACACATAATAAAATTCTCTTGAATGAGCACTTAGTTATACCAGGATTAATTAATAGTCACAATGATTCTTCATTGATATGGTTTGGAGATAAATATAATCAGGAAGGCAAACTCAATATAAAATTATTTAATAGTTTTAAAAATAATCATTTAAATCAACTATATAAAGATATATCCTCAAAGATCAATATCATTGAGATGATACAAAATGGTATTACTACATTTAGCGAGAGTGGCATATTCCCTGAATCTGTGATTGAACAAGCAATAAAAGCTAACTTACGATGTAATGTAGGCCTAGAGATTCAAAAGCAAAAAACTAGATGGGCTGGCAACGAAAATGAGTCGTTAGACAAGGCTCTAAGAGTATTTGATAATCATAATGGGAATCCAAATATACATTTTTATTTCAATCTAGTATCAATAAATAATATTTCTGAAAAAATGATTCAAAAAGTTTCAAGAATTGCGAATGAATTAGATATTCCATTCAGAATGAATATCAATACTTCTGAATCAGAAATAAGCAAGTGTATTAAGAATCATAAGTGTAGGCCTTTAGAGTACTTGGAGAAATTGGATATATTAAATAATAGATTTACTGCTTTAAATGTTTTACTCCTCAATGGGAAAGATATAAAACTACTGGGTAAATATAGATCAAATATAGTTATAAATAAAAATTCACAACTCATATCTAAAAATATTAATATTAAAGAATTGATAATGAACAAAGTAAATGTAACGCTGAGCACAGGTTCTATTTTAGATAATTCAAGACCTGATATGCTCAAAGAAATGTCCATTACATCAATGTTGCAAAATTTAAAAGGTTATTTAGTAAATACAAAAAGTATTTTTGATTTTGCTACTAATAATGCTTCTAAATCAATAGGATTGGAAAAATTAATCGGAAATATATCTAAAGGCTACCTAGCAGATCTTGTCTCAATTAATATAAAAGATATAATACAGAGAAATTCTGTAATTTTTAATGGTATTGAAAGAAAGCTAAAATCTGAAAATATTGACAATGTCTGGATATCTGGAAAACAGATAATGAAAAATAAAAAACTACTGACTATTACACAAGAAAAGATATATGATAAATTTAAAATAATTAAAGATCGGATAAATAAAAATGAATATAGATGAAAAAGAAATAAATAATTTTGATTCTTTTGCTCATGAATGGTGGAATAAGCGTGGTCCATATAAATTAATACATAACTTAACTCCTCTTCGACTAGAGTATATACAGAGTCATTTGAATATTAAGGACCTCAATATCTTAGATATTGGATGTGGCGGAGGAATTTTAGCAGAAGAATTGGCAAAAAATGGTGCAAATATAACTGGACTTGATGCTTCAAAGAAAACAATAAAAGTTGCTAAAAATCATGCAAAGGAAAAAAATTATGATATTAATTATTTAGATATCAGCTTAGAAGAACATATTAAAATATCTAAGATTAAATATGATGCTGTGATATGCTTTGAATTAATTGAACATGTACCTGATCAACTCAAACTTATTCAGGATATATCATCAGTCTGCAAAAAAGGTAGCAAATTATTCCTGTCAACAATTAATAGAAATATTATATCTTTCGTTTTTGCAAAATTAATAGCAGAATATGTTTTAAACATTGTTCCGGAAGGAACACATCAATATGGTAAATTTATTAAACCATCTGAGCTTGCAAAAATGTTAGAGGCCAGCAATTATAAGATTAATGATATGAAGGGCATTAAACTTAATCCGATTGATTATAAATTCTCTTATTCATCTCTCACTAAAATAAACTATTTTATGTCAGCTACTAAAAAATGAAAAATATTAAATGTATACTCTTTGATCTAGATGGCACTCTAGCTGATACATCGAAAGATATGTGTAATGCCTTAAATAGTGTATTGATAAGTAATAAATTTAAAAGTGTTGATTGTAAAGAGTTGAAAACACATATATCTAAGGGTGCCATTGGTGTTATAGAATATGCATCAATTGTAAATGGAAGGCCTATTGACTCATCACTTTTGAGAGCAGAATTTCTTCAAGAATACTCAAACAATTGTTTTGAACATACAAAATTAGTTGATGGCATGCGTAAGCTAATCGATCATATAAAAGAAAGATCTATGACATGGGGTATCGTTACTAATAAACACTCAAAATTTGTTAGAAAGATTTTAAAAGGTTTAGAGCTCGATAAAGAAATAAATTGCTTGATAACTGGTGACATGGTGAATGAACCAAAACCAAATCCAGAAGGTCTGATAGAGGCTTCTAAAATAATAGGAGTAAATAGGGATGAATGCATATATGTAGGCGATGATGAGAGAGACATAATAGCTGGAAAAAGAGCTGGGATGTTAACAGTAGCTGCTGACTTTGGATTTATACATAAAGATCATGTTACAGAGTTATGGCAAGCTGATAAAATAATTAAAAACCCTTCAGAATTAATTAATTTGTTTTAATTATTTAATATTAATACAAACATATTTTCAGGACATTTATCAAATAAATCTATTATGTCTTGATTATTCATTCTAATACATCCATGAGAAGCTTTTGAACCTATTTGATCTTCATGCGCAGTACCATGTATATAAATATATCTAGAATAAGAATCTACATTGCCTCCCTCGTTAATATTCTTCTCCTCTCCCTTAAGACGAAGGATTCTTGATGTAATGACATCCTGATGGTCTTTAAAATGTTTATTGAGGGTATCAACATCTTTATAAAGGTCCTGAAGAGTTAAATTATTTTTTATTGTTTTCCTACCTTTAAAAATTGTGAATATAGGCATTTTATCACCAATCTTTTCAATGATTGAATGTAGTCCTAATGGTGTTTTAAATGAATCATTTAAACAACCCAAGCCAAACTTGGATGTAGAGACAGGATATAATAATTTTATTGTTTTATTGGAAATATATAATAACTTTTGGTCTTTTGGAGATACTAATAAATATTGATCTGCCAAGATATTTGGGTACTTTTCTTCAAATATTTTAATTGATTCATCTAGCAAATAATTATATGTAGGCATAATTAATACACCATCACATCATCATGATCATCTTGGTTATTTTTATTTTTTGCTACATCATTTCTAAGATCATCTAGTTCTTTCAGATAAGAATCTGTAACATTTCCGGTAACGTAATTACCATCGAAACATGATGAGTCAAATTTTTTGACAGGCGACTTTTGGTCTTTAACTGCTGATATTAAATCATCTAGATCTTGATAAAATAGTCTGTCTGCACCTATTAATTTAGATATTTCTAATTCAGTTCTGCCATCAGCAGCGAATTCATGACTAGCAGGCATGTCAATACCATATACATTTGGATATTTTACCGGTGGAGCAGCAGATGCCATATATACTTTTTTTGCTCCAGCCTCTCGTGCTAAATCTATAATTTGTTTTGATGTTGTGCCTCTAACAATTGAATCATCGACTAACAATACATTTTTATTTTTGAATTCAGAGGAAATAGCATTTAATTTTCTCTTAACAGATTTTGCTCGTTGCTCTTGCTCCGGCATAATAAATGTTCTTCCAATATATCTATTCTTTATAAACCCCTCTCTAAATGGAACTTTAAGAGAAATGGACAACTCTAAGGCAGATATTCTACTAGTATCTGGAATTGGCATAACAACCTCTATATCATGATCTTTCCACTCATTTGAAATTTTTTTCGCAAGATATTGACCCATTTTCATCCTAGCTGAATAGACTGATATTCCATCAATTATAGTGTCAGGTCTTGCAAAATAAACAAATTCAAAAATACATGGTGAATATCCAGACTCTTTAGTACATAACCTTGTGTGTATCTTTCCGTTTATGTCTATAAAGATTGCTTCACCAGGTAATATGTCTCTTTCCAGTTTAAAACCAGCTGAGTCTAATGCTACAGATTCTGATGCAACCATTGTCTCAGTTTTTCCATCTATTACTCTAGTACCAAAACAAAGAGGTCTAATCCCCATTGGGTCTCTAAATGCTACTATACCTCTGTCTGATATCAGCGTTACCACTGCATATGCTCCTCTAACTCTTCTATGGACGCCAGCAACTGCATAAAAGACATCATCGGGTGTAAAGGTTTCTTTGCTATGAAGATGAAGTTCATGTGCAAATATATTTAATAGTATTTCAGAATCAGACTTTGTATTAATATGTCTAAGATCTTCAGAGAATAAATTTTTCTTCAAATCATTGGAGTTAATAAGATTTCCATTATGAGCTAACCCTATTCCATAAGGTGAGTTTACATAAAAAGGCTGGGCTTCAGCAGAACTATCAGCTTGACCAGCAGTAGGGTATCTAACATGACCGATACCAAGCCTGCCTTTAAGCCTGCTTATATGTTTAGCATCAAAACCATCTCTAACAAGACCAAGAGATTTTCTTAATGTGATTTTACCCTCATGATTAGTTAGAATACCTGATGCATCTTGACCACGATGTTGTAACACCGTAAGCGACTCATAAATATCGCGAACTACGTTATTGGTTCCATAAACAGCTACTATACCGCACATATGCTATATCTTATATTTTTAATTGGAAACTATCAAAGAGTGAATCGCTAGATTTTAAATAATTATTCAAAAAATAGTCAAAATATGGGATAAATTGCGAATCTGATACTATCTCATGTTCATATAACTCGGTATTCATGAGGAAGAAAGTAAGTAATAGCATAAATGCAAAACCTTTTATCAGCCCAAAAAGCATACCTAATAGTTTATCAAAAGAATAAAATCCAATAATACTCATAAGTCTAGAAACAAGAAAACCTGATATCATTGAAAATATAAATGTAAAAATAAAGATTAAAGTAAACGTTAAAATTCTTGATATTTCTATAGATACTATATAATCCTGAATATAACCGACCGGGATATAGAAAAAATTTAATGTTAAGTAGATTGCAGTGAACCAAACAATTAGAGATATTACTTCAGAAGCAAAGCCTTTGAAGAAACCGCGTACCGACCAAAAGGATAAAAAAATTACTATACATATATCTAAAGTAATCATTAGTTGCCTAATCTCTTAATTTCACCTTTTTTGCCTGTTGATTTAATAATCTTCAATGCAATCATTTCAGCCATTTTTTTATCCACGAAAGGTCCTACGCCAACAATGATTTGTTTTTTAGATTTAAGATCAACCATTGATGTTATACCGATATCTTCAAGCTCCTGTTTAAATATTTTTTTTAAATCATTATTATCTACATTAGGGAATATTAGAACCCATGCCTCAGATATTTTTTTTTCTAATAAAAAATCATCATCCAGAGAAATACTCTGATGACTATGAATTGATTTTTTATCTTTCAATATCTCGTTCTCAGGTATTTCTAGAGAATAAGTAAGCTTATTAAAGTTTTGTAAATAATCTTTTATCGGAGCATAAAAAAGATAAGCTGGGATAATAATAAATGTTAGTGAAAAATATATGCTTTTAGGATTCATTCGTATTTATGGCTGGATAGTTATTTAATGCCCTGTAGTATGATAGATATTCTGATACAGTATAGAAGGAACCATAAACAATTAAACGACTATCATTTTTTAGTCGAGACATTGCTTTTGACGAAGCACTCAGCATCGTATCATAAGCATATATATTATCCTTACTAACCAGTGTTGATATTCTTGTTTGAATCTCTTTAGCATTCATTCCTCGAGAACTATCTATGGTTACGCAATACCACTCATCTACTATGCTGATCATGGGCTTGATTAAACTGTAAACATCCTTATCTTTGAGTATACCTATAATAGCGATAGTATGTTGTTTATGACTCTTATTGAGATTTTCTTTGAGTTTTTTAGCTGAGTCTTCGTTGTGCGCAACATCTAATATCACTTCAGGTGCTTTGGATAATATTTGATATCTTCCAAGTAATGAAATATTTTTTATACCATTATCAAGATTTTTTTTATTATCTAATATTTTTGGATCCAGTATTTTAAGTGCTTTAATAGCAGCTCCAGCATGGTCATACTGAAAATCTCCTATCAAAGGAAGCTCAGGTAAGTCAATCTTATATGTCGAATCACTCCATGACCATAATTTCCCTAATCTTTTTATATTAAAATCATTATGATTATATTTTAATCTTGATTTAATTTTACCAGCATAATTGAAAAGTGATGTTGGTGGAGTTTGACCAGCATATATACATGGTTTAAAAGGCCTCATTACTCCCGCCTTTTCCATAGCTATACTCTCTATCGTAGTTCCAAGAAATTCTGTATGGTCAATTCCTATTGATGTAATTATTGATAAATCACTATCAATAATATTTGTAGCATCAAGCCTACCACCAAGACCAACTTCCAAAACAACATAATCAAGATTTTTTTTACTAAATAAATAGAATGCTGTCAAAGTAGCAAATTCAAAATATGTGAGAGTTGTCTTGCCTCTGATATCGTCAAGCATTTTAAAAGTTTGAATTAATTCTGAAGTTTCTACCTCTTGTTTATTAAATCTTATTCTTTCATTATAGTTTATTATATGAGGAGAGGTAAAAGTACCAACAGTATAATTACTTTCATGTAATATACTCTCAAGTATAGCCACAGTTGAACCTTTTCCATTTGTGCCTGCAACAATAATAACTTTATTAGCAATCTTTTTTATATTAAGTTTATTATAAACAGATTTAATCCGCTCAAGTTTAAAATCAATATTATGAGGATGAAGAGTTTGCTGCCAATCTAGCCAGTCTTGTAATGTATTAGGATATTGTTTCACTATTATAGTTACTCATTAATGAAGAAATAACCTGTGCGAGCTTATCTTTTTGACTATTTCTATCTAAGATAAAATCAATAGATCCATGATCTTGAAGAAATTCACTCTTTTGAAAACCTTGAGGTAATTTTTCGCCAACTGTTTGTTCTATAACTCTTGGGCCAGCAAATCCAATTAATGCATTTGGCTCGGCTATATTAATATCTCCGAGCATTGCTAAGCTTGCAGATACACCTCCCATGGTAGGATCTGTTAATACAGATATATAGGGCAGTTTTTTCGCTGATAAGTTATTTAATGCAGCACTAGTTTTAGCCATTTGAAATAATGAAAAGAGGGATTCTTGCATTCTTGCTCCACCACTTGCTGAAAAACATATTAACGGTTTGTTTTCCTCAATACATTTTTTAACAGCTAATGAAAATTTTTCACCAACTACTGAGCCCATGGACCCACCAAAAAATGAATACTCAAAGATACAGGTTATGACAGGTATTTTGTTGATACATCCTCTAAAAACTAACATAGCATCTTTCTCACCAGTTCGTTTTTGAGTTGATACTAATTTATCTTTATACTTTTCATTATCTTTGAAATTGAGCATGTCAACTGGTGCGATATTATCAAGTATTTCAATTTTTTCATCTTGATCAAGAATTATGTCTGCTCTTTTACGGGCAGATATTCTTCCATGATGATTACATTTGGGGCATACATTTAGATTCTTTTCGTACTCAGCACGATAGATTACAGCATCACAGTTAACACACTTATGCCATAAGCCTTCTGGAACTGAACCTCTTTTTTCTTTGTTAGCTCTTATCCTAGAGGGGAGTATTTTATCCAACCAACTCATTTTTTCACCAAACTAGACTTTATAGTCTTTAAGAATTTATTAATATTTTTAAGCATTAAAGTTTTATTATTCTTATTCTTTTCTATCAATTCTACTATAGAACTACCAATAATAATACCATCAGAGAACTTAGATATTTTTTTAGCAGCATCAGGAGTTTTAATACCAAAACCAACCGTTATAGGAATTTTATTCTTAGATAACCTCTTTATTTTCATAATGCGTCTCTTAATAGGCTCATAATTTATTATAGATGACCCAGTAATACCTTTTAAAGAAACATAGTAAAGGTATCCTGATGAATATTTAATAATAGTCTCAAGACGTTTATCTTCAGTAGTGGGAGAAGCTAAAAATATTTGGCTCAAGTCATTTTTTATAAGTTCATCATTAATAGTCTTGGATTCTTCTGGAGGTAGATCTACAATTAATAAGCCATCTACACCTTTTAATTTTGCCATCTTTGAAAATTTTTTATAGCCCATGTTTTCTATAGGGTTCATATAACCCATTAAAATAATTGGAGTAACTTTATCTTTATTTCTAAACTGAGAAACTAAATTCAACACATCTGTTAAGGATACTTTATTTTTTAATGCTCTCTCTATTCCTTTTTGTATAGTGGGGCCATCAGCTATCGGGTCTGTAAATGGAATACCTAATTCAATCAAATCAACTCCATGATCAACCATAGAATGCATTATTTTTAGAGTACTGCTTATATCAGGATCACCGCATACTAAATAGGTTATAAATGCTGACTTTTGATGATTGAATACATCATTAATTCTATTCATACTTTAATCCTTTTTAAAGAAGCAATAGTATCTATATCTTTATCTCCTCTTCCAGAAAGATTTATCAGTATGTTTTTATTTTTTTTACTTTTAGCTATTTTAAATGCATAAGCAAGAGCATGAGCTGTTTCTAAGGCCGGAATGATCCCCTCTTTTTCAGTTAAATAATAAAACGCTTTTAAAGCCTCGTCATCTGTAACGGAAACATAATGAACTCTCTTATTATCTTTTAACCATGAGTGTTCAGGTCCTACACCAGGATAGTCTAAACCAGCAGATATTGAGTGTGTCGACTGAATTTGTCCATTTTTATCCTCCATAATATATGTTTTATTTCCATGTAGTATACCTGGCTTGCCTTTATTTAATGGGGCCGCATGTTTCCCGGTATTCAGTCCAAAGCCTCCAGCTTCTACTCCATATATATCAACTGACTCATTTAAGTATGGGTGAAAAAGACCTATGGCATTAGAGCCTCCTCCAACACATGCTATTAATATATCGGCTTTTTTGTTAATTTTTTTCATTTGCACTTTAGATTCATGTCCAATCACAGACTGAAAATCTCGCACAATCATTGGATATGGATGTGGGCCAGCAACTGAACCGATAATGTAATGAGTATCATCAACATTAGAAACCCAGTCACGAAGTGCTTCATTAAGAGCATCCTTCAAGGTTTTTGAACCTGACTCGACAGCAACAACCTCAGCGCCTAATAGCTTCATCCTATATACATTGACTTTTTGTCTTTGAATATCTTCACTACCCATATACACAACGCACTTTAAATTATATCTGGCACATGCAGTAGCAGTCGCAACTCCATGTTGACCAGCACCAGTTTCAGCAATAATCCTCGTCTTACCCATTGCCTTAGCCAGCATAGCTTGGCCCATAGCATTATTAATTTTATGAGCACCTGTATGATTTAAATCTTCCCGTTTAAGAAAAATATTACATGAACCAAGTTCTTTGCTAATTCTTGTAGCATGGTAAATAGGAGTTGGTCTCCCCACGTAATTACAAAGTTCATTATTAAGTTCTTTTTTGAAACTAGCTGATTTACCAATTTTCTTATATGCTTTTTCTAGTTCGGACAAAGGATACATTAATGTTTCTGAGACATATTTCCCACCAAATTCTGCAAAGCGTCCATTTTTATCAGGGTATAAGTTATAATTAATTTTTTTCATAGCTTTCTTTTTCCGATATTCTTACATTTTCTATAAATTTTTTCATCAAAAGATGATCCTTTTTACCAATGCTTGATTCTAGACCGCTGCTAACATCAATGCCATATGGTTTATATTCTGAAATCAAATTACTAATGTTATTAACATCCAAGCCTCCAGCGATAAAACAAGAGTGATTTTTCATGATTCTTGATATATTTTTATCATCGGATAGTAAATTCCAATCAAATTTAGTTCCTGTACCTCCTTGATCACCATTAATGCTTGTATCTATTAGAAAGTAGTCCGTATTATTTTCATAGGTAGAATTAAAATTCAATAATTTATTGTTGGCATGTAGCGTCTTTATAAAAGGTTTATTAAATCGTTTACAGTAATCAACTGACTCATCACCATGAAATTGTAAAATATCTAAATCAATATTTTTTATAATATCCCATATCTCATTTTCTGACTGATCCATAAATACTCCTACGATAGATTTATTCTTTACTGAAGAATTCAATATCTGATTTGCATTTTTAATTGTCAGACATCTTGGACTCTTAAGAGAAAATATCATGCCTATATAATTTACATCAATCTGATCATTGATAAATTTATAGTCATCAATAGAGGTTATTCCACAGAATTTAATAAGAGTTTTAGTCATACTTCCATACTAACATGTATTGATTAATAGATATAAATAATCAGATTTTAAAATAAATTAAATTCTTGAGTGTTAACTATATGATATTTTTTTGGATAAGATACAGATTTTAGATATAAACCAGAAGCAGGTACCATTTTCCCACACTTTTTTCTATCACATGCCTTAATAAGATCATTAATAGATTCTGGCTTATTTTTAGATATACCAATATCTAGCAAGGCTCCAACTATGTTGCGGACCATATGATATAAAAAGCTATTAGCCATGATATCGATGTAGACAAAACTATTGTTCTTTGTTATTTTCATTGACTTTATATGTTTTAAGGGGTCTTTTGCTGAACATCCCGAAGAGCGAAAACTACTGTAATCTTTCTGTCCTTTAAAATATTTAAAAGTAGATCTAATTTTTGAAATACTTATTTTATTATCATAGTGAAGTACATTATCACGTAAATAAGTAGATGGATTTTTTTGATTTAAAATCACATATCGATATGTTCTATCAATGGCAGAATATCTTGCATGGAAATCATTATCTACATGATAAATATCTTTAATCAAAATATCTGGCGGCAGGAAAGTATTGATTCCATGAATCCATTTATAATCTTTTCTATTTCTGATTGTATCGAAATGCACAATTTGAGAGAATGCATGTACACCAGTATCTGTTCTACCAGCACATATCGTAGAAATATTCTCATCTGCAATCTTTGATATTGCGTTATCGACATGATACTGGATAGTTTTAGTTCTATGGATCTTTTGTTTTTGCCAACCGAAGTAATTGGCGCCATTATATTCTATGCTCAAAGCAATTCTCATTACTTAACTTGTATATATAGAAGTTGCGCCTCATGCTTTTCTTCTTCAGTGCCTGTTTCAATAATTTTTTTTATAAGTTTAATAGCATCTTCTTTATCATTGCTTTCAATATATGCTCTTGCTAGATCTACTTGCGATATATTATCATCATTCATTATTTCATCAGTATTCTGGGCTTGAAGAGAACTATCTTTTCTTAATCTCATTAACTGATCTTCATCTTTAGCAAGATTGGTATCCGGAATATCCTCATCACTTATTTCAGTTACTACATCAATCTTATTTTCTTGGAGAGTTTTGTCTTTTCTTAATCTCATTAACTGATCTTCATCTTTAGATGAAGTTTTTTTAAATGCATTTGTATCTTTTGGAATAATTTCTGAATTTGCCCTACGAATTTTTTTTGTTCTAGCATGATTATTTTTAAAGACTTCTGCAGCATTACTAATCTCATTTAATAACTCTAATATAGCTTCAGCCTTCTGATTAAGTATAGCTATATGTTCTATCGGCTTATTCCTATGATCAGCTTTATCTTTTTCTCTACTATTTGACATTATTTTTCTTAGTTTATTTAGTTCATTATTAATTGTTCTAAATTTTTCTTTAAAAAAGCTAACTATAAATAATCCTAATAAAATGTACCAATAGTTAATTTGATGATAAGGCAAAGATATAATCGTGTCATAAATTTTCATTAATATAGGCAAAGCATTATCAGCCAAAGCTAGTGATAGGAGATAAATATATGAGATAAGCATAGAGATGCTACTCGCGATCATCGCCTGTAATTCACCTAAAAAGATAAAGATTCCAGACAACTCTGATGAATAATTAATAGGCCCTAAAGGGACGAATGCTAGAAATAATATTATAAGTATCAGTATTAGTAATTTATTCATTTGATTCCTTTGATAAGTTCTTCAGCTATCTGAATACTATTCAGAGCAGCCCCTTTTCTTACATTATCAGCAACAACCCAAATATTCAAAATCTTATCACTATTTAGTGATTGTCTAACACGTCCGACATATACATCATCTGTTCCATGACCATTTTTAAAAGGTGTAGGGTATGCTCCTTCATTTGGATCATCCATTAATTGAATTCCTTCTTTCTTTGTAAAATCTTCTCTAATAATAGCTATATCTAATGATTTTTGAGTTTCTATTGTTATAGATTCAGAGTGCCCAACTAAAACTGGCACTCTAACAGCTGTTGCATTAACAGAAATATCTTTATCTAATATTTTTTGTGTTTCCCACACCATTTTCATTTCTTCTTTTGTATAACCATTATCACAAAAACTATCTACAAAGGGAATTACATTAAACCCAATTTGCTTAGGATAAATAGACGGCTCAATCTTTTGTTGGTTTAGATAATTATGAGATTGCTGAAGTAATTCATCTATTCCTGATTTACCTGATCCAGACACTGCCTGATATGTAGCCACATTAATATTTAATATTTTAAATCTATCGTGTATTGGTTTCAATGCTACAAGCATTTGAATAGTAGAACAATTAGGATTAGCTATGATATTTGTTTTTTCATATCTGCTAATAGCATCAGGATTCACTTCCGGTACTATCAAAGGAATGTCATCTACATATCTGAATTCTGAAGTATTATCAATTACAACAGCTCCTGATTTTGCAGCAACAGACGCATAATCTCTAGAGACAGCACTTCCTGCTGAAAAAAAGGCAATATCTATATCTTTAAAATCATAATCATTTAACGCTATAACATCTATCAATTTATCCCCGAACTTAACCTGCGATCCAGCAGATCTTTTGCTAGCTAAAGGTATTATATGTGCTACTGGAAAATTTCTAGAATACAAGATGTCAAGAAGAGATTCTCCAACTATACCTGTTGCACCAACAATAGCTATATTATATTTACTTTTACTTTTCAACATTATTTTTAATTTCCTGAATTATGACATCACCCATCTTAGAGGTATTTATATATTCCGAGTCCAACGATATATCTTTAGTTCTATAACCAGCACTTAGTACGTTATCTATTGAATCTTTAATTATTTTTGAAACTCTTTTGTTATTCAATGAGTATTCAAACATCATAGCAACCGATAATATCATCGCAATAGGATTTACTATACCCTTACCTGCAATATCTGGGGCAGATCCATGTATAGGTTCATAAACGCCAGTTGATTTGGATAATGATGCCGATGGAAGCATGCCTATTGAACCCGTTAGCATTGAAGCCTCATCCGAAAGGATATCACCAAATATATTACCTGTTAATATTACATCAAATTGCCTAGGATCTTTAACTAATTGCATTGCGGCATTATCAACATACATATGTGATAATTCAATATTGTTATATCTATCAGCCTTAACTTTTTCTACTGTTTCACGCCATACTTGAGATGACTCAAGCACATTAGCTTTATCAACAGAAGTGACCTTCGAAGATCTTGTGGAAGCCAGATTAAATGCATAATCAGCAATTCTATTAACTTCATTTGTCGAATATGACATAGTATTATATCCAATTTTATTTTTTGAATCACCTTTAAATCCTCTTGGTTCTCCAAAATATACATCACCAATTAACTCTCTTATTATAACAATGTCGAGATTTGACAATAATTCAGATTTAAGCGAAGAACTATCAATCAAAGAATCAAATAAAAAGATTGGCCTTACATTGACATATAAATCTAAAGATTTTCGTAGTGCCAAAAGACCTGATTCTGGTTTTAGATTATTTTCATTATTCTCATGTTTTTTTGTTCCAACAGCACCTAATAAAACACAATCAGCGGCTAAGCATTTTTTAGACGTCTCTTCAGGAAAAGGAGTTCCAAAATTGTCTATAGCAATACCACCAATATCTGCATAATCATATGATATATCACATAAACCAGAATCATTTAGTGTCTCAATCACTCTAGTTGCCTCATGCATAATCTCAGGACCGACTCCATCACCTGGCAAAAGTAATACATTAATCTGCTTCATGATTATCCTCAAACATCCATGGTTTTTTTATTTTCATTTTATTCTCATAAGAAGTTATTTTTTCATCTAGTTTTAAAGTTAATCCAATATCATCATACCCCAGCATAATTCTTTCTTTATCAGCAGAATTAATATCGAATTTAAAGGACTTACCACTAGGCGTTGTTATTGTCTGACTTTGAATATCTATTGTCAATTCATATTTTATAAGCTTAGCTATTTCATTTAATAGATCTTCGATTTCATTCTTACTTAGATTAATTAATAGCAAACTATTTTTAAAACTATTTCTATAAAAAATATCAGCAAAAGATGAAGATATAATCGCATTAATTCCAAAATCTTTTAAAGCCCATACTGCATGTTCTCTGGAAGATCCACAACCAAAATTATCATTAGCGACAATAATTGATCCTGTTTTAAATGGATCTATATTTAATACAAAATCAGGATTAATTTTACGATCTTTAGTTGTACTTAAATCACCAGGATCAAGATATCTTAATGAATCAAATAAATATGGACCAAAACCAGATTTTTTAATCGATTTTAAATATTGTTTAGGAATAATAGCATCTGTGTCGACATTGCTTTGTGCAAATGGAATAGCTTGTCCTTTAATAAATCTATTTTTCATTTATGAAATCTACCACATTACTAAAGTGTCCTTTAATGGCCGCAACAGCAGCCATCGAAGGACTAACCAGATGAGTTCTTCCCTTATCACCTTGTCTTCCTTCGAAATTTCTATTGGATGTTGAGGCACATCTTTCAAATGGTAATAGGCTATCATCATTCATTCCAAGGCACATGGAACAACCTGGGTCTCTCCATTCAAAACCTGAATTTATGAAGATTTTATCAAGACCTTCTTCTTCGGCCTGTTTTTTGACATGCCCAGAACCTGGCACTGCTATTGCTTGCTTCAGAGACCTATTAATTTTTTCACCATCTAAAACTTTAGCAGCCTCTCTCAAATCCTCTATTCTAGAGTTTGTACAGGACCCAATAAAGACTTTATCTATTTTGATTGATTGGATTTTTTGATTTGGTTTTAAATCCATATACTCTAATGCTCTTTTAATATATTCCTTTTTATTGACATCATCCTCTTGATCTGGGTCTGGCAATAATCCATTAATATTAGTAGTCATCTCTGGAGAAGTACCCCATGTAACTTGAGGCAATATTTCATTAGCATTTATAGTAATTTCTTTGTCAAATACAGCATCAGAATCACTTGATAAAGATTCCCAGTATTTAGCAGCTTTATCAAAATATTTTTTAGAGGGAGCATATGCTTTACCTAGCATATAATCAAAAGTTTTATCATCAAATGCTATTAAGCCAGATTTAGCTCCAGCCTCTATGCTCATGTTACACATAGTCATCCTTGATTCAATGCTCATATCTTTGACGCATTCGCCAGCAAATTCGATTGTATATCCAGTGCCACCAGAAGTGCCAATTAGACCAATAATATGAAGTATTAAATCTTTAGAAGAAATATGTTTTTTAAGCTTTCCCTCAATATTTATTTTATAATTTTTCTCCTTTGTTAGATTAATGCATTGAGTTGCTAGTACATGTTCAACATCACTTGTGCCTATTCCAAATGCTAAAGATGCTAAAGCTCCATGCGTTGATGTATGAGAGTCACCACATACTAGAGTCATTCCCGGCTGAGTTATTCCAAGTTCTGGGCCAATAACATGGACAATACCCTGATTAACATTATTTAGATCAAAATAACTGATGTTATGTTTTTTACAGTTTGCCGTTAATGTATCTACTTGTAACTTTGAAATTTTATCACTAATACCTGATTCTCTATTCTTTGTAGGTACATTGTGATCAGACACAGCAAATATTGATTTTTTATTCCAAATCTTTCTTTTTTCAATATCTAAGCCATCAAAAGCTTGAGGCGATGTAACTTCATGTATAAGATGACGATCGATATAGATCAGCGATGATCCATCACTATTTTGATGAACTAAATGTTCGTTCCAAATTTTATCATAAAGAGTTTCTTTCATATCTAAAAAATAAATTAATTTGAGTTTTGCGCCTTGTCTCGCAAATATAGATCGCATAAAACTAAAGCAAGCATTGCTTCTGCAATAGGTGTAGCTCTAATGCCAACACAAGGATCATGCCGACCTTTAGTTACAATAGTAGTGTCTTTATTTTCAGTTGTAACTGTGGACCCTGGGATCAAAATACTTGATGTAGGCTTCAAAGCCATCTTGACAATTATATCTTGGCCAGAAGAAATCCCACCCAAAGTACCACCAGCATTATTTGAAAGAAAACCTTTGCTGGTTATTTCATCTCTAGATTCTGAACCTTTCTGATTAATGACAGAAAATCCACTACCGATCTCAACTCCTTTAACAGCATTGATTGACATCATTCCATAAGCAATTAAAGCGTCAAGCTTATCAAAAACAGGATTACCTAAACCAGATGGCACATTCTCTGCTACTACTGTAACTTCGGCGCCTATTGAATCTCCAGATTTTCGAATGGCATTGATATATTCCTCTAAAGTAGTTACCATCGATTTATCAGGAAAAAAGAATGGATTTGCTTCAATGTCTTTTTTAAATATTTTATTTGCCTTGTGTTCTCCGATTTGAGACACATAACCAAATATCTGAATATTAATCATATCTTTAAGTACTTTTTTAGCAACTGCTCCACCAGCAACTCTGGCCACAGTTTCTCTAGCTGACGATCTACCAGCGCCTCTATAATCTCTGAACCCATATTTTTTACTGTATGTATAATCTGCATGGCCTGGCCTAAACTTATCTTTAATCTCGCCATAGTCTTTTGATCTTTGATCTTCATTGAAGATTATTAAGCTTATAGGCGTACCAGTGGTTTTACCTTCAAATACACCTGACAATATTTCCACTTTATCGCTTTCTTTGCGTTGCGTAGTGAATTTTGACTGCCCAGGCTTTCTTCTATCTAAGTCTTTTTGAATATCGTCTTCAGTTAAAAGAATTCCAGGTGGACATCCATCAATGATGCAGCCTAAAGCTTTTCCATGACTCTCTCCAAACGTTGTGAGAGTAAAAATTTTTCCAAAAGTATTGCCTGACATAATAAGAGCTTCAAATAGTTAGTAAATTGGATCTAAATATCATATATTTACATTGGTATTATATATTAAATAGAGGAACAATTGAACGACAATGAATAAATCATATATCATATATACATTAGCCCTTATTTTACTCATAGCAATATTTATCAGTGATGAGTCTAATGTGGATTCAAACTTCACAAAGATGCACTCTGAGAGCATGTTTTTGGGAGATG
>MDSV01110154.1_pt1 | contig 20261 bp, 15 predicted proteins | sample 810851 | NCBI WGS metagenome assembly MDSV01 (sample SAMN05326640, study PRJNA326480) | marine metagenome | isolation source: seawater | place: Atlantic Ocean: North East | collected 2012 | reverse complement strand
TTCTTAAAAAACTAGAAGACAATAAAATAAAAGTATTAAAGAAATGTAAAATTATCAAAGTTTCTTATAGTAAAAATAAATATGAATTGTTTACTTTGGACAAAACTTTTAAAGATTATGATGTTTTAATAAATACTAGTTATGCTGACATTAATAAATTAACTTTTCAATTAGGACATAGTATATCAGAACAACAATATGAATATACCATATTGCCAATAATCAAGTGGAACAACATTAAAAAAGGTATCACTATAATGGACGGTAAGTTCATGACTATTTTACCTTACGGAAAAACTAATAATTTCCTTCTATATCATGTTAAACATTCTGTTTATAAAACTAAAATACAACAAAAATTACCTACTAATTGGAAAACTGACCAAAAAATTATGATAGATTTGAAGACTCAAAAATCTATAACTAAACAAATGATTAGTTCATGTAGTAAATTTTTACCAGATTTAAATGATGCTAAATTTACTTCTTCTCTTCAAGGCCCAAGAATGGTCTTAAAAAACCAAGAACATGATGATAAAAGAACATCTTCATTAAAACAATATGACTATAATTACTTTACTGTTTATTCTGGAAAAATTGATCATGCAATAGAGATATCAAAAAAAATAACTAATTTAATTTAAAAAATATAACTTCAATCATGTTAATTTTCTTTTTTTTCTTCAATTTCAAGCCATCGCGTTTCAAGTCTTTCTAAATCAGACTGAGCTTGTTTTAATTTATTACTGATCAAGACAAAATCTTTTGGATCATTTTTATAATAATCTGGGTTAGAAAGCTTATTTGTAAGTTGATCAATTTCATTTTCCTTATCAGAAATCATTGATGGCAATTGTTTTAATTCAAACTTCAACTTATAACTTAATTTTGTTTTTCTAAAATCATTTTTTGATTTTATTTCTTTATTTTGATTATCAATTGTTATAGGAATTTCATTTTTTGTTTTATTTTTCTTTTTTTTTAAATATTCACTGTATCCACCAACACAATGTTCAACTAAACCATTGCCTTCAAATCCTAAAATTTTTGTAACCGTTTGATCTAAAAAATCTCTGTCGTGAGATACAATTAATAATGTTCCTTTATAATTTATTAATATTTCTTCTAAAATATCTAAAGTATCCATATCTAAATCATTAGTAGGTTCATCAAGAATAAGAAATGATTTTGGATTAGCTAAAATCTTGGCTAAAAGAAGTCTATTTTTTTCACCACCAGATAATTGTAAAACTTTTTCATTTATTTTTTTAGGGTCAAAAAGAAAATCTTTTAAATAACCATAAATATGTCTTTGTTTACCTAATACCTCAATATAATCTCCACCCATTGGTGATAGAATGTCTTTAATATAAGAATTATTATCTAAATTACTTCTGTTTTGATCAAAATATGAAAATTCTATATCTTTCTTAATTTTCACTGTACCAGTATCTGGAAATATCTCTTTTAACAAAAGTTTTAAAAAAGTAGTTTTTCCAGAGCCATTTTTTCCTAAAACACCTATTCTGTCACCTCTTTGTATACGCAAATTAAATTGATTTAAAATATTAATATTATTATCTTTTTGGTGAAATGATTTATGAACATTAAAAAACTCTGCTATTATTTTTGAACTTGTCTCAAATTTATCTGGCATAGGGTAAGAAATTTTTGAAACAGCTTTTCGATAAGAAGTTTCATCATCTTTAAGTTTCTTTTTCATTTCTTTCACTTTTTCTAATCTTCGAACATTCCTTTTAACCCTTGCCTTAACTCCTCTTGAAGCCCATTCAACTTCTACCAAAACACTTTGTTTTCTATTTCTGAGTTCTCTAGCCTCTTGTTCCAACAACTCAGAAGACCAATTATCAAATTCCTTAAAACCTTTAGGACTCACTCTTAAATTACCCCTATCAAGCCAAAAAACTTTATTTGATACATTTTTTAAAAACATTTTATCATGTGAAACACAAAGAAACGTACCTGGATAATTTAACAAATAAGTTTCTAACCATTGAATTGCATCAAGATCTAAATGATTTGTAGGTTCATCAAGTAATAAAATATCAGGTTCTTCAACCAAGGATCTAGCCAAACTTGCTCTTCTTAATTCTCCACCAGACAATAGAGACATGTTTTTTGAAGTATCGAGCTCTAGTGATGATGCTATAATATCAACCTTGTATTTAAGATTTTCTTTATCTTCATGTTTTAATTCTTGAAATATATACTCAAAAATAGTTTCATTTTTAACATATTTGATATCTTGTTTTAAATATCCAATTGAAACACCTACATCTTCCCATCTTTCTCCATCATCTAAACCTTGAATTCCAGTTATTACGTTCATTAAAGTTGACTTTCCAACTCCATTTTTCCCAACCAAAGCTATTCGACTTCCTTTATGAATATTAAAAGTTAAGCTCTCAAAAATTGGTTTCTCGTTAAACCTAACCATAGCTTCTTTTATTGATAATATTAAATGTGAAGACATATTTGAAACTTTCAAAAAATTTAAGAATTTAAAAAAATAAATTATTTAAAAAATAGTTGTTATTTTATAAATGAATGTTTTTAATAGAAATTCAATTATTTATTAATTTATTTAAATAGATGGTTAAGGTTTAAAAGTGACTTTAAAAAAAAAATTGTCCAGCATAGATTATATTGACTATAAAATATTAAATGATAAAAGTCATAATCATTACAAAATGACAATAAAAAATTTAGAAAAAGCTGTAACTAAAACTGGCTTTTTTGTTCTTAAAAATTCAACTATTTCTCCTAAAATTATAAAAAGTTTGTTCGAGCAATATAAATTGTTTTTTAAAAAACCAATAATTGAAAAAAATAAAGTAAATATGTTATACACAAATTCAAACCGTGGTTGGGGTCCTTCAAAAAGTGAACAAGTTAATAATGATTTTAATCCTGATTTTAAAGAAATTTACGATTGTGGCCCGCACATTGATTTTGAACACAAGTTTAAAAATCTTCCTTATTATGCTTCAAACATATGGCCAGAAGATATGCCTTTGCTTCAAGAAACAGCTAAATCGTTCTATAATCAATGTAATAAATTAGGAATATTTCTTTTAAATAAAATTGCAATGGTTATAAATTTACCTGAAAATTATTTTGCAGATAAATTTGATTTACCTATGGCGTTACTTAGATGTAATTTTTATCCAGAAAGACCAAAATTTTCTAATGATAAAGATTATGGTATTGCGCCACACACAGATTATGGTTGTTTAACTTTATTATTCACCGAAGGCGATACTGGGCTTGAAATCAAACCATTAGAAGGTAAATGGGGAAAAGTAAATGCAGAAAAAAATGACATTATTATTAATTTTGGTGACATGCTTCAACTTTGGTCTAAAGATGTTGTAAAGGCAACACCACACCGTGTTCACGGTTCTCAAAAAGTTAGATACTCTATACCTTTCTTTTTTAATCCAAGACATGATACATTAATTTCACAAGACAATAACAAAAAGTTATTAGCAGGTGATTATTTAGCCTACAAGTTTGATACAACATATACACACAAAAAATAAAAATTTTTAGTGAGAATGAAATGAAAATTAAAAGAATTGAAGTTTATGTTATTGGACCTGAAGAACGTCATTACACATGGTCTGAAGATATCCCAGAGGTATACCAGACAAACACAATTATCAGAATATTCACTGATCAAAATATTATAGGAGAGGCGGCTGTATGGAATGCTACATATTTTGAATATGACAAATACACTTCAGAATCGTTAAGACATTTGTTACCCATACTTATTAATAAAGATCCAATTGATAGAGAAGCAATCTTACATGAAATCAGGCCAAGAGTATTCCCTCAACCTCCAGGAGCACAAGCTTTAATTGATAATGGGTTATGGGATATTTTTGGAAAAGTATCTAATCTCCCAATTTATAAGTTATTGGGGGGTAGAAGAGATAAAATAAAATCCTATGCAAGCACTGTCATGTATGACTCTATTGATGATTATTTAAAAGTAATTGAAAAAATGAAAAATGAAGGTTTTTCAGCCGTAAAATTTCATACATGGTGCATACCTAAAAAAGATCTTGAATTAGCTAAGGCTGCTCGAAAAACATTTCCTGATATGTCTTTTATGCTAGATGCTGAAAACAACTACGATTTAGAAAACTCATTAATTATTGCAAAAGAATTGGATAAATTAAATTTTACTTGGTTTGAAGCCCCTCTTCCAGATTATGACTTTGTTGGGTATAAAAAAATTACTGAAAGTGTTGGAATAAAAATTATCCCTTCTGGTAATTGGATTACAGACTTGCAAAGGTTTTCAGAAGCTTTAAATAATAAGGTTTGGTCAGCAGCAAGAACTGACATGGCTATGATCGGAGGAATAACTAACGGCAAAAAAGCCATGGATATATCTTCCATTAATGGGTTTGATTGTGAAATCATGTCTTGGGGTTATACTTTGGTGTCTGTTGCTAATTTACATTTAATGCTATCTTCAAATAATTGTACTTATTATGAACAACCATTACCATACGAAATGTTTGAATATGGAATGCATGATATCTTAAGAACAAATAAAGATGGGTTTATGTATGCTCCAACAAAACCTGGTTTGGGAATGGAAGTAAATTGGGAAATAATGAAAAAAAGAGTAATTCATTCATTTTCCTGCGATGAAAATAAAAAGATTGGTTTTGTTCATTCTTAAATTTTTTTAGTATTTTATATAAAATTAACTAATTTTTAAAAAATTTATATTAATGTTGAATGACCTTCTTTCATCAGATATTTAAAATGAATTTATTTTATTTTGGGTAATATAAAGAAATATAAATCTCCACTTTAAAGTTTCAATCTCTTTCCATTGGAAGTTTTTTATTCATTGCCCATTCACTCATTGAGTTATCATATACCTGAAGAAAATTAAAACCTAATTGGTATTGAACAAAAGCATCGAGAGTTGCCGCAATACCTCCACCACAATAGTTGATGATTTGATGATTTGTAGTTATACCTTCCAGTTGAAAAATTTTCATTGCTTCATTAGGTTTTTTTAATTTTCCATTAGTCTCATTTATTAATTTATGAAAGGGAATATTAATACTATTTGGTATTCTTCCTGGTCGCCCATACCTGGTATTATCACCTATATGTATATCATTTGTCAGAGCATTTAATAAAACACATGATTTATCATTTATTTTTTTTAAAATTATATCTTTTTTTACAAATGCACTTTTTATTAGATTATATTCAAACTTAGCACTTTTAAAGGTTGTATGTTTTTTTTCAATAGGCAGTCCCATTTTTTTCCATTCGTTAAATCCACCATCTAAAATGGAAGCATTTTTAAAACCTAGATAATATAACATCCACCAAATTCGTGTAGACCATTGCAAACCATTTCTAGAATATAATACAATTTTAAAAGGATTACCTATTCCCAAGCTAGCAAAGCTTTTTGCTAAAACTTTATGATTAGGTAAAGTAAAACGAAACTTACTATTGTTATTAGACAAATCTTTTTGTAAATCTATGTAAGCTGAATTTGGAATATGTTCTTTTTTATAATCTAAAAATCCACTTTCTACATTGTAAGGTTTGTTTGGATCTTCATCAGTATATCTTAAGTATGTTGTACAATCATATACCCTAATATCTTCGCAATCAATTCTTTTACATAGCCAATCACAGTCAACTATTGCATCAGGAAATTTCCATTTTAATAAATCTGCCATATTTTTTAAACAACATAAAAAATTAAGGTTTCAAATATAAACTTCCTCCCCCTGTTCGGGATTCTAAAACTTCATGAGCTTTTGATGCGTTCTCTAAATTATAACATTCTGCTTTAGGTATTTTAAAAGTTTGATTTTTCATATATTCAAATACTGAGTTAGACATTTTTCTATATTTTTCAATATTTTGAATATAGTGAAATATTATTGGTCTGGAAACAGTAAGTGATTTTTTTGATAAAGTAGACATATGCATAGGTTTAACAGATCCTGATGATTGTCCAAAATTTACAAGATGACCGCAAAATTTCAAACTATCTATTGATAAGTCAAATGTATCCAACCCAACGGAATCATAAACTACATCAACACCTCTTCCATTTGTTATATCATTGATATCTTTGTAAAAATTCTTTTCATTGTAAATAAATGCATGTTTACATCCATAATTTTTTGCTAATTCAACTTTTTCTTTATTACTTACCAAACCAACAACTGTGACATTTAAAAAACTTGCCCATTGACAGAGTAACCTTCCTACACCTCCAGAAGCTGCAGTAACTAAAATAATTTTATGAGAATTAATATTTGCCACTTCTTCAAGTAGCATTTTAACAGTTAAAGCTCTGGAAAAATTTGTCGCTATCAGTTCATCAGTAATATCATCTGGAATTTTTATTGCTAATTCTCTTTTTAATATCCTGTGACTAGAATAAGCTCCATAACCACTAGTAATATATGCCACTCTATCCCCCACTTTAAACTCTTTTTCCCCTTGTCCAATTTCTTCTATTTTTCCTACTGCTTCAACCCCAGGTATTCCAGGTAATTTTAATGTTTTATAAAGGCCTGTACGAACATATATATCATGAAAATGTACACCTATAGCTGTTTGAGATAAAAATAGTTCGCCCTTTTTAGGTTTATTTATATCTACCTTTTCCAACTTTAGAGTATCTGGACTTCCGTGATCTCTTAACACTATTGCTCTATACATAATTTTAAATACTTTGATTTTTATTGCTTATATTAGATTCATAAGTCTTTTTTAATAAAGTTTCTAGATCTTTAGTATAATTTTCAGAATTAAATAAGTTTGTTTTAAATATTTTCTTATCTAATTTCTTTTTTAATTCAATAAGTTTTTTAGGATTCAATGAATAGTGAAGTATTGTTTTTTCATAATCATCTATGTTATTTGTTATTAACTCTGGTAATCCAATAGCATTAAGTAAACTAGCACCAACTCTGGCTGAAAATTGTTTTCCAACTTTTGTTATGACTGGAAGACCTGACCATAGAGCTTCACAGGCAGTTGTATGAGCATTATAATTAAAAGTATCTAAAAAAAGATCAGCAAGTTTATGTCTTGCAAGATGAAGTTCCATATCAACTTTTTCAGCAAAAATAAGTCTTTTTGGATCTATACCATATTTAATAACCTCATTTTGTAAATTTTTTTCACCCCATTCGTTAGTTTTTCTTAACCATAGAACACTATTTTTAATTTTCTTAAGTAGGCGTATCCAAACTAAAAATACAGTTGGATCTATTTTATAATTGTTATTAAAACAGCATAAAACAAAAGAGGAATCTGGAAGACCAAATTGTCTTTTATTTATTTTTTTTTTAGAAATTTTTCTTGTATTATCTGTGGGCATGAATGAATGTGGCATATAAATAAATTTTTCTGAGTAATATTCTTCAAATTTTTCATTTATGACTATTTTATCAACAATCATATAGTCCATAAAATTTGCTCCCATTGTACTTGGAAAACCTAAAAAATTAATTTGAATTGGAGCTAAGCGCTTTGAAAACAGTTCAGACCTAGAATTATTTGTGTAACCAGTCAAATCAATTGCAATGTCAATATTAAAGTTATTGACCTCGTTAATTATTTTATCATCATCAACATTTCTTACATCATGAAAAAAATCCACAGATTTAATTATACGGCTTCTCATATAATCATTCTTTCCAATTCCGTATGAAAAAGCATGTATTTCAAAATGATCTCTATCATGTAATTCTAAAACTCTACTAAGTAAATAGCTTACTGGATGGTCGTGAAAATCAGCACTAAAATAAGCGATAGAAATTCTTTTAGAGTTAATTCTTTTAGGTTTTACGTTTTTTAATTTCGCTTTATCAAAAGTTTTCTTTGCATAATTTATTGATCTTAAATGTTGATTTAGTGGGTTATCTTCTGCAAATAAAAGAGAAAAAGGAGTTATACATTGTCCTTTAATTCCAATTTTATCTTTAACTTTATCAAATTCAGTAAATGCTTTAAAATCAGCCATATTTGCTAATAAATGAAGTCTTGAAACATACGCTTCTGAAAATTTAGAATCTATTTTATAAGCTTTAGTATACGAATCAACTGCCTTATCTAGCTCACCTGTGACTTCAAATAATTTACCTAAATTGAAATGAGAGTTTGAGTGAGTTGGTTCTTGTTTAATGGCATTAAAAAAAGCATTTTTAGCTTTTTCAAATTCACCTATTTCACGATAAATTACTCCTATATTATTAAAAGCTTGTGTATAATCAGGTTTTAATGAGATTGCTTTTAACAGAGCATCTATTGCCCTATCACTGTTACCAAAGTCTTTCAATGCGTTTCCCAAATTATTATAGGCATAATAAAAGTTAGGTTTAAACTTAACTGCAGTATTATAACATTTAATAGCTTCTTCTAAACTACCTTTATCTTTCAATACGTTTCCTAGATTGAAATATGTGTTTGGATCATCAGGTTTTATTCTTGTGGCCTTAAGATATGATTTTATTGCTTCATCTAATCTTCCTTGTTCTTTTTGAACCACACCAAGATTACAAAAAAGATTATGATCGTTTTCATTAAGTTTAATCGCATTAATAAAAGATATTTCAGCTTCTTTAAGATGCTTAAGACTTAAATTTGCTGAACCCATGATTTTCCATAACATAAAGGAATCAGGAAATTTTTTTAATAAAATTTTAGTTTCATTTATTATATCTTCAAATTCTTGGTTATCATATTTTGCAATAAGTTTATTAATAACTTCTTCATTTATATTCAAAGAATTATTCATTAATCCAACTTTTAACTTCTTCAAAAAATTCTGGAAAATATGTGCTAATTTGTTTTAAATCAAAAGATGATAAAATAGAAGTATTAGGTTCACGTTTAAGAAGAAATTCAATAGAAAAATTAATTAAATCTTCTTTATTTATTGTTTTATTAGCTATTTTGAGGTGTGTCTCATCAGATAAAAATACAAGATGACTTGTACTCTCGATTAACTCTATATTTACCTCAAACTTTTCATCAGAAATCCTGTTAATTGAAATTGTCATAATTTATTTAAATAGAATATCTTAATTTGTTAAGCAACTAATATATTATCAAATTAACTGACTTTTCATTAAGATGAGATGAATTAAATTAAGTTTATAAATTTAAAATAAAGATATATAATAAAAATAATTATATAATTAAATTCTAAAATATAAGGTAAAAAAAATTGAAGTCAAAGGCTAGAGCAGTGATAATAGGTGGAGGGGTTGTTGGGGTCTCAACCTTATATCATTTGGCATCTAAAGGATGGGATAATTCAGTCTTGATTGAAAGGAAACTTTTAACCTCTGGTTCTACTTGGCATGCAGCAGGCCTTTTGCCACTTTTTAATATGTCTTATTCTGTGGGTCAAATACATAAATATTCAGTAAAATTTTATAAAGAATTGCAAGAAGAAATAGGTATGGATGTTGGCTTTAGAAATGTTTCAAATATTAGGCTTGCTACTAATCAAGATAGAATGGATGAATATCTCCAGTATAAGGGAGTGGCTGAAACTATTAATGTTAATGTTGAGTTACTATCTCCAGATCAAGTAAAAGAAATTTGGCCATTTTGTTCTACTGAGGATCTGATAGGAGCAATAAGACATCCTGATGATGGATATATTCAGCCTGCTGATTTAACGCAAGCCTTAGCAACGGCTGCTAGAAATAAAGGGGCAGAAATAGAAATTAATACTGAAGTTTTGAATATAGTTCAGAATAAAAATGGTACGTGGTGTATAGAGACTTCAAAAGGTGAAATTGAATGCGAACATGTAATTTCTTGTTCAGGAAATTTTGCTAGAAATACCGGTGCAATGGTTGGGTTAGATATACCAGTTATCCCAGTGGAACATCAATTTATAGTAATGGAGCAACATCCAAAAATAATCGAAAGACATAAAAATAATTTACCTGAGATGGGCGTTTTGAGAGACTCAGATTCTTCTTGGTACATGAGAGAAGAGGCTGGAGGTTTATTACTTGGTCCCTATGAAAAAGGAGCTCCTGCATGTTATGTAGACGGTCCTGATAGAGAAAGTGAGTTTGAGTTATTTCAAGAAGATTTAGATAGAATTTCACCTCATATTGAATCAGCAATTAAACGTGTACCTATTTTTGGGGAAATGGGGCTTAAGAAAGCGTATAATGGTGCTATTGCATATACACCTGATGGAAGTCCAATAATTGGACCTGCTTGGAATTTAAAAAACTTTTGGATAAATGAAGGTCATTCTTTTGGTATAACAGCCGCTGGCGGAGCTGGCTGGCAATTAGCTGAATGGATTATCAATGGTGAACCCACTATTGACATGTTGGGTGTCGATCCTAGAAGGTTTGGGCCATATGCAACTAAAGAATACTTGATCGAAAAAAATGAAGAAGCATATGCTAATGTATTTACGATTCACTATCCAGATGAAGAAAGACCTGCAGGAAGACCATTAAAAACCTTCCCGTGTTATGAAAGATTAAAAAATATGGGTGCTGTGTTTGGTGCTTCATATGGGTGGGAAAGAGCAAATTGGTTTGCACCAAAAGGTATAAAGGCTATTGACGATTGGTCATTTAGAAGATCTAATTATCATGATCATGTCGGAAATGAAGCGAAAAATGTTGCACTTAATGTTGGTCTTCTTGACTTAAGTGGTTTTGCAAAATGTAGAATTTCTGGACCAAATGCAGAAAGTTTTCTTGATGAATTAGTAGCAAATAAATTACCAAAAAAAATTGGTAGAATATCTCTTTGTCATTCACTTACCTCGAAAGGCGGAGTTCACTCCGAATTTACAATAACAAGGGAAAGTGAAAACTCTTTTTATATTGTGTCAGCTGGTTCTTTTACTAGGTTAGATCATGACTGGATTTTAAAACATCTTTCTGATAAAGAAGGTTTAAAATTTGAAGATCTTACAACAACGCGTGGTGTTTTTGTTGTTGCGGGTCCAAAAAGTAGAGAATTAATCCAACGCTGTTCTAAAGCACTTTTGGATAATCAGAACTTTCCATGGTTATCAGCAAAAAATATTGAAATAGGACTTGCTTCTGTTTATGCAATGAGGGTGAGTTTTGTTGGAGAATTGGGATGGGAACTTCACCATCCGATTGAGTATCAAAACCAAATATTTGATATTTTATTTGCTGAGGGCAAAGATTTAGGGCTTAAACCATTTGGAGTTAGGGCTATGGATTCTCTTAGATTAGAAAAGTCATATAGGCTTCCAGGAAGAGAACTTTCAATTGAATATTCTGCATTAGAGTCAGGTTTAGATAGATTTATATCAGAAAATAAAGGTAGTTTCCTTGGAAGAAACGGCTTAGCAGAATGGAAGGCAAAAGGATTTGCAAATAGTTTTGCAACATTAGAAATAATAAATGTATTAGATGCAGATCCAGTTGGTAACAATCCAATTTATCATAATGGTATGTTAGTTGGAAGAGCTACTAGCGGAGGTTATGGACACAGAATAGGAAAATCAATTGCTTTGGCAATGATAAATCCAGAATATAACAAAGAAGATATCAAACTAGAAATGGATATTTTAGGAAAAAAATATATTTGTAAAATTTTAAACGAAAGTCCTTATGATCCTAAAAATGAAAAATTGAAAATTTAACTAAAGTAATTGTAACCATGTTCTTGAGAGGCATCTTTTAGCCAACTTAAAATATAATCTGCATAACTTGCGGTACAAATAATATTGATTGAACTGTCCTCATTGCAAATCATAATTATATTTGAATTACCTAATAGTGTTTGAAAACACCTGCCAGGATAAAATGATGTTTCATCTAAATCAACCGGACAACCTTTGGATAAAATCCATCTTAATTTATCTCCTGACAAATTTAAGCAATGATAGTGATCAGAAACTTCAGTAACAAAACATATTTTTTCAAGAGAATTATAATAATTTTTTTTTGATAATAAATTTTTAGAATTAATATTAACCATAAGAATCTCATTTGGCCCCAAACTTATCAGAATTAAGTCCTTATTATTTGAAAAAAAACCAACTTTCTTAGGAACTTGAATGTCAAATATATTTTTGAAAGACTTTTGAAATGAAGATGATTTATAATCACCCCTTAAATTGAGAATATTAAGAAAATTAATATTTCTTATATTTAACCCAATTTTTTTTGATAATGAGTATACCTTTTCATTTTTCATAAAAAATAACGAATTATTTTCTTTATGTTTTAATTTTAAATAATTATACACCATCTAATCTATCTCCTTTTGGATCAAAAAAAATCGGTTCAACTATTTTTCCAGAAATAACCTTTTTATTTAATAAAGGAAAAAAAAGTCTTTTTCCTATCTTAGACCTTCCACCTTTAATCAAAGCTAAAGCAATGCTTCTATTACAATTTGGAGAAAAATAAGATGATGTTATGTGACCAAGCATTCTAACAGGTGGATTTGTATTTTTCTCTTCAACTGCATGAGCTCCTTCTGGGATTATCTGTTTTGGATCATCTGTTAAGATACCGACAAGTTGTTTTCTGTTTTCCAATTCTGAAATAGTTTTGAGTGATCTTTTCCCAATAAAATCATCTTTCTTCTTTGAAATTATCCAATTCATTCCTAAATCAACTGGACTTATCGAACCATCAGTTTCTTGTCCTACTATAATAAAACCTTTTTCAGCCCTTAAAACGTGCATAGCTTCTGTCCCATAAGGCATTATATTAAACTTAGCACCAGATTTTAGAAACTTTTGCCATAAAAAAAGACCATATCTTGAAGGAGTATTAATTTCATACGATAATTCTCCTGTAAATGATATACGGAAAACTCTTACAGGTATTCCATCTATTTTACCCTTTTTAAAAGTCATAAATGGAAAGTTTTCATTTGATAAATTTATATTACAGTTTGAATTTTTTAAAATTTCTCTGGCCTTAGGACCAGAAATAGATATTACAGACCATTGTTCAGTTACTGAAGTAAACTTAACATCAAGATTTGGCCATTCTGTTTGACCCCACTCCTCTAACCATGACATGACATTTGCTGCGCCACCCGTTGTTGTTGTCATATGAAAATGGTTTTCATCAATACAAGAAGTAACTCCATCATCCATGACCATACCATCTTCTTTTAACATTAGACCATATTTACAATGACCAGGCTTGATTATGGACCAGTCATTTGTATAAATCATATTTAAAAATTTTCTTGAATCTTTTCCCTTAATATCTATTTTACCTAAAGTAGAAGCATCTAGGATACCAGCATTAGTTCTAGCATTTAAGACTTCTCTATTTACAGCATTAAACATTTTTTCATTATTTTTAGGATAATACCATGCCCGCATCCATTGACCCACATGTTCAAATTTAGCTTTATTATTTCTATGCCACGGGTCAATTCTCGTTAACCGAACAGGATCAAAAAGTTCTTTTATATCCCTGCCACCTATTAAGCCAAGTCTCACAGGTGAATAAGGCATTCTAAATGTTGTGGTTCCAATATCTGGAATAGGTCTTGATAATTTATCTGACAAAATTCCTAAACCATTAATATTTGATGTTTTGCCTTGGTCTGTTCCCATGCCAAGTGTTGTGTATCTTTTCAGGTGCTCTACAGAATTGTATCCCTCGTTTGAAGCAAGTAAAATATCAGAAACTGTTACATCATTTTGAAAATCGACAAATGCTTTATCAGTTTGTTCTTCTGTTTTACCTGAATCTATATACCAATATGATTTTATTTTTCTTGTTAGTTTTGGAGATTCAATTTTCAACGATAGATCCTTATACTTATTTTGATCTAATTCTTTCATTATTATTTTTGTTTTATCTATTGCTTCTTTAACTGATTTTTCAAAATCGAAAGTTCCATTACAACCTCCAATTGTTATTTCATTTTGAAAATGTTTTGATGGTCTAAAACATGCTAGAACATTATCCCATTCTAACTTTCCACCCGACTGACTAAATAAATTTACCGTTGGTGTCCAACCACCTGACATAGCAATTAAGTCAGCTCTAATTTTTCTGGTAGTTTTTGGTAATGTCCTTCCTTCAGAAGTTAATGCTGAAACTTCTACATTTTTAACATAACCTGGTCCTGAAACATGAGACACACTATGACCAAAAAGGATTTGCACTCCAAGACTTTGAACTTTTTTTATAATTTCATTAGTGGTCTTTTCTCTCAAATCAGCGACACATTTTATACTTACACCTGCCTTATGAAGAATTAAAACCGTTCTATATGCATCATCATTATTTGTACAAATTACAATATTTTTTCCTAAAAGAACCCCATATTTATTTGCATAACCTCTTACTGAAGCTGATAGCATAACACCCGGTAAATCGTTACCTGAAAAAACTATAGGTCTTTCCACCATACCTTGAGCTAAAATAACTTTTTTTGCTCTAACCTTCCACATTCTTTGAGTAATATTATTTGAAGATTTATTATTACAATTTTCTGAAATAGTAATATAATTGTGGTCATGATAACCAAAAACATTACTTCTTTTTAGAACAGTAACATTTTTCATATTTTCAAGTTTTTTTATATTTTTTCTTGCCCAATTTTTTCCAGAATTAGAATTTATTCTGATATCATCTTCATAATTTAAACTCCCTCCCAATTCTGCGTTTTCATCAGCTATCATGATTTTTAAATTTGAAGTTGATAATAATAAACAAGAAACAAGACCTGTAATACCACCTCCAACGATTAAAACATCTACATGAAAATGAATATGTTCATACCTATTTGTGTCTTGGTGAATCTTTGCTGCCTTTCCTAAACCAGACATTTTCCTTATAAAATATTCATATGTTTTCCATCCTGATGGAGGCCACATAAATGTTTTATAATAAAATCCTGCTGGAATTAATTTTGAAAATGAAGAAAGAATAGAACCTAAATCAAATTTTAAATTTGGCCAACGATTTTGACTTTTTGCGTATAAGCCTTCATATATTTGAACTTGAGTTGCTTGGATATTGGGTTCAACTTTATTACCCTTGCCTAAAGTTACAAGAGCATTGGGCTCTTCTGAACCAATCCCTAAAACACCTCTTGGTCTATGATATTTGAAAGACCTTCCAATTAATTTAATGTTATTAGCAATAAGAGCGCTCGTTAAACTTTCACCCTCGTAGCCAAAAAGTTGTTTTCCATCAAAGTAAAACAAAACTCTTTTTTTATTATCGATTACAAAATTTTTAAGTCTATTTCTTAACATTTTTCTTTTTAAAATTTATTAATTCAGCTTTAGATTTTCTTCGCCAGTTATTTTTATAAGCTTTAAGCCCTTCTTTTGTTTTAGGGGAAGAACCTAAACTATAAACTTCATATATCTCATTAGTTATAGTGTTTCTAACTACATTAAACCATTGACGACAACCTGCTGTATGATGCCATCTTTCTATAAATAAACCTTTTGGATTATAACTAGAAAATAAATATTCTGACCATTCCTGATCGTTTAGTTTTTCATTTAATATAGGTCTGGTTATATTTGCTTCCCCACCACAAGAAAACTCTATTTCATCACGTAAACCACAATTTGGACACTTAATATATAACATTTATAACTCAAAAATTCTTATTAATGTGCCACTCCTGCAGCACCATGCTCATCAATCAAAATACCCTTTTCAAAACGTTTTAAAGAAAATGGACTTGAAATTATGTTGGGATTATCTTTTACTATCAGATCTGCGAACACATGACCACTACCTGGTGTTGCTTTAAATCCTCCTGTACCCCATCCACAGTTAAAATAAAGGCCATCTATATCTGTTTTTGAAATTATTGGCGATGCATCAGGACATGTATCTACTATACCTCCCCAATGCCTTAACATCCTCAATCGAGAAAGCACAGGAAAAAGTTCTACTGCTGAAGCAATCATATGTTGTGTAACTGGAAAAGATCCCTTTTGTCCATAAGAATTATATTTATCTACACCAGCCCCTAAAACCATTTCTCCTTTATCTGATTGACTTATATACATATGAACTGCGTTTGACATAATAACAGTATCTAAAATTGGTTTTATCGGCTCTGAAACAAGCGCTTGCAAAGGTCTGCTTTGAATAGGAAGTTTAATACCTACTTTTTCTGCAACAACACTTGAGTGCCCAGCTACTACTACACCTAATTTTTCAGTATTGATTTTTCCCTTTGTAGTTAATATTCCTGATATTTTATTTTTATTAACAATTATTTCTTTAAGCTCACAATTTTGTATAATGTCAACCCCATAACTATCAGCTGCTCTTGCATATCCCCATGCCACAGCATCATGACGAGCAGTCCCTCCTCTCTTTTGCAAAAAACCTCCCATCACTGGGTATCTAAGGTTTTGATTTACATCAATTATCGGAACAAAGTTTTTAATTTGCTTTGGATTGAGAATTTCAGAATCGATTCCGTTTAATTTTATAGCATGTACTCTTCGTGACATTTCTTTTAATTCATGTTCACTATGTGCTATGGTAAGAACACCTCTCTGACTAAACATTACATTAAAATTTAATTCATGACTTAAATTTTCCCATAATTTTAATGAATGTTCATAAATAGCTGCCGACTCGTCCCATAAATAATTCGAACGTATTATAGTTGTATTTCTTCCTGTATTACCTCCCCCAATCCAACCCTTTTCCAGGACAGCAATATTTTTTATACCATGAACGGAAGCCAAATAATAAGCCGAGGCAAGTCCATGACCACCCCCACCAACAATTATTACGTCATATTTTTTTTTGGGTTCAGGATTCCTCCAAGCTTTTTGCCAATTTTTATGGTGAGTGACTGAATTTTTAATTATAGAAAAAATTGAGTATTTTTTTTTATTTTTTAGCATTTTTAAATATTCGTATCATAAACTAACTATCTATAATTATTTATCCTTTTACAACTTCTCTAGTATTAGGATTAAAAGAATCTGTAAAAGGAAGATCAACAACTACTGCATCAACTGGCACTCCAGGAGTTTCAGAATAACAGTTTGGCAAATGAACTTTAAACTTTTTACCTGGATTTCCTTTCGGAAATCCATTTTTATTTAAGGTTCCATCATAAGGGACATAACCCATAGCAATATTTTGATTTTTTTCTGGATGAAACCAAGGCGAAGTTATAAAACCAACTGGATCACTATCAACAGTTTCAGAAACTAGCCAAAAATCAGGTGAATATTCTTCTATTGGCTTTCCACCTAACTCTAGCCCAACTAGCTGAAGTTTATAAGGTTTTTCACCTGCTAATAAATCAGCTTTCATTTTTTCCAGAGCTTTCTTTCCAATATAATCTTCTTTTTTATCCCATTCTCCTTTTCCAGAAAGAGAAACTTGATATCCTAAATTACATTGAAATGGGTTGTGTTGTTGGTCCATATCTTGGCCCCATGAGAGAATTCCTGCTTGTATTCTTCTATGATGTGCTGGAGCAATAACCATTAATTCATGATTTTTACCAGCTTTTAAAATAGTATTCCACATATCCTCTGCATATAAAGTTGAATCCCTAAGATATATTTCAAATCCAGATTCTCCAGAAAAACCAGTTTGAGATATAACACAACTTCTACCAGAAATACTCGCTTCTGCTAAACCATAAAAAGGCATATTATCAAAATCAACTTGATCTCCAAATATATCCTTCATTAATGACTTAGATTTTGGACCTTGGATTTGAACAGGTGAAACATCTATTTCATGTATTTCTACATTAAACCTATTATCACAATTTACACCTTGTAAATATAAACCAATATCGCTGTCTGATAAACTAAACCAAAACTCGTCTTTAGAAATCCTTAATAATATTGGATCATTAAGCACACCTCCATAACTATTACATAAAATAACATATCTTCCTCTCATAGGTGAAATTTTAGAAGCATCTCTTGTTATTACATAATCAACAAACTTTTCAGCATCAGGACCCTTTACCATTATTTGTCTTTCAACAGCTACATTCCACATTGTCACATGGTTTTTGATCGCATCATATTCAACCATAGCTCCGCCATCTTCAGGTCTTACATATCCTCTTGGGTGATAAATACGATTATAGACTGTCGCTCTCCAACAACCTGCTTTCATGGAAAGATGCCAGTATGGTGATTTTCTTACTCTTGTTGAAATCAACATCTCTACCTTTGTAGGACCACTTTGTCTTAAATTATATGGAACTAATCTATCAGACTGGTCAACTGTCGTTGCATGACTTACGTTATCATAATCAAATTCATTAGACATAATTTCTCTCCTTCAACTATTTATCAATTTCCTTCAAGCCACCGAATGCATAAACATGGAATCAATAGGATATAAAGTTCCAATTAAGCAATTAGGGTCTTTAAGTTGAACAAGTCTAACTATAATTAATTAATATTTTCAATTAAAAAAATGATTGTATATTTTATTTTAAATATAACCTCTGAATATAAAGGTTTATGAAAGCAGGTTTTTTATAAAAAAATGAAAAAGTATTTAAAAATCCAATTTAAGTTACTCTATTTAAAAAGATTCGAATAATTTTAAATTTTACCACTATTATAAAAAATACTTTGATTTGTTGGAACCATTTTTTAAGAAATTAGAAAAAATTATATTATAATAACTTAAGCTTTATAAAGAACTTGTTTGTAAAGTGTAATGACATCTAAATAATTTTAATTATATGTCATTAGTTATATACTAAGTTCTAGGCGAGGCTTCCAGAAAGGACGAAAAAGTTCAATTTTTGGACAACGGTTCATCACTACCTTGAGACCTGCTTCCTCAGCAAGACGTGCTGCCTCGTTATCAATTACCCCAATCTGTCCCCATAAAACCTTAGCACCTATAGCTATTGCTTGCTTTGCAATACCATAAAGATCTTCAGGTTTTCTAAAAACTTCTACCATATCTACAGGACGACTAATTGCCTCAAGAGTTGGATATACTTTGAGATTTCTAATCTCAGTTAGACCTTTGGTTGGATTGACTGGTATCATATCATAACCAGTTTCATGTAATACTCTAAGTACACCGTAACTAAACTTTGTTTTATTAGGACTTGCACCAACCATGGCAATTGTTTTGACTGAACTTAGAATATCTTTCAGATACTCATCACTATAAGGTTCATCATGATTCATATAAGTCATTTCTATAGATCCTCTCGAGTAGCTATATGAGATTTTAATTCATGGGGAGCAAGTGGGTCAAGAAAAGGATTGCGATAAAGTTTATCATGACTATCAACTCCAACCTCAAGCGTACAGTCTGTCTTTGCTCGAGCTACACATAAAATAATATAGCCATCATTAATTTGCCTATTATTGAGAGCAACCTGCGCACTTTGATCTACTACTCCATCAATTAATTTTGCAGCACAAGTAATACATCCTCCATATTGACACCCATAAGGTAAATCAACACCATGTGCGAGTAATTCTTGAAGTAAAGGTTTATAACCTTTAACCTTATAAGTTTTATTTGATCGGTTTGAAATTGTAATCTGCATCATAGCCAAATGTCACTCGTACAATCTCCGCCTGGGTAACGACTTTCATGACAACGACTTGGACCATTAGGTTCCTTCCCAAAGTCAACAATAAAATCCTCATTAATTTTCATCCCTCCATTCATAACATCACAGTCTATCATTAGCATTACCCCACCCTGAGTTCGAATATCAGGATAAAACTGGTTATCCCAAGTTGAAAATAAAGAAGTTGTAACATACATACGCTTACCATCTAATGATAACTGATACATTTGTGGTCCACCAGCAACTTTTACTCCGTTTACAACTGGAGCTTTACCTAAAAGTCCTCCCATCCATACCTGACCAGTTAATATAGGTTTATGGGGATCCGAGATATCATATTGTCGCATATCTCCATGAAGCCAATTATTGATATAAAGGTATTTATCATCCATTGAAACAAGTAGAGCTGACATTACACCTGGGATAGGTATAGGCCAATCAGGATGCTTAACATTCTCAATATCTATAATCTTTTCCCATTCCCATTTGTTCTTTTCAGACTTCCAGAAATGTATAACGTTTGTGCTAAGAGCAGCACCACAAAAACCATGAGTGCTATCTGGGTTATGCATAAATTTTACTTCTAGAGGCATCAATCCATCTTCGCCAAGATACATTGTCTCAATAGGTTCTTTCTTTTTAAAATCCCATAAATG
>MDSV01028423.1_pt1 | contig 20269 bp, 16 predicted proteins | sample 810851 | NCBI WGS metagenome assembly MDSV01 (sample SAMN05326640, study PRJNA326480) | marine metagenome | isolation source: seawater | place: Atlantic Ocean: North East | collected 2012 | reverse complement strand
TTAAAGATTTATAGATTTCATTCTATGCTAAGATTAGTATATTCAAAAAATGATTTGAAAGATAGGCCAACTAGAGATTTTTTTGAACAAAAAAAAAGTACAAAAATTTCAAAATTTAAAAAATTTTTATTTAGTCAAAAAATACATTATGCTAGTAGTGGTATAATATTTTTATCATATGCGCACAGTAAAAAAGATCTTAACTACGTTATTAAACAATTTAAAATTGGATTAAAAAAATATTTCTAATCTCATTTTAAAAAATTATACTATAAATTTAAATTTATTTTGTCTTTATTTTTAATAAGATAATTATAAATTTTATAATCTTTCTCTAAAAAGATTTTTAAATTTGAATTAGATTTTTCTGAAAGCTCAGGAAGTTTACTATAATCCAAACCTACTTTATGTATTTTATACATGTCGTCTAATTTGATTATTCTATCATACTTAATTTTTGTACAAAAATTATCAAAATCTTTTTGTAAGGTATCAAAATGAAAAATAAAAAAAGGTTTTTTTTTTTTTATAAAATCAATTGTAAACCATGAATTCAATGGGTCTCTAAAACCATTAATCTTATAGAGAATTTCTTTATTTGATAAGCCTTCAACTGCTCGGTGTTCATCAAAAATATTTTCACATAGATGATTAATATCAGAATAATGTTGATAAAATTTTTCTTCTAAGTAACTCTCATGATCACCAATTAATTTCTTTCTTGAATAAAAAATTGATTTAAATCTCTTAATAGGGTCTCTTAAATTTAAAATATATCTATTCTTAGACAAAAAATTTACATTTTTTGGTTTTACTGTGTGAGGAAATCTTATTATAGAAATTTTAGAATTTTCTTTTTCAATTTTTAAAAATGCATGCTTTAAACTATTACCACCAGATCTATTAGCGTGGAAAAAAAAAATATCATTGCGGCTGTATACTCTACAGAAATATTTTAAAAACAAATCCAATCTACTGCCTCGAGATATAATCTTAAAACTATTAAAAAAATTAAGTTTAATCATTTAATTAAATTTTTTTTGTTTATCAATTTCATTTTGTATTAAGGAAAAAGAATTTTTTGCTTCTTTCTTTGTAAAATAAATCTTTGATAATGATTTTTTATTAAATTTTATATTATCAGTTAAGTTTTTTAGTAATTCATTTTTATTTGTGGAATAATTTTTATCTAAATCATGAATAATAATTTTATAAAATCTTGAAAATAATTTAGATCTTTCTTCAATATAAGAGCCTAATTCACTACACTTTATATTTATTATCTTTTTATTTAAATGAATTGCTAAATTAACTAAACTTGACTCATGGAATAGTATTAAAAAAGAGTCAACTAAATATTTTTCAGTTTCATATTTTACAACTTTGAAATCTCTAAAAATTTTTTTATATAAGTTTTCATCAGAGGATGGATGGAGGCAAATTATTACTTTTTTATTAAATGTTTTTTTCATTTTTTTAAAATACTTATTCAATTTTTTAGTTAATAAATGTAAATTCTTATTTTTTTGATAAGAATTTCTCATTTCAATATCACCATGATTTAAATTTGTATCAATATAAACCAGGTATTTTTCTTTGGGTTTTTGACTTAATTTAAATTCTTTGTTCATAACAGGTACTATTTCATTATACCTTTTTTTAAAAAAAGTTTTTTTTAATAAATTTTTTTGATATTTTTTAAATATATCTTTTCTTGCTAAAAACAGCTTATCTATACTTTTAATGAAACCTAAGATTATAAATATTCTATAAAATATGTAAGATAGTTTTTTTAAATATAAGAAATGTAATTTTTGTTTTATTTGGACTGTCTTCCAATTTTCTGTGTAATAACTTGATATCATTCCCAAGTTATCTAGTGATACTTGATATATATTTTTTTTATTCAATAAAAAGTGAATTCTAAAATGGTAAAATTTTGGAGATAAATTATTAATTAAAAAAAAATTTTTATTTAAAAAAAAATTATTCAAATCTGAATAATTTTCTGGTTCAAAAAAAATTATTTTTTTATTTTTACAGAACTTAGTGTCAATTTTTTTTTTTATTTTATTTGCTAAATTATAGCAATTAATGAAATATAGTTTTTTGTTTTTTTGTGATAAATTATCATATAGTTGTTTTTGTTGAAAATAAACTTTCTTTAAATCATCTGTAGCTACTATTTCTGCTAATATCATTTTTATTTAAAAAAATCTTTTAAATTTTATATCCAATTTTTTTAATCTGTTCTTTAATTTCTTTAATACTTAAAAAAGTATTTTCTTTTGAATTATAACAAAAATTTTTACCTATAAATCTACCTTTTTCTCCTTTTTTATTCTTTAAATAAGATTTTTTTAATTCATCTGAATTTTTGAAAGAAGGTATTATTGTATAATGATCTTTAAATTCAATAACCTGGTGTGACTCATCTATTGATGTCATTGACTCATGAATTTTTTCACCTGGTCTAATTCCAATTATTTTATTATTTTTTTTAGGATTGATAGCGATAGCTAATTCCGTAATTTTAATTGACGGCATTTTAGGTAAAAATATTTCACCACCAATCATTCTAAAAAATGATTGCTCAACAAACTTCACACCTTCATCTAAAGTTATCCAAAATCTTGTCATATTTTTATCTGTGATTGGAAAATAATTTTTTGATTTTATAAAATTTAAAAAATATGGAATTACAGAACCTCTAGACCCTGAAACATTTCCATATCTAACAACAGAAAACTTAATATTTTTTTTTCCTACATAATTATTTGCTGAAATGAATAATTTATCTGAAACCAACTTAGTTGCTCCATATAAATTGATCGGATTGACCGCCTTATCTGTCGAAAGAGCTATAATTTTTTTTACATTATTTTCTAAACTAGCTCTTATAATATTTTCCGCTCCATTTATATTTGTACGTATAAATTCTGTTGGATTATATTCTGCTGCTGGAACTTGTTTTAAAGCTGCTGCATGAACTACAAAGTCTACATCATTGAAAGCAATTTTTAATCTATTATAATCTCTTATATCCCCTAGAAAAAATCTCAAACAATCCTTTTTTTTGTGATTTTCAAATTGTTGAAACATTTCGTATTGTTTCATTTCATCTCTTGAATATATTATGATTTTTTTAGGGCTATAATTATTAATTAATTTTTCTACAAACACCTTACCAAAGGAACCTGTTCCGCCTGTAATAAGTATTGATTTTTGATTAAACATATTTATCTAAATTTCTATCTTTTTATAAAAATTTTTATATCTTTCTAGGATATTTTTTCCTTTTTTGTAACTAATAAAAAATTCTAACATCTTAAGTTTTTCAGCATTATTTGATGTTAGCTTAGCATTTCGATCAAAATTTTTAATAATGTTTAAAACTTGAGAGTCTTTTTTAGCAAGATTTATAATTTTAAATTTTTTAAACCAGCTATTCTCATTTTTTTTCATTACTTTTATATAATCAAGTAATATAGTTTTTTTATCTTTTAAGATAGCCTCTACTATTATTGATGTTGAGTATGAAATTATTATATCTGACCAACTAATCAATTCTGAGGAATTGTACTTATTTTTAAAAATTATCGATTTACTTTCTGGTAGAGAGTCTCTAGGTTTTGAATTAAATCGAATCTCTATAAAATCTAACTTACTTAATTTTTTTATAAGATTATTAAACTTATCATTAGAGAAATTATTATTTCTTATAAATATTCCAATTTTAATTTTTTTTGAGAAAAAAAAATCTTTCTTATTAATCTTATTTATCCTATCTAAAACTTTTATCCATTCAGGTGCATATCTTGGTGATCCAATTTCAATATATTTTTTTGATTTGATGAATTTTTTTTTTAAACTATATGTATAAATTGGAATTTTGCCAGGTGATAAATAATAATCTATTTTTGATAAAAATTTATTTATATTTTGTTTTGCCTTTAATGTGTGAAGTCCACCATGGATAACTAATATTTTTACAAAGCATTTTTTTTTAATGTTTAAAATAAAATTTCTTTTTTCTTGAGGTAAACTTTCATCTATACTTATAGTTTTAATCTTTTTTTCCTTAATAAAATTAATAAATTTTTTTTCAGAAATAAGAATTTTTTTTGCATATATTTCTCTCCAATAATTATAGAATTTTTTTGTTATAATTCCTGGTAATTTTGAAATTAAGCTCAAAAAAAAATATTTTATAAAAAATTTAAAATCAAAAAATTTACTTACACTTAAATTTATTGTGTTTTTGTTTTTTAGAATAAAATCTAACTTTTTTTCTTTTTTAAATTTTTGTACGTAATTAAAATTATAAATGTAAATTTTTTTATTATCCTTTGATAAAGAGTGAACTATTGGGGAAAACATATCAAGCGTGATATATTGATCTACAATAAATAAGTGCATGAAATTCGAAACTATAATTCTACTTTTGTCCACTCATAAGTATCTTTAAAAGTGCAATTTTTACAAACTTCAACATCATCAACCTTCCCACATTCATGATTTTTTCTTACTTTATTAAGCTCATCACCTTTCCAAATTTCTTTTAAAGTTGAAACGTTATGCTTAGGTTCATTGAAATTTTGTGGCATAGATACATTAGATAATAATTCAAATCCCTTTTTTTTTGATTTAACTTTTGTCATTACTTCATTAAATTCTTTATTCTCATTGAATGCATTTTCATTTATAAAACCGAGACCATGTTGTGCTCCCCAATCATGGCAACACATACCTACTCTACCATTATAAGTTATCATCAGTCTTTGATAAATTTGTTCACATGTTTTCCTTTTTTCTGAAACGTAGATATTTTTATCTATGTCAACCATATATGAAGTATTAGGGGAAAGATTTTTATCTTTGAAATATTTAATTAATTTTGTTTTAATATTTTCATCTAAATCATTTAGTCCACCCCCTCTCTCGTTATATTGAGTAACAGTGACATCATCTACAATATTTTCAAAAGTCTTATAAAACTCATCTATTTCATTCCTTGTATCAGAAGTCATTATCATCTGAATTTTAGTTATAGGAAATTTAGCTTTTTTTTTAAATCTGACTTCATTAAAATCAATAATATTTTTTACAATATTTTCATACTGATTTTTTTTAAATCTTCCTGGTCTCATTTTTTCGTAGGTTTTTTTAGTTCCACCATCAAAAGAATAAATCATATAATCTAAACCAGAGTCTATTAATTCTTCAGATTTTTTTTTTGTAAGCATAGTTGCATTTGTATTAATTATTACTTCTAAAATTCCTTTTCTTTTTGCGTAGTCGATACATTTTGAAATATTTGGGTGTAGTAAAGGCTCACCTCTCCAATTAAGTTTTATTGAGGGCACAGACATTTCAGATATTTCATCAATAATTTTTTTATAAAGATCAAAGTCCATTATCTTGTCTGGTGTAACAATATACTCTCTACTGCAGTGAGGACATGCCAGATCACATATTGATGCTAATTCAATATCAATTGATAATGGATTAGATTTATTTTTTTTATTAATTGCGTTGACCCAATTATTCCTATATTCCAAATATTGTTTCTTTAAGTGGGTAATGATTTGTTCATCATTCATATTACTAAATTTTTCTTTATTACTAAGAGCATAGGTATATGCTTTATTAAATTGCATATTATTTATAAAATAATCATTTTTTTCAAAATTTTTATTTTTATTCGTTTTTAATTTTGTTGAACCAACCAAAATTTCTTGTTTTTTTTTTAAAATTTTATCCATTATTTAAATTTTTAATTCTGTGTTAATTTGATTTTTCGAAAATTTTGGTTTTAAAAAGTTATTTATTTTCACTAAATTGGGTTTAGCTTTTAAAAGTTTTAATACATCTTTCAAGGAAAAATTACTTTGATTATCTTTGAAATATTTGTATATCTTATCGAGTAATATTCTATCTTGAGGAAAATCAAGGGTTAATCTAATATTTTTCTTAAAAACATATTTTGATTTAATATAATTAACTTTGAAAAAATTTTTATTTTCTAAAAAAAATTCTAGGTATTCAGTATCATTTTTATTGAAACATTTATCATTTATAATTTGAAGAGTTTTCGTTGATATTACTTCTTTTGCTGTGCCATATGGCATATTTTTAATGAAAGTAACGTCTTTGTTACTTTCTAGATGTTTTTGGATCGCTTTATCAATCATCATCTCATCAAACAAAATAGCATCACCAGTTATTCTTACAACAAAATTTAAATTAAATTTTTTTGCACACATATAATATCTATTAACCACATCATTTAGAGATCCTCTAAAAATATTAATTTTTTCTTGTTTGGCAATTTTGACTAAAATATCGTCAGACTTATCTGTTGAAGTTGCTAATATTATTGTATCAATATTTTTTAATTTTTTTGCTCTTCTAATAACTAATCTAATTGACTCTACATTATTAATTTTTTTAAGAGCTTTATTTGGATATCTTTTAGAAGAAGTTCTAACTGTAATTATTGCCCCAACTTTGTTTCTAATGAATTTCAAAGATACAGGACTATTTTTAACTATAAATTTTTTAGATTTTTTTCCAACAACATTGTGTGCAAATATGTGAGATTTTATTCTAGGGTTTTTGATAAACTTTATATCTGAAGTTTTAATAATTTTATTTTTTTTAATTTCATTTTTAAAAGTACAAGATTTTTTAAACATGTTTCTATATATGTTTTCAAATTTTTTTACAGACAGATTTGGTTTTAAGCTTTGCATTATTAAATCAAAGTTTTCTACAAATTCTTTAATTTGAATTGAGTCCAAAGCTGAATGATAATCTGTTCTTTTATTTTTTCTATCGTCAGTAAAATGTTTTTCTATTAAGATGGCCCCAGATACATATGCCAAAATTGGTAAAAGAAAGGCCATGTTACTTGATCCATCTACATGATCTGAATAGCCAAAACTTACATTTAGCTTTTTGTAATTTTCAATAAGTCTTTTAAACTCATAAATTGAATGGCCTTGTAATGGAGTTGGGAAAACTTGTACACCGTGCATTAAAATAATTTTCTTATTAAGTTTATTTCTTTTTTTCAAAAAATTAATCAAATCAAAAACCTCAGATTTATATGTTCCTCCTAAATTTATCAAAACAGGTTTTTTTGTATTAATTACTTTTTCTATGAAATATGAATTAAAAAAATCTTCTGAATGAATTTTAAAACCCTCAACCTGACAATCTTTGGCAAGTTTAAAACTATAATCTCCATAAACATCAGCAAAAACTTTAAGTTTAAGTTTTTTTGCATAGTTGATAGTTTTTATCCACTCATCTCTTTTTAAACACAATGGTTTAAAAATTTTATGTTCTTTTGTATTAGGTACGCTTCTTTCATCCAAACTAAATAACTGATATTTTATGAGTTTAGCGCCACTCATAGCTGCAATATTAGTTAATTTTTCTAAATTTTTTTGATTACCATCATGACCACATGCTGTTTCTAATAGAATAGGATGCTTAAATAATTTCATTTAGTTTTCAAAACCTTTTTAATTATTTTTTTATAATTTTGAGGTATTTTTCTTAAAAAATCTCCGTTTCCATCACAAACTCCATAAACAATATTTATATTATCAATATCATCTACAATAAGATCACCATAATTTCCTAGTTTTCCACTATTCAATATATTGATATTGTTAATTTTTTTAATTTTAGATAATTTTTTAACTTGTTTTTCCATAGAGAAAGTTTTTGAAATCAATCCCTCAAGAGATGGAAAAATATCGACCCTATAAATTTTTATTTTTTTTAAATTTGCTTGTTTGATAGCACTTTCAGTTAATGTCCCTTTTCCTGCATCTATTATTATTGAGTCTACTTTTAATTTATCAATTATTTCTTTATTAATTACTGGTTTCCCATCGGAAGAACCTATGAGAACATCTGCATTTTTTGCTGCAGATAATTTAGTTGCAATCACTGCTTTCTCCTTAGTATTAGTTGGTTTTAAAAAATTAATTGCTTTAATTATACATGTCATTTTTTTTTTACTTCTTCTATTTAGATAAACCTTCGCACCTAGCTCAGTTAAATATAATCCAATTTTAGAACCAATATTGCCTGCACCAATAATTCCAATTTTTTTACCCGCAACTCCTCTTAAATCTTTATTGAAATATTGTCTTATAATTAGGTCAACTGAGTCAACTGTCAGATCATTACCCTTATAAATGAAAATTTTAGACTTTTTGACTCTTTCTCTTACTCTTCTTTCAATATTTCCAGGAGCACCATTTTTCTTAGGGAAAATTTTTTTTTCTGCATCTGCAAAAATTATATCTACTTTTCCATCTAAAAATTTACAAGCATCAATTACTATTGACTCTTTAAATACTATAATCCCAAAAACTACTAATTTTTCTGTAATTCTTGGTGGAGTAAAATAATAATTTCCTTTTTCAATTTTTACAGTATTTCCAATTATAAAGGCTAATTTTTTATTTTTCTTTTTGGCTAATTTTTTTGCTTCAAAGAATTTTTTTTTTAAATTTAATAAAAACATTTTTATATTTTATATATTCTCCCAAAGAATAGGATGATCAGTCTCAATAGTTTTTTTGGCTACTCTTCCGACTATAATATCTAAATACTTTGGCTTTAATCCAGCCACTGGACCTTTTATACAAATATTTTTTGTTGTTAATAGTTCACCTTTCTTAATTCTTTTTTTTGCATATAAACTTTTTTTTTGTGAATTTATTGTTATATATTCATTTGGTTGAATTTTCTTAACACCATCCCCTAAAATTAATTTTACACTATCCCTAATTTTTATTTTTGAAAATTTTTTAACATTTAGAGATTTCCATTTGTTAAAAAATTTTTTATATCCTACTAATTCAACTAAATCTTTTCTTTCTGAAGATAATATGTGATCTGGTCCTTCCATTTTTTTATTAAGAGTAAAATGTCTTTCAATTACATTAGCACCCCTCATTATAGCTATTTTGGATGACAATAAATCAGTTGTATGATCAGAAAATCCTATTGGAATATTATACATTTTTCTAAGAGTATCCATAAATCTAAGATTTACCTCAGAATAAGTCGAAGGGTATGAGGAATTACAATGTAGTAAAATTAAATTACTATTTCCTGTAGACCTAACTGCTTCAACAGCATCATCGATTTCAGATATTTTTGACATACCAGTTGATATGATCAGAGGTTTATTTTTTCTTGATACATGCTTTATTAAAGGAATATTAACCAAATCAGCAGATGCAATTTTAAAAGCTGAAACACCTAATTTTTCCAAAAAATCAGCACTTTCGGTATCAAATGGTGTAGAAAAAATCATAATCTTTTTTTTCTTAGCATATTTAAAAATTTTTTTTTGAGTTGAGAAACTTAAACTTAATCTATGAAATAATTCACTTATACTTTCTTGAGTACCAATTATTTTTTCCGCATATTTTTCTGTTTTAACAAATTTAGAAACTCTACTATTTGGTAAAAAAGATTGAAATTTTATTGCATCACAGTTTGCTGCTTTAGCATTATCAATCAATTGTTTTGCAATACGAAAACTACCATTATGATTTAATCCTGCTTCAGCAATAATGAAAGTCTTATTTTTTTTGCCAATTAATTTATTGCCAATTTTAACTTGCTCATTAAATTTTACAGAATTGATGTTTTTTGTTTCATTTAAAAAATCACTATTTCTATTTATTAAGCTATTAACTAAATCAAATGATTTATGAAATAATATTTGGCTATCAGCATAATTAAATTCTCCACCTGCTCCTATCGAATAGAGATTATCAAAACTTTCAACAAAACTTTTTACTCTTACAACTTCATTTTTATAATCGGAAAATTGTACAGGATAGACAAATGGTTCATAATTTATACTTGTTCCAATTAAATTCTGATTATTAACTAGCCCAGTCAATGAAATTTGATTTTTTACTTTTTCAATAACTTTATTTGAATTTAACTTAGAAAAACTATCTCCTTGGCTGTAGGTAATTTCAGCAGTTAAATATGATTTATTTTTAGGTGCAACAAATTTAGAGAGTTTTTTATTTTCAGTTATCCGATTAAAAAGAAGCCTATCTGAGTCAAAATATAGCCAATGATGATTTCTCGGTAATATATTAGCTTTTTTATAAAATAAATATACTGAACAAATACCTCTAAACTTTAAGCTATTTTTTTTTCCTAATAATTTTGAAGTTATGCTTATAGGCAAAGTTGAAATAACTACTTCATTAGAATTTATTATATATTTTTTTTTACTAGTTATAATTTGTGTAATTTTATTTTCTTTATATTTAAAGTTTATAACATTTTCATTGAAGCAAAACTTGCCTCCTAACTCTTTAATATAATCTCTTATTCTGTCATAAATACATCCTGTTCCATATTTCCCAACTGCAACATATTGTTCATGGTAAAATGGTAAAATTTTTTTTCTAAACTTAATTCTATTTGGCGCCCAATCAGGTGTCATATCATTTGTATCAATCCCCCAAATTTTTTTAGGATATTTTTCAAAAAACATTTTTCTCAAAGTTGGACCAATAAAGGAGTCTATATACTCTTTATAATTTTTTGCTTTATATCTTTGATCTTTTTTATTACAGACTTTCAATTCTTTTTTTATTTTAAGTCTTAATTTTTTTTCAAATTTATTAAGGCCTTCTACAGATAATGGATATTCATAAAACTCATTAAAATTTATACCCTTAACATTTTTGCAACTGAATTTTCCCTCTATTAATAAATCTCCAAATTTTTTTTTCCAAAAATCTTTGAGTAGAGAGTCGGGTGTATGAAAAATATGAGGGCCTGTATCAATTATAAAATCTTTCCACTTCCAAGATCTGCATAAACCTCCAGAAATATTATTTTTTTCTATAATCTTTACATCCCAACCTGCTTCTAAAAGTTTCCAAGCAGTAATTAATCCTGTGGGGCCTGCACCTAAAACTATTGCTTTATTTTTATTTTTCACTTTTTATTTATTATAAATATAAATTTTTGTTTTTTTTGTGATTTTAAATAGCTGAGTTATAACACTAATATGGTTTAGGCAAATCGTATCTTTGAGGCTTTTGGTGATCTTTTTGTCTTGTGCTATTTGCTTTAAATTCATCAATTGGAGGTACAAAACGAAAACCTAGCAAATCTTTTTGTTGACTGCTCATTTTGTTGAAAATTTTTCTAGGAGTGTTTCTCAAAAAATCAAATGAAGGTTTGTAAAACCATCTTGCGTATCTAATTAATATTGACCATCTTCTAACAACCTTCTCTTCAATTGAACTTCCTCCATGCCAAACTGAACTATTAAAAAATACAACTGAACCAGTGGGTGCTTCTATAATAATTTCATTTTTATATTTTTTTCCATTTTGAGGAAATTTCAAAAGTTTATGGCTGCCTAATACAAATCTTGTTGATCCATTTTTTTTTGTAAATGGGTCAAGTGCCCAAATGGTATTAACCATAATCGGAAATTTTAAACCCACAATTCTTGAGTCATTATGTATTTGTTGAGCATCACATCTTCCTAAAGGAGTTCTTGCTCCAAAATCTTGACAAATTATATCACCGTTATTTTTATAAGATCCTTCTTGTAAAATTTTTTTTATAAATGGTAATATTTTTTTATTATCAATTAATTTACAAAATTCAAAATCTTTATTATGTAAATTACTTAATTCTTTCGCAGAAAAAGCAGAAGACAATTTTGAAATTTTTTTATCCTTAAAATAAAAATTATTATATTTTTTATAGTTCTTTTCTAAAAGTTTTATTAATTTTTCACAATTATTTTTAGATAAAACATTTTCTAAAACAATTACACCATCTTTATCAAAATTTTGAATAAATTTTTTTGGAATAAAATTTTTTTTTATTTTATTGATGTCAATTCTAAAGATTTTATTTTTCATTATTTAATTTTCCATTTTCAAGTTTAAATATTAAATTACAATACTCCCAAATAATTTTATCATGGGAAACAACAATTACTGATTTTGTTTTTGCAATCATCTTCAAAGTGTTAAAAATATTTTTTTCAGTATCAGCATCTAGCGCGTTAGTTGCTTCATCTAAAACTAAAATATAAGGATTTGATAGTAAAGCTCTAGCTAATCCTATCCTTTGTCTTTGACCACCCGATATTCTAATTCCATTTTCACCAATCAATGTATTTTCTTTATCTTTGCAAGACATTACAAAATCGTAGAGTTCTGCTTCTTTTAAAATTTGATTAAATTTTTCATCTGAGAAATCTCTATCTTTAAGGGTAAGTAAAATATTATTCTTTATTGTATCATCAAATAAAAAAGTATTTTGAGGAACATAACCAAAAATTTTATCAAATTGACCATATTTATAAAAATCTTTATCATCTATATAATAGTTTCCCTTTTGAGGTCTGTATAAGCCTATCAATATATCTATAAAGGTTGTTTTGCCAGATCCACTAGGTCCAAATATACCAATTAATTGATTATTTTTTTTAATCTCAAAAGATAAGTCCTTGAGAACAAAATCGCTTTGGCCATCATACTTAAAACTCAATTTTTCCAAATTAATTTTATTTTCAAAACTGAAATTATTTGAAATATCTATATTTAGATTAAAGTCATTAATATTAAATTTTAATTCCCTATCAATTAATTCAATTGAAGGCGCTGACTGTCGATACTGATTAATAGATCTTATTATTGAAAGAACAGCCGGTAAAATTTTAATCATAGCTAAAACAAATACTGACACAAAACTCAAAAAAGATTCCATTGAGTATCCTAGGTTTCTAAAAATCAAACCTAGACAAATAATAATAATTATAAGAACAAATTCGATCCACAGTCTAGGTAGGTTTTTTAAGATTGTAATTTTATACTTAATATTAACTCCTTTTATTAGGAGGTTATAAAATTTTTTAAGAAAAATGTTCTCAATTTTATAAGCTTTTATAAATTTGATCCCATTGATAGACTCAAGCATAGTCATATTTTTTTCACCATTTAAAATTTGTTCACGCTTAGCAAGATCATAAATAATATTTTTTAAAAGATTTTTTATTAGAAAAATTAATAAAATAGATACAAAAATCACAAAAAAGCTAATTTGAATATTATAACTAAATAACATTATAATTATTATTAAGATTATGAAAAATTCCTTTGCAATTTGGACTACGGGCTCCATAATTCCAGTTGTAAAAGCTGAAATTTCAGTTGTTAAATTTCTTAATAAAATAGATGAATTTGCGTTTAAATAAAATTTATATGGATGTTTTAAATATTTTTCAAAAAGAGTATTTGTTAGCTCAGCAAAAGTTCTTGCTGTTAATTTTTGAATCATAAAATCTAAAATTGTCAAAAAAGTAGATTTAATAAAATAGACGATAAGAATTAATATTAAAAAAACTTGTATTAAAATATCTGTTTCAAAATTTTTAAAATCATAAAAATAATCTAAAAAGTAAAATTTTTTTTCACCTTCAAGAAGAAGCGATATTAAAGGTAGAAACATTGCTATACTCAAAGTTTCCAATATTCCTCCTATAGATAATAAAAAAAATACTAAGTAATATTTTTTTTGTAATTTGTTAGGTAAATAATTTAAAACTTTTTGGATATTTCGAAAATAATTTTTCATTAATTATCTTTAAGAATATAATTTTGCTTTTAAAGTTTGAATATTAATAATATCTCTTTTTTCTCCCTTGTTGATAGATCTTCTGCCATGCATAAATCTTTGGTTATCTATCATACACAGATCTCCATCTTTCCAATTTAAATTCACTGTAAAATCATTAGAAATTTTTTTAACTTCATTCATAATATTTTTTGATATTTTTTTTCCGTTTTCTAAAGATATTTTTAATAACTGTGGATCTCTATCTAAAATAATTTGTAAATGATTGACAAAGGCAACTTTATTATCATTTCTGATTTTTACAGCAGCATATTTTTTCAAGTCAAATTGAACATATCCATCATTTAAATTTATAAAACAATTTTTAATTCCAGGTTGCTCTATATACCAAGGTTTTAATTTTTTTTTTGAAATATCTTTAATTTTTCTATTATTACTTTTTTTAAATGGAATTTTAACTTTATAAACAATTTGATTCTTTAAAAAGAAGTTTTTAATTTTTAAACTTAAATTCTTATATAATGCTACTCCATCACACAAGGTAGTTTGTCCAGATTTTTTTGGTGATACATTAGAATAAAACCAAACTATTTCAGGCCATGAAGGAGAATAGCTTGCCTCGCTGTGAAGTGGCATTTCATGATACCCTGGATCGACATCATGCAATTTTTTATTTTTAAATCTATTTTTTCTTCTAATTGCATCATTGGCGTATTGTTCAGTAAAGAGATCTGTAATCTTAGAAATTTGAGATTTTTTAATTTTAAAATCTTTAAATAAAATTACACCTTTTTTAAAAAAAATCTTTCTTAATTTATTTAAATTGAGATCAAAAAACGTTTTTTCGTTAGTAGGAAAAATAATACTTCCACCATCAATAATTTTATTAGATAGTTTTGAAATTTTCATTTAAATTAAAATTTAATTAAATATAGTTAATATACATAAATATTTTATTTATCGTTTAATGATATACAAGTTTAAAAAAAAATGACCATATATAAATATCCTATGATTAAATGGGCAAAAGATTTGTTCCCATTATGCAGATCTCTTACAGGAGAAGGTACTCAAAAAACATTAAGATATTTTAAAAAAATTAATCCAGAATTCAAAATTTTAAGTTTTAAGTCTGGTCAAAAAGTATTTGACTGGATAATACCAGATGAATGGAATATTAAAGATGCATATATTAAACATGAAAGTGGTAAAAAGTTTTGTGAATTTAAAAAATGCAACTTACATGTGATTGGTTATTCAAAACCTATAAATTTAATTTTAGATAAAAAGAATTTATTAAAAAATATTTTTACTGAAAAAAAACAACCAGATTCAATACCATATGTTACCAGTTATTATAAACGGAGATGGGGTTTTTGTATGTCTGAAAAAGAAAAAAATAAATTACCAAAAGGTAAATTTAAAGTTTTTATAAATTCGTCATTCAAAAAAGGTCTAATGGAAATAATAGAAGCTAAAATAAAAGGTAAAAGTAAAAATGAAATTTTTTTTAGTAGTTACGTATGTCATCCTTCAATGGCAAATAATGAATTATCTGGACCAGTTTTATTAAATGCAATTCTTAAATATGTTAAAGAGAAATATCCAAAATCAAATTTTTCATATAGATTTGTTTTATTACCAGAAACTATTGGATCCATTGCCTACATTAACAAAAACTTAAAATCTCTAAAAAAAAATGTAATATGTGGCTTTAACCTCACTTGTGTTGGAGATGAAAGAGGTTTTAGTTTTATACCGAGTAAAGATGGAAATACTTTGGCTGATGATGCAATTCAATCATCTTTAATAGGGAAGAAAAATGTTAAAGAATATTCTTTCTTAGATAGAGGAAGCGATGAAAGACAATATTGTTCACCAAAAGTTAATTTACCTTTAATATCATTTTCTAGATCAAAGGACTATCCTGAGTATCATACAAATAAAGATAATTTTAATGTTGTGACCAATAAAGGTTTACAAGACTCATTTCAAGTTATGAAAAATATAATTGATACTTTTGAAAATTATTTATACCCAAAAACTAATTTTTTTTGTGAACCTAATATGGGTAAAAGAAATTTATACCCCACTTTATCAAAGAAATTTTCTTATGATGAGACCAAACTTAGGATGGATATTATTTCTCTAAGTGATGGCAAAACAAGTTTATTTAAAATGTCTAAATTAATGAACCTACCAATCAATAAAGTTATTTCTGAAGCAAAAAATTTAAAAAAAAATAATATAATTTCATAAAAGTGAAAAAAATAATTTTTAAAGATCTTTTTAGAAAACTAAAAATTAAAAAAAGTGAAACAATATTAATTTCTTCTGATATTCTTAAAATTCTTTTAAGAAAGAAAAAAAAAGAAATAGATTTTAATTTAAATGAATTTATAGATAGTTTAATTGATCATATTGGACCAAAAGGTACTATTCTATTTCCAACCTACAGTTGGGAATTTTGTAAAAAAAAAAAATTTGATTATAAAAAAACAATGTCAATATCAGGTGCTTTAAGTAATTTTGTATTAAAAAGAAATGATTTCAAAAGAACAATAAATCCAATTTATTCTTTCGCTGTAAAGGGTAAAGATAAGAATAAAGTTTGCAAAATAAAACACAAAAGCTGTTTTGGACTTGACTCTCCTTTTGGTTATTTAATTAAAAAAGATGCCCTAAATTTATATGTTGATATTGAGAATATTTATGAGGACTCTTTCACTCTTTGTCATGTAGCTGAAGAAAAAGTAGGTGTTAATTATAGGTATCTAAAAACATTTAGAGGAATTTGTAAATTCAACAATAAATTACCAAAAAAAGTTTCATTTAAAATGAATGTAAGAAAATTAAATCTCAATATTAAAACTGGAGTAAGTCCTTTGATAAAAAAAGAATTAATAAATAAGAAAGCTTATTTTGAAAAAAATTTAAATAAGATCAATTTTAAAATTGTCAAAATGAAAACAGCTTATGAAATTATGGTAAATGATATACAAAATAATGGTAACCTTATATTTAAAAAAAAACATAAGAATTAATCTGTGAAAAAAATTTATTTGAAAATATCAAAAAAAGATGGGTTAAATTATAGCAAAGTTTCAGGTGACAAAAACAAGATACATATTGATAAAAGGTATGGCTATAATTCAATTTATGGAGAAACAATTTGTCATGGTACAAATATTATAAATAAGTTTTTTCATAAAATTAATTTTTACCATAAAATCAGATCAAATAATTTTAATGTAAGTATAGATTTTCTTAAATACGCTTCATATGAAAAAAAAATTATAATTTTTTATACTAATAATAAAAAAGAACATTTATTTCATTTTTATCAGAATAATGAAAAGATAATAAATTTAAAAATTAATTTGAAGAGTTCAAATAATATATTGTTAGATAAATTCAACAAAAAAATTAAAATAAAATTCAAAGGATTTAGTTCAAAATTAAATAATCAAAAAACAAAAACTTTTTATAAATTATTAAATGAACTTTCAAAATATGTTGGGAATACTTATCCGGGAAAAAATTCTGCAATAAATAAAATTAACATTGATTTTGACTCCACTAGAAAATTAAATAAAAATCATATTCTTATAAAATCGTTTAGAATTAATAAAAGATTTCCTTTAGTTAAAAATCAACTCCAATTTAATAATTTTTTAATTGATTTTGAAACAATGTTTCTTCCAATTTTAAACATTAAACTAAAAAAACCATCGAAAATTTTTATTAAGAAAATTAATAATATTAAAAAAAACGTTTTAATAATTGGGGCAAGCTCTGGTTTAGGCAATGATTTATTAAATCTTTATAAATTTAATAAAAAAATTAAAATTTTTGCAACATATTACAGAAACAAAATTAAATTAAATAATAAAAATATTTTTAAAATTAATTTTGATATAAACAAAAATATAAAAAAGATTGTTAATATAATCAAAAAAAATGATCCAATAAGTATTTATTACTGTCCAACACCAAAGATTTATTCTCAATCTTTAAATAAAAATTTTAGATCAGAATATGAAAAATTTTATTTAGATAAACCATTAAAATTAATAAAATTAATAAGTAATTTTAATGTTAATTTTTTTTATCCATCAACAATATTTATTAATAAAAAATATAGTGGGATCTATGAAAAAATTAAATTAAAAGCAGAAAGAAAACTTAAACTTATCAATTATAAAAATTTGAAAATTTCAATAGTAAGAATTGAACAAATAAATACTAGACAAAATATTAATATATCAGGTGTTTCTTACCCTAATTTTAGAGACTATTTATTCAAAGATAAAAAATTATTTAAAAACACTTTTTTCGATTTATCTTAAGTAACTTGGAACTATTAATGAATTTATTTTTTTTGGATCAAAATTAAATAGATCTTTTTTTTTTTTATTTTTAACTTTTTTAAAGCCATTATTTAAATAAAAATTTTTAACTTGAGAATTTTTTTTTGTAGGTACAAATATACCATAAAATAAATTAACTTTATTTTTTGAATAAACATCCTTCATTATTTTGATTAAAAAAGCTTTCTCTACATCTCTTCCAATTACTCTACAGCTCATAAGAAAGATATCAAAATAAGCACATTTTTTCTTAATAGATATTATTGAAAGTCCACAAATCCCATAATCTCCAAATTTATCTTTTAATGATAATATATTAACACTATAGTTTTTTTTGTTCTTAATCATTTTAAAAACTTCATTTTTTTTAATTCTTTTTGTTGTTAAATTAAACTGATTAGTTTTTTGAATCATTTGATCTACTCTATCTAAATTGTCATATCTACAACTCTCAACTTTCATTTTCATTTTTAATGATTTTAAATAAGTTTTAATATCTGTTGTTTTTTCTAACAATTTTTTTCTTTTTTTTTCATCAACATACATTTTTCCTTTTTTTCTATCTTCATTAGTAATTTTCATTTTTTCAAAATGTCCAGACGAAATTAATCTACTTCTATTATTTTCAGAACTATCTATAGGTAAATGTAAAGTTTTAACTTCGGGCAATTCTTTTTTTATTAAATTTATCTCAAACTCACTATCATCAACAAAAACTAAACTATTAAGACCTATATTCAAATCTTTTGCAATTTCTCTCAAATTTGAAGCTTTATCATTCCAATTAGCTTTAATTGATGCAAAATGATTTTCTTTCAAAATCATCCTCTTATTTTTTTTGAAGACCTCAAGTACATCTTCAAGGTTATTTTTACTATTAATTGCAAGAATTGTGCCAGTTTTATAAAGATTAAGAATTTCCTTTTGAAAATCTAAGAATTCACTATCACCATTATCATTTGATAAATTAATTTTATTGTAACCTACTTCACCTAAGATACCACCCCACAATACATTGTCACAATCTAAAACAATGCATTTGCTTTGGGGGGCAAAAATATTATTAATAAATTTATTAATTTCAGATGATAAATATTTTAAACCTTCAATTCCAAATGGAGATTTAAAAGAATACCAAAATCTTTTGTTATAAAAATCCTCATTATTTGATTTCAATCTACATTTATTAAGATTTAAAAGAAAAACATCATTAAATTTTGAGACTATTTTTTTTAAATTAAAATTTAGTTCTTCAACTACTTTTTCAAAACTATAAAAATTATCTGAATAAATTGAGTGAGAGTCATAATTTTCCATACTATCATAAGTTGCCCACAAGATTGGAGAATTTGAATATTTTCTAATATTTGTGATTGTTGCTTTACAATATTCACTTAATCTTTTTTTTTCTTTATTTATCTGACTTAAACTTAAACTTTTTATTTTATTAGTTAAAATATCTGAAAAAGTTGGAAGCCACAAAAAAACAACTATAAAATCAAATTCTTTTTTATTAATAATACCATTCGCCAGTGTGTCTTGATATATGTTATCAAAATTTCCATAGGAAATATCTAAATTATTTTTTTTTATTTTTGAGAAATACTTTAAGTAAATATCTATATTTTCAATAGAAATATTTCTTAAGATACAGCATCTTAAACTATTTTCTTGTTTATTTTTTGTTTTAAGGATTTTTTCAATTTCACTAATTTTTGGTAAATTCATAATTATTTTTTTAGTAATTCTAAGACTACCTTAACAAGTTTTTCTTTGTTATTAATGGTTTTCATAATATCCTTGTTTTTGAATTTAATATTAAATTCCTCCTCTAAAGCCATTATTATTTTTATATGATTTAAAGAGTCCCAATTATTTATATTTTTACTACCTTTAAGATAATTTTGTAATTTCTTAATGTTTAATTTTAATATGCTGGATAGTATCTTAAGAACATCCAATTGAATTTTGTTTTTATTCATCTTTAAACTAAATTAAACTTATCTTTATAGATTGTGGTTAGCAAAAAATCCTATTAAAATAAAGATTTTATATTATATTAAATAAATTACTTTATAAAACTTCTATAATTTATAATTAAAATAATGTCTATCGAAGATAATTTTGACTTTAAAAAGATATATAAAACCCTAGGAATTAAAAAAAATGACAAAGTGGTTTTGTGCCTTAGCTCTTTAAAACTCATTTTTTTTTTAAAAAAAAGATCTTTT